>Ga0209318_1001579_pt1 | contig 13659 bp, 17 predicted proteins | sample RifGroE1_FD_183999 | JGI IMG/M metagenome (GOLD analysis project Ga0209318, IMG submission 183999) | Groundwater microbial communities from Rifle, Colorado, USA - Groundwater E1 (SPAdes) (version 2) | ecosystem: Environmental > Aquatic > Deep subsurface > Groundwater | place: Rifle, Colorado...
ATCGTTAAGTACAATGAAGAGTAGATATATATTATATATTATATAAATAGAATAATAAAATGGAAAAGAGAAGAGAAAATACAATAAAATAAAAATTAATACAATTATATTAGTATTATGTTATACTTTTCATTTATTAAAAATCCATAAAAATACAAGTAAAACAAATACCTTTAACAAAAATTATCACCTCCATGAAATAAATATTCTCATACTTCTTGCCTTTTAATTTAATCTTATTATACACAAAACAAATATAATTGTCAACAGTAAAATAAAAAAATAATAAAATTAAAATATGGATGGATTATATTTATTTGCGGTTAAGCAAATAAATTAATACAGACATGCCCCCCGCTGGCAAGCGACCAACGAAGGCGGTAGTTAATTATTTATATACAACATATTTTACTTCTACTTATTAGACACATATTATTATAATAAAGTTCCATATAATTAAGAAATATTTATATTATTATTCTGTATTTAAATTATACTATTCTTATTACACTATATCGACCATTTATAAACATTTATATTTTCCTCTTTGACTGTATTATGCACTAAAATAAATCATATGTCAACATAATTATATTTATTTTCTGTAAATAATATCACACATTTCATTTCACCTAACTTAATCCAATCATAAATTGTCATACAAATAAATGTCCTAAATATTACTAATTAATTATCAATCATAAACTGTCTTACACTGCAATATAAATTAAAATATAAGTGTCATACAGAAATGTCATACAATTTTGTCTTACAAATTAATACAATAAAAAACTAAAAAGGAGGATGATTCTAAATGATAATCAGTTTTAGATTAAACAAAAATAATGACAATGATCTTATTAATGAATTGAAGAAATATGAGAACAATAACTTATCACAATTAATCAGAGGTATATTAAGAAATACTTTATTAGGTAGAGATAGTAGAATTGATGATATTGATATGTTTGAAGTTGATGAGATTGATGTGAATACTAATGTAAATGTGCATACGCATACCATACTAGAAAATAGAAATAAATTAGATGATATTAGTAGTAACAGTAATAAATCTAAATTAAAATGGAATTTTCCATCTTAGTAATACAATACTAAATTAGAAAAGAATGGAGGTATAATATGAATAATATTAATATCAGTATATTGCAAGATATATTAATATTATTAGGAATAACTATTTCAAACTTAATAACTAATAGTTTTGTAATAGAAGAGAGACAAAATTATAAGAAATTATTTACAACAATGATAGGACTAATTTTAATAATTTATATGTCAGTAAAATTGTCAATAGATGTATTTAAAGTATTTCCAATAGGAGGTATGTAATATGAGTAAATTAATCTATACTTTTATATTTGTAATACTATGCCCCCTACCCTTATATGCTATGACTATTGGAGAATTATTGCATGAAACCGTTGGTTATGGGAAGCCTGGTTTTGCAATACTTTTAATTGGTGGCTGTGCTATTGCTTCTTTTATAATTAAACAAATATGTAAGATAATAGGTGAAAATAATTTTGCTATATTAGTAGGGATAGTTGCTACATTTGTTGCTACACTAATAATGGTAAATGCAGGTTTTGAAATAATTAATAAATTGTTAGCATATTTTCAAATTTAATAGAATTGTAGGTGATAATAAATGTTTCTAATTATAATTCCTATATTAATTTTTGCAATAACTTGTTTATGTTTACCACAGTTGATGATACAAATTATATTAGGATTCTTAGGATATATACTTTGCAGAGCATTGTATAATAAGAATTTAGCAAAAATGATAGTAGTAATAACTTTATTCTCTTGTTTAAATGTTATTATGGAAAAAGTGATGCCGATAGTAAAGGTGGAACAAGAGAAACAAAAATATATTGAAGAAAAGATAGATGATGTAAAGAAATATGCTAATCCTAAAAGTAAATATTTTACTAAGGAACAAGTAGAAAGTGAAATGGATAAGAAAATAAATGACAGTATACCTGATAGATTATGGTTTATTAGATTTATGACAGAATATCCTAGAGTTGATTATGATGATAAGAAAGATAATAATAGTAAAAATAAGAATGAGAATAAAAAGGAGTGATAATATTATAATGTTAACTAATGTATTAATCAATAAAGGTATTATAGGAATAATGGCATTGTTCGTTATGTTTGGATTGAATAGTTTATTATTTAATAGCAAACATGCAGTGATAGATGCCAAGATTTATAGATACGAGAATAATAAATTTTATGGTGATTTAATTGTTGATGATAAGAAATTAGATTTAATTGTTAAAGTTAATGTTAATGCTGAGAACGTGAATGGAAATAATAGTGGAAATAATGAGAAGACTTATAATGAGAATAAGAATTATAATGAACAAAAGGATTATACAGAGCAAAAAGAACATAATATTAATAATAATCAAATAATTAACAAAAAAGAGGAAATAATCAATAAAAATGATAAATTTAGCAATGAAAATATCAACAAAAAGGAAGATATAAGTAAAAAAGAAGAAAAATTAAATGAAAATATTAAAATTACCGATGATTATACACCTGGAAGTATTGATATATTGATAGAGAATGGTAATGGACAGAAGGTTAATATCACAAGAAAAATAGGTTCTGGTGAAATGGCAGATATAGATAAAGAGATTTGTAGGGATGTTATTAAAGGTACTATGGATCATGTTAAAACTTTAAATAATCCAGAAAGAAAAAGATTCACTGATATTTTAAAAGGATTCTTAAATCATTTAAATAGACCGAAGGAGAGTAGAATTAAAATGTTTAATAAACAGTAGTTATATATTATGTAGTTATATCTAATATTTTAATTAATGTTTTTGTTTAACTTTATTATATATTTCTCTTTGTAAATCTAAATCATTAAGTAATGCTAATTTTACAGTTAAACTTATCTTACCGAAGTTATTAAATATATCTATTTCATCTAAATTATAAAAATCAACAATATTTTTAATAGTCATATCAGAAGGAGTTTTCCTACCATGTTCAATATCGCTTAAATATGTTGGACTAATATTTATATATTTTGATGCATCTGACAATGTTAAATTTAATTTTAACCTAATTTTATTTAAATACGCACCACTATGTATATTCTTTAAATTAATCTGTATTGTCTTATCAATATCCATTATTTAATATCACCTCATTGTTTATAGAATAGTTTGTATTATTGAGGATTAATTCATACCTATGGATTTGATAAAATATTACCATAGGTATAAATTAATAAATTATAATGTTAGTCTATTGATATTTGGTTGATTGGATTATTCAGATTATTATAATATATTTCATATCTATTTAATTTTTCATTAGTAGTAGCATGTTCACCATATAATTCTAATGCTTTTTTATCATATGCTTTTGCTGCATCTACTGGATTTTTAAAAGAACCTAAATAAAATGATTTACGATTATGAGAAATTTTTACTATATATCTTTTTCTTGTTTTCTCCCAATGTACACCAGTAAAACCGGAAATATTTTTTATATTATATATTTTATTTTGCACATTAAAACTTCTAGTTACTATTCTTAAATTTGATTTCCTATTATTTAAAGTATTTTGATCTTTATGATCTACCATCAAACCATTTAATGGTTGACCAATAATTAAATGATGTGCATTTACTTTATATTTACCAATACTTGCTCTTAAATACCCTGTATCTCTATTTTCTCTTTTATATTCTTTCCATGCAACATTAACTAATACTTCTTTATACATTTTATCAAAAATATATTCATTAGTAGAATTAGTAGGTATAACTATAATGTAATCATCTTTTTCAATAATACTACAATATGATTTTTTATTATTCCTATCTATTATAATTTCTAAATTATTTTTTCTATAATCATGTCTATTTTTATTTTTAAAAATTATATTATTATTCTTATTAGTATTATTCATTAAATAACTAGTTAAATATGTATTGGGATTATTAGTATATAAATAATTATGACTATCTTTACTCCATGTAAATATTTTTACTTTTTCATAATCTTCTGCATCTAAAATATATTTGTCTTTATCATAAGTATATAGATACATTATATCTTTATCAACTTCTAAAATATTACCTTTCCTTTCTTTAAAATATTTAGAAACAATAACTAAATTATCTTTTTGAAGATTAAAATAATTATTATCTTTAAATTTTATACCTTTTGTTTTATCATCATGTATATTTAATAAATATTTATGCAAATAGAATTGTTTTGAATTATTAAATTTATTTTTATTTGATATTAAATACTTGTTTCCAGTAAATGAAAAATTAAAATTTTTAATCTTATTATAATCTTCTTTATCTAAAGTAAATTTAATATTTGGTTTATTAATAGGATGTAAATACATTAAATCTCCTTCAAATTCTATTCTATTGCCTTTTATTTTCTTACTCAATAAAACATCTCCTTTTATATTATTTTATTTGTATTATACCATTTTTTCCTTACTAATGTCAACACTATTATATTAGCATTTTATAAATATTTAGAAAGGAGTTATCTATGAAAAATAAAAAAGATAAAGTAGAGAAAGTAGATATTAAAGAAAATTGGAATAAGTATAAGTCGGATTTAAAAGAAAGTTTTAAGAAGTATATATGGGATATTAAATCAGGATATAAACCATTAAAACCTCCTAAACCAGAAGATTTAAAGACTTCAGTACAGAAATTTATTAGAACACGTAAATCGAGAAATGTAGAAGCAGAAATAGAAAATATTATGTTTGAATGTGGATTGTATAATTCATCTGGTGAATATGCGTATCATATAAATACTACTAGAGATAAAGACAATGATAATCATTATACTACAGTATGGAGATTACCTAGAGGTTTAAGTTATAAAGATTATATTGATAAGAAAATATATTTTGCTAATGCGTTAACTGCATATGTAAATATTGAAACAAGAAAAGGTAATTTAATTATTGATGTATTTAAAGGTATTATTCCTGAGAGAGTTAAATATAAATTTAATACAATAGAATATTTAGATAAATTTGCATTACCTATTCCATTAGGAGTAACACAAATGGGATTACAAGTAATTGATATTACCAAAATAATCCATTTTCTAATTTGTGGTTCAACTGGTGGAGGAAAGACGGTTTTAGCAAAATCTTGGTGTGATGCATTATTGCAGAATCCTAATGTTATATTGTTTGTTATAGATTTGGCATTGATAGATTTTGTTCATGTTAAAAATTGTGCTGTATTTGCTAGTGAATTAGATGAAGCATTAGATATGATTATTTATTTAAAAAACGAAATGACAAAAAGAAAATATTACTTAGCAAATTACGGGATAGATATAGTAACATATAATGAAAAATATCCAAATAATAAATTACCTTATATGGTATTATTTATTGATGAATTTGCTTTTACTGCACCAGGAAAATTTCATACTAAACATGAAAAGAGAATTAGAAATTTATTACAAGGTACAGTTGCAGAATTAAGTCAACAATCAAGGAAAGTAGGAATACACTTAATTATATGTATGCAAAGACCTGATAAAGATTTAATATCACCTATAATTAAAAATAATCTAATTGGCAGAATATGTTTTAAAACTGGAGATAGAGGACATTCACAAACAGTATTAAATTGCAATGATGCATTTTATTTACCTGATATTGATGGTAGATTATTAGCATTATGGAAGAATAGATTAATAGAAGCACAATCATTATTTTTACATCCTGATATAGCTAGAGAAAGAGTTAAAATGTTTGAAAATAATAAAAATAAGATAGGTGATCAATTTGATCCATTCTCATTCCTACAATTTCAAGAACATGAACACACGACAAAAAGGTTATTACCGAGATAAGTGTATAATAGAAACAATAGAAGAATTTGAGTTACTAACAACATTGCAGATTTATTATTTGTTTTTTACTGGAATTAAGTTTGGTATTGTAAAATGTAGAGAAAGGCTTAGGATACTAAGAGAAAAAGGAAAAATTAACACTATTAGGATTGATATTAATGAATATGCGATCCATTTTGTTGATAAGAGTAAAAAGTATAATAGATTTATGGAGCATAATATAAATAGAAATTGGGGATTTTTATATTTGCTATTTATGGTTAGATTTAAGTATAAATATTATAAATTTAGTGATAAGAGATTAGAGTATATTTTATGCGGGAAACGTGCAGATGGGATAATAGGATTTAAAAACTATGTAGTAGAGAATGATTATAAGTATTTTATTATTGAGAGTGATAGAGTAGAAAGTAATAATAGATTTGAAAAGGTTAAATTATATAATGATATTTATAAGGATGGATTATATAAGAGGGAGTATTGGTTTAATAGAACTAGTAGATTCCCTCATATATTAATTGTTTGTAATAGTGAGAAGAAGAAATTGAAGGTTGAGGAGCGTGTAGAGAGGGATAATATTAAATATGAGTATGTTGAGAATGGGATTAGTAAGGTAGGTGGATTGAAGTTTATTGTAAAGACAGTTGATGAGATTAAATTGGAGTTAAGATTAGGTATAAAATCAGTCTGAATAAGATTGGTTTTATTTTTTTGTTTAAATTTAAGTTATAGGTTGTACATTAGAATTTTAAAATATAAGTGTATTAGTTAATAGTAAAATAATACAATATGATTAAGGATATGTAAGACAATATGATTTAGAATATATATATCAATACGTATTGTAGAGAATATGAATTAGTTTGTCCAATACTATATAATTACTTCATATGAACTTGAGACTAAGAAAATTTAAGTGAGTAAATTTTATGATGTATGGATTTGGATTGAAATTTGTGAGGTTAATGCGGAGAGGATGGATGTGTGATGTTAGAATAGAATAGAATAGAATAGAATAGAATTGTGCTTAACGAAATAGTTGACTGATTGATTTGTTAGTTTGTTAGTTGGTTAAATGATTGATTAAATTATTAATTGTATTGTTAACTATTATAATAGTATTCTGATAAATTTATTACTTAAATAGTTAAATAATTATATGTATAATCTATATGTTGAAATGGATATAATTAACAAGTATAAATTTTAAATTTCTATGACATAATAGTTATATGATAAGTGATAAGTTTAAATTAATTTAAAGGAGATATGTGTAAATGGGTATGAATAAATGTATTGATGATAAATTTATTGAGAATAATATTGGCAATAGTAACAAGAATATAAATAGTAAATTGTTTAATATTAATGTTAATTTTAGAAGTGTAATGTATATTAATAGTTTTTTATGCTTAGTCATATTCTTTTTAGCAGGTAACATGTTAATAGAGAGTGGAAGAAGTGGAATATTGGGTGGGAGTATAGGATTGCTATTAAATGCAATTGGATATATAAGTTTTGGATTTGGATTTTTTAGTTGTAGTATTTTGTGTTGGTTAGGTTATAGAATAAAATAAAAACTCCTCCTAAAGATAAAAGATAGATATAATGAAAATATAGTATAGCAATAGTATGTGCAATTTAAATCCTCTTTTATATGAGGATTTATTTTTTTTGTAAAATATCTTGACAGAAATAAAATATAATAGTATAATACTAACAAAGGCATAGGTATGTCTAAATATAATAGAAAAGGAGAAATTAATATTGCAAAAAGAGATTAAAATTAATGATGTTAAGATTCCAATTATAGAAGAAAGTGAGGTGATATATTATCCAATTAGTTATATGGGTGATAAGATATTATTAAAAGATTTAACTGCTAATCAATTGATTAGAAATGGATATGGTGAATACATAAAACAATTGAATATTGATTATGGAGAATATACTGGAGGAATACAAAATACATATTGTATAAGTGAATCTGGATTAAAGGTAATATTAAAGAAAAGTAAGATTGGAAGATTAAGCATTGAACAGAAAAGAGCAATGAATAAAGTTTTAGAGTATCTTGGATTAGACTTAATTATGGAAGATGAGAGATTTATAAAAAATTTAGAAAAAGTAAAAATAATAAAATATTCTGGGTATATACAAGATTGTATTAATGATGTGTTAAAAGATAATCCTAATATTATATGGCAAAAATGTGGAAAATGTAATAATTATTATCCATATCATATTAATTTCTTTAGAGATAATCCACATGCAGGTCATGAATATCCATTATATACGAATTGCAGAGATTGCAAATGGACAGAAGGTAGGAGTAAAGATTGGATTAGATTAAATGATAACAAATTAACTTTAGCATATAGAAAATATGGAGAAGAAATGTATCAATATTATAAAAAACATGATATTTTATACATATATAATTATTGGATCGATAATGGTGAAAATAATATGCCATATATAATTAATAATGAAGAAGATAAATTATTTATTATTAAACACTTATATAATAATGGATATTTTGATAAATATAATGAAATAACATCAAATATTATACATAAAGTATGTAAGTTTAGAGTAGATGGGAATGGATTTATAATAAAAATACATAAAGAATTATTTGGTTGCTATTTAAAAAATGGATCTGAATACATAGATGATATTAAATCTGCAAAAGAAACATTTTTTAATTATATAAAAAATAATAATATAATTATAGATAATAATAATATTTATAATGTAAAGTATGATGAATTAATATCAAAGAGTAAATTAAGAGGATATTTAAATAGAAAATGTAATAATAATTTATTAACTTTAATTATGAATTTATTTGATAATAAATATTCTGCTTATAAATTTAGAATAACTGGTAATAAATACTGGGAATTAAAAGATAATAGAGTAATAGCTTTAAAATATTTAATTGAAGAAGATATGAAAACACCAATAGATAAAATACCATTATATTTAACATTAACTACTATAAGAAAAATACCAAATAATGACGCAATGTATAATTTGTTAAGAAAATATTATAAAAGTAATTTATGGGAATGGGTTAATGAGGTATATCCTGGTAAATTTATTGAAGAAGATTTTAATATTGGTGTTATTAGAAATAGTTTTGATAGCGCAGAAGAACACACTATACATGATATTTTATTTGGTAAATTTAAAAATGTATTATATAATCAAAGAAATACAAAGAATACAATTAGAATATTAGGAATGGAACCAGATTGGTTTATATTCACTGATAATGGAGTATGGGTAGTAGAATATTTTGGAATAAGTAATAATATGAAAGATTATAATACAAGAATAACATATTATAAAAAGAAAACATTAAAGAAAATAGGAAAATATGAAGGTATGAAATGGTTAGGTAAAGTGTATATTTATCCTGAAGATTTAAAAGACAATTTTAAAGGATTAGAGGAAAAATTAAAAGTTATTGTTTAAATATATGAAAATAAGTTAATTAATTAGTTGTTATAGTAGTATCGTACATATGAAATAATACTATAGAATATATATAAAAATAAACATATTTTAATAATTTTAATCATTTATAATCTATTGATATTACTTAATTTAGTAGTATTAATAGATTTATTTTATTTTTAAATTATTTTAAAATATGGTATAATAAATTATGGTATAATAAATAATATAGTGGGTATAATAATAGATATTAATATTTGATTTATATAACATTAATACGAATAAAATGCGATACAAAATATAGTATTCGCTTCGATATTTGAATTTGGTAGGTGTTATGAATAGATGTGGTGGCATATGATAATGACTATCACTATCATTTTGTAAACTAGCCCCCGGTCTACACAAAATACAATACACCTTCCCAGCCCTGCCCTTGTGACACTGTACCGGGAACGCATAAACTCACATAAGTAACTAAAAATGTCCACCACCGAAGGACATATCCCAATTATGATCACTAATATAATATCCACATATCAAAAAACCCTTATATAATGCAGGTTACAGGGTTCACTCTAGTTTACATAATCTTTATTATCGGAACGTAATATGTATAGTGTTAATATTAATAATGTGAATATGTATGATGTTGATATGTGGTGAATATGTGAATAGGTTAGAATCAGGACACTTAAATTTTGATTGAAATTTTGCCTCCATTTGAAGAGATAATTTTGAATAGGTATAATATGACCTGAGAAATTGAATAAAGGGTAAATAATAAGTGAGTGCTATATAACTACATAATCACATTGCCACAAGTGAAGCTATGACCGGATTTATAAAATTTATCGTACGTGTTGAAAATATAAAACATGTGGAACGTGTGGAACAAACTACAATTATAATTTTATTGTTCCACGTGGAACACTATCACCGGGAATAAATTGTTACACACTGTGTAATATTACACATTCGGTAAAAATAACAGGAAATCTGTTAGTTAACACTTGTTAACTTTGAGTACTACAGTACCCAAAACTGAATACCATAGTACACACTATACCACATATCTAATACACTCATACAATTAATTTTCCCTACACGCCAAAATAATTAAATCCACCTCAAACGCCAAATTTAAGCCTAAAATAAAATAACGTATACTAACACCTAAGCAATATAAATATAATTTTAACCTTAAAATAACCAAACAATCAATCATATTAACTATTCCAAAATTTCATATATAAATCACTCTAAAATCCCCTAAAATCCCCTAACCAACCTAAAATCCAACCAATCCAACCACATCAAATTGCTACACTATAGTATCATTTTGCTACACTATTGTCACATTCTGATCATCCTAATATATCTATATCACACCTCAATTGTTCCATTCCGATACACACTGTTCCAATATAGAACACATAAATGTATCACTATAGAACACATTTCCCAACTACCACAAAAAACACCTAAAAACCTTTAAACTAACCAATATACCCTCCAATCCAATCAACCAAACAACGCAAAAAACCTACTAAAATCAACACTTCCGGCCTACTGAATAATCTATACCCACATAGGGTATACTACAAATTATAAATATAATTTTGGCATGAAACTTGCATTATAATATATATGTAAGACAATTTAAAAAACAGTAAGAAAACAGACGAACCAGCCTGAGAGGTCAACCAGGATGAGCAACGAACTACCAACAGAATAATACGACAGTATCACCCCAGCTATGTTCGCATCATGCAAACCAAGGGAAAAGTGATAGGTAGGAGTAAACAGCCGAATGAGGAGCGCGCCTACTGACTGTAAGTAAACTCTTTTTAAAGCCTTCAACTATCTTTTATTATCTCTGTTTAGCTTTTAATTTGAAGGTTTTACAAAGGGTTTAAAATTAAAGGAGGTACATAAAATGACAAGAACATACGGAGAAATTAAAGAAGTCTACATCCAAGGTCAAGGCTGGGTTAACTATTCAGGTCAACCATTAACCACTATTGAAATGTTAAATGTAGAGTATACCAGATATGACAACAACGACAACATAATACAACAGGGTACAGAAGACTTTTCCGTTTTACGTTGGGTTAAATCACAGGGAATTGATATACGTCCTAACGGCAATCCTTTTACAGTGTTAACCGCTGAACATGCCGAATTATGTTACAATGAATTTAAGTGCCACAATAACAATCCTAGTATAACAGAAGGTTTAACGTTTGAACCAATTATAGCTAATAAGCAAGTTGAAATAATCATATCACCTAAAAAACAGAGAGTTAACCCATACAACAAAATTTCTACACCAACCACCAAGAAACAAAAAGAGGTTTGGAACTATTTCACAGAAAAAGGAATTAAATTCAAATATATTCAAATGCAAATGTGGGGCAATAAACTAAGGGAATTAGAATGGACTGCAATTGATGAAAATATGAACCATGTAGGACATTTGTATAAATAACACCATAACAATCATACTCCTACACTGCCACTATTTAGTAAATTGGTGTAGGAGTTAAATATTTACATAACAGTATAACACCAACAACCAAACAAGGGTATTAAATCCCTTGTAAAGCATCTAGAAGAATAACAGGTGTTTTACAAGAGGTTTAACCAAACTAAAATAACAGGAGGTAATATAACAATGACTAGAAAAGAAAAAGAAAATTTAAATTCAACATTATTTCAATTAGCAGGAAAAATTAATCGACTGTCTGAAGAAGGAAAAGAAAGTGAATCTAACGAAGTATATAGAGCAGTAACAAGAATATGTAGGGCTTTAAATATTGGTTTTTTCGATATACAAGTAGAACGTAATAACTTTGATGAAGACTATAAAACACTTAGTAAAAAATATGAAAATAATGAAAATAACATAGTTCAATAACATAACATATTAAGTTAATTTTTTTACAATATCAGGGTTGGAGTTGAACTATAACTTAAAAATCCTGGTATTGATAAAGGAATTAAATAACAGGGAGGTAATACAATGTTAAGCTTATCCAACTATTCAAAACTAGAAATTGCATGTAATCCAACTTTATCCAAACTATCAGAACAAATTAAACAACTCAGACAGGAAGAAATATCCAGAAGACAAAAGGAAGAATTAAACCAATTCGCTAATTCAGCCAGAGAAATTGAGCAGGAATTAAAGAATTATTATAACCAATAGGGATTAATTTCCCTATAAAGTATCTTATGTTCATAACAATATATAACAAATTAAGATATTTTATAGAGGAATTAAATATGAGGAGGTATAACAACATGACCAATAAGCCCGGACTACTCAAAAAGCTATATAATAAATGTAACCGCATAGGCGAAGTAGTTAATATACATGAACAAATGGATACATATAAACTATTAAGTGCAGAAAGTTTAGAAATTAGAGAACAAATCTATTATTACATTGCCGACCGTATGGGATTAAGCAATGAAGAACAATTGACAGAAGAAGGAAGTAAAATTTTGATTGATGCAGGTTATATAATTTAAGAGGTTAAAAGCCTCTTATAAAGTCTTTCTAACCTCCAGCCAACTTATAACAAAAGAAGGATTTTATAAGGAGTTTTGCATAATAAAGGAGGTTTTTTAAATGGAAATAAACAATATTATACAAGAAGATCATTATCCAGTTAATAATTTTCCAACAATAGACAAAATTAGGATGTATGACGATGATAATACTATATATTACAGATTCCAAATGCCGGAATGGGAAATGGGAACTAAATCCTGGGGTATGATCTACGATTCTGAAGAAGAAGCTTTGGAAAATGGTGGAACTGTAACAGAAGGTAAAAGTGCATGTGAAAAAGCTAGATTCTCTTATAGTTTTTACTCAGATGCTTTTGGTAATACAGATAGGATGTTGATTTTAAAAGGTTACTCTTTAGGCAGAGGGCCAGATCAGGAAGAGGAATTAGTTGTTGTAGAAGAGATTTTAGAAATTTGGAGTTATAGGGATTTTTGCAACCTAATGGAAGATGTAAGACAAGGGATGTATGATGAAGAAGAGGAAGAAGAAGAAGAATATATTTATGTTCCATATCAAATATAACAGAGATATCTTTAATTTGCATATTGCCATAATCCCTATAACAACTTACCACCTACCACCGGGCAGTATGTAATCTAAAGGTATTTTAATTTTACATTTTATAACAAGGAGTGATTTTTTAATGTTAAACAACCTATATCCCCAATATCTATGCACATGGAACAATGCCACCAACGATGATCAACCAG
>Ga0209318_1001584_pt1 | contig 13610 bp, 8 predicted proteins | sample RifGroE1_FD_183999 | JGI IMG/M metagenome (GOLD analysis project Ga0209318, IMG submission 183999) | Groundwater microbial communities from Rifle, Colorado, USA - Groundwater E1 (SPAdes) (version 2) | ecosystem: Environmental > Aquatic > Deep subsurface > Groundwater | place: Rifle, Colorado...
AACCACATTAAAAGAATTAGATGGATTAATGGTTTCTATCGCCAAAGTAACAAATCTTAGTGCAGAAGCTATGGATAATTTAAAAAATAGTGCATTTGAAGCATCTAATGCATTTGGACGAACGGCACAAGATTATTTAAAATCAGTTGGAGAATTTAGTAGAGCTGGATATGAAGGAAAAGCTTCCGATTTAGCAAAAATATCTTTATTGTCGCAAAACGTCGGGGAGTTAACAGCTGAACAAGCAAATAGTTTTTTACTTGCTACTGATGCTGCATATAAATATAAAGGTAGTCAAGAAGCATTGATGGGAGTTTTGGATGGCGCAAATATTATTGATAATAAGTTCGCGACTTCAATCCAAAAAGTAAGTGAGGGAATCACAGTTGCGGGATCTATTGCCTCGAACGCTTCAGTTGGGGTAAATGAACTCGCATCTGCTGTTGGAGTTATGACTGCGGTGACACAACGGTCTGGAAATGAGGCTGGACGGGCATTTCGCAGTATTTTGATGAATATTAGACAAATAAAGGGAGAAACAGAAGACGGAGAAATAATTGATGATGATGCTTTATCTAAATCAGCAGAAGCATTAAATAGTGTTGGAATTAAAGTTCATGAGGTTCGTAATGGTATTGAAGAGATAAGAAACCCTATGGAAGTGCTCAAGGAACTTAGTTCTGTTTGGTCTGGTTTGAGTTCCATGAAAACGGCTCCAATTATTGAAGCTCTTGGTGGAAAATATAGAGGTAACGAACAAATGTTGACAGCCTCCTGTGTACAGAAATGTGCATAGAGTGATAGATAAATTATATATCTATCCAAAATCTCTTTAACTGCTGGAAACCCATAAAGCTGATTAAACCACAACGTAATAATCAATAGTTTTTGTATAAAAACATTTAAGGAAGTGATTTTTATACAAAAATGGACTGAAAAAGACATTGAGATACTAAGAAATAATTATACATTTGGAAATATAAATAATATTTGTGATTTATTAGACAATAAATTTTCTTATTGTGCAATTGTATCAAAAGCTAGTAAATTAAAAATATCAAGTAGGGATTACTGGTCTGAGTATGATATCGATATAATGAGAAAATATTATCCTATTAAAACCCCTAATGAAATGCTAGAATTGCTTCCAAATAGAAATGTAAAAACCATCACTATGAAGGCATGTGAACTAAATATAAAAAATATAGTGTCTCTAAATTTATGGTTTACAAGAGAAGATATAGATTTTATAAAAAACAATTGGAAAGCAATGACAGACGAAGAAATTGGGACTATTATAAATAGAAAAGCTCATGCTATATGCGACAAACGATGTCAATTAGGATTATTAAGGCAAGCAGAAGAAAGCTCATATGAAAATCTTTCAGAATTTGTAAGACGCAATAATGCAGAATGGAAAAAATATTCCATGAAAAACTGTGGATTTAAATGTGTCATAACAGGAGAAAGATTTGATGACATTCATCATATATATGGACTAAATTTAATCCTTAATAGAGTATTACTACATTTACATATTGAAATTAAAGGAAAAATAGACGATTATTCTGATGATGAATTATCGTCTATTTTATATACTTTTAGAAAATTTCAAAGTGAATATCCTTTGGGTGTTTGCTTAAAGAAAGAAATACATAATAAATTTCATTCTTTATATGGATTTGGTAATAATACAATAGAGCAATGGCATGAGTTTAAAATAAATTATAATGATGAATTTACAAAAACTATTGATTATAAGCGTGATGGTTACGAAAGTGGAAAAAATTAATCAGATGGCATATGGTTAAATCCTAAGTGCTATAATAATTGGCAATCAGCAACCAAGACCGTAAGGTAAGGTTCAACGACTATTGCGAAAGCAAGTACACTCAAGTGGGTGGAAATGGGAGACATCCTTATAGGATGGTGATATAGTCTATTCTTATATGAAAGTATAAGAAGTTCATATTAAACAGTAATATTTATTTTGTTTAATTGAGAACTGGCAAGGATTAACGACCCTTGTTGAATAAAAAGCAATCAATTAGTTGCCTTAGTAGAAAACTTTGAAATGTATGAAAAAATGCTTATGGAATATTCTAACTCTAGCGGATCTGCAATGGCTGAAAATGAAGTGAGAATGGGCAGTTGGGAAACCAAGATTAATCAACTCAGAAATGCAATAAATAGTTTTTATAATGACATTATAAATACTGATTTTGTAAAAGGTATAATAGGTGGCATAACTCTATTAATTAATAATTTTGGTAATCTTAAAACTATATTAGGTATAATATTTACTTTGCTTGCAGTAAATAAAGGTACTGCATTCTTAACATTTTTAAAGAATTTTTCTCTATCTACAATGTTATTAAATTCAAGTTTAGTTCAAACACAGGCAAGATTAGCAGGAGTAGAATTTGCTCAGATGAGATTAATGACTACTACTCAAATGTTAACTTTTGCCACTAAAGGTTTATGGGCAGTTATGCTTGCTAATCCAATTGGTTTAGTTGTAGGTGCTGTTACTGCTGTCATAATGGCATTTGATTTTATGGGAGCAAGAGCCGAAAGGTCAGCTCAAAAACAAAAAGAAGCATTTGATGAATTAAATAGAGGTATTAATTCACTTAAACAACAAACAGCAGAAGCAAAAAATCTAGCAAGTCAATACGAATCTTTATCTGCAATATCATCTCGCACAACAGATGAGGAAACAAAATTAGAAGACATTCGATCTCGCTTGATAACACAATTTCCTGATTTAATTGATGGTTATGATGCAGAGGGCAGAGCAATCCTTGGTTCTTCCGAATCAATTCAACAAGCAATTAAAGATAACGAAGAATTGTTAAAAGTTAAACAAGAACAAATGGCTATAACTTTTACTACTGATGGAAAAACTAATTTTTCTCAATTGCAAAAAGACCAAGAAAGACTAGATTTATTAACAAAACATAAAGAAGAGTATTTAAAAACTATTGAAGATATAAACAATGGAAGTCAAAATAAAATTGATGAATATGGTAATGATTCGCTAGCAATTGCTAAAAATAATTTAAAAGGCATTAAAGATGAATTGTCCACGCTTAGCACTAAAGTTCTTGAAAGTAGAAAAGATTTATCTGTTTTGGCTGAAGCTTTTTTACAAAGTAGTGATTCTGCAAAATCACTAGGCAAAGAAGCAGTGACTAAATTAATATATGATTTGAGTAAACTTAAAGACGAAAGCAAAATTACAGGTGAAGAGTTTACTAAAATATTTGATGGATTGAAAAACTCTGATTTTTCTTCTGAATTAAGTAAAGCAAAAACAGAATTAGAAAAATTAGCAAAAAGTGGGGCAAGTAAAGATGTAATTGGTAACACTTACGAAAAAGCAATTTCTTATTTGTCTCCATATTTAAAAGCATTAGGAATTAGTGGGGAAGAAGCAGGAAAAATATTAAAAGATATGCTCAATCTTCCTAATGCTACAGAAGCATCTAACAAAATAAATAATGTTACAACATCTCTCAAATCCCTCCAAAAAACCTTGTCCGATTCCTCATCTGCAATTACCGAAATTCAATCTGCTCTCGACGAATATGCAGAGAATAAAGCTTTTTCGCTTGACACTCTGGTAAAACTTGCGGACAAACACGAAAGCCTAATAGGAATCCTTGGTGATGAAAAAGCAGTTCATCAAGAATTAACAAACATTATAGAGCAAGAACAAGAAAAATCCAGACAAGCTTATATTGTTATGCTCAATGGTAGTGAAGATTTCTATAATAAAAATATTGAAGGTATACAAAAGTTTGTTGCTGGACTAGATGGTGCTCGTGAAGTCGATCTATCTGGAGCAAAATCATTAGCTGAAGCAAAATTAAAAGTTGAAAACGAACTAATGAAGAACTTGGCAGGAATGTGGTCACAATATTATGATGCTCAAGGTAATATGGTAGGTCAAGATGGTAAGGAAACCTATATTACTCCTGAAATGAGAGCACAACTTAAGGCGTATTATGATGCTTCTTCAGCAGTTAAGAAGAAATTTGATGACATTGCAATGAGTGGAACAAAAAGCATAGACTTCTCCAAACTCGGTATGTCTAAAAGCGACTCTAAGAAAAAAGAAGAAAAACCCCTCTCAATAGAATCCACAACCCAAGCCCTCATCAATCAAATCCAACAAGAATATCTTCTCCAAAAAGCCAAATCAGATTCAATCCAAAAAGACCTTTCCCAAGCACAATCACAAAAAGATTATGCAAAAACTCTCGAACTTACTAACTCTTTAATCGCTTCTCAAATTAAAGAGACAGAATTACTTTCTACTGCTCGTTCAAAAATAAACCAAGCAAAAGATTCTGCAATATCATCTGCATCATCTCAATTTGGAGATGTTAGTGAACGTTGGTTTACTGGAAATGACAATCAAGAATCGGTAGCATATATTGAAGAAAAAAATAAAGCGTCAGAAGAAACTCGTAAGATTATGGAAGAAACTTTTAAAACTCTTCAATTATTACGAAATGCTTGGATGTCTAATAAATCTGCTATGGATGAAAATGCTGAATCATCTAAACAAATCCAATCCACAATCCTAGACATAAATTACTCAATCGCAACTCAATCTTTATCGATTCTATTTCAGATTCCCTATCCCTCCTTAAATCAGAGCAATCCCAATATGACCAACAATCCACCCAATATTCAGACAACCAAAAACAGCAAATTGAACTCCTAAAGCAAAAAAGTGAAGCAATCCAATCAGAAATTGATCATCTCCAAATTCTAATTGCTACAACAAATTTAACTGCTAATGCTCAAGAAGAATTAAAATCAACAATAACATCACTATATTCTTCATTATCATCAACAAAAAGTGAAACTTTGTCTATTTATAATTCAATTGCTGATTCAATAATTTCTACAATGAAAAGAGCCTATGAAAAACAAAAAGATATTGCAATTAAATCAATTGAAGATGAAATGGAAAAAGAAGACTCAAGACATGAGAAAAAACTCGAAAATCTTGATAAAGAAATGCAAAGATATCAAGATGCTTATGATGCTAAAATTAAACTTATTGATGATGAAGCAAATGCAGAGGATTATAATTCAAATCTAACTTCTGCTCAAAAAGAAGCACAAGACGTTAGAAATAAAATTAATATCTTAATTCCAGATGATTCTATAGAAGCACAATTTAAGCGTGAGCAACTAGAAAAAGAACTTGCAGATAAAATTATTGAAATTGAAAAAATGCAAAAAGATCATTCTAGAGATTTAAGAAAAGATGCTTTATCTGATCAATTGGATGATTATAAAACTGATATGGATGCTAAGAAAGACTCTGAAGATGCAAAATATAAATCCATTAAAGATTCATTAAATAAGCAAAAAACGGATACAGAGTATATGTACAATGAACTTATTAATGATGAGAGAAAATATGCATCAATGAGATTAGCAATTATTAATGGAAATACGGATGCTATTAAGTCTAAATTAAGTTCATTTCTGAGTGATTTTGGAAGTATGAACAAATCAACTACTAGAGAATTGGGAGAAAGTTGGAATGATTTATTAGATTTAATTGATGAAGTGAAATCTGCTTCTGAAAGCGTTAAAGATGTTAAAGGGAATAGTTCTAGTTCTAGTAGTTCATCTTCTAGTAAGATTAATGTATATGGAGCTTCGGAAGACATATCCAATGCAAAAGCAATTGGTGGAACTTCTAAATTTAATTATATCACAATTCCTCTTGGTTCTAGTGCATCTCAAGCTAAATCAGGTGATTTAGTATTAGGTGGAAAAGTAGCTGTAACAGGAGCAGGTAGTGGTGAGCGCATTGGTGGTGTAACAGCAAGTGATACGGCAGAACTATTCCGTAAAAGGATAGCTTCTCTTGACACAGGAGGGCAAACTCCAGATTTTGTAGGTGGTAAATTGGCAGTTCTGCATGGTAGTGAAATTATTAATACGAAGTTTGATTCACTAAATCTTCTGAAAGCAATGGATATTAGCAAAAATATTATAAACACATTTAAATTTCCTGATTTTTCTAATATAAAATTAAATTCTTCTCAACAACAAACAATGGAGTTTAATTTTGATAATTTAATTCATGTTCAAGGAGACGTTACTAAAGATTCTTTGCCAACATTAAAAGATATAGCTAAATACACTATAAATGAGTTAAATAAAACGTTCAATCGTAGCGGAATTTTAAGAGGGGTATAATGCTCCTCTTTTTATTATTGAAATTTTTAGGGATAAAAATTGAGTTTAGCTAACTCAATGAGCAACCTCCATTGCTCTCCCTATTTTTTATATTTTATATGGAGGATAAACAAAAGTTAATGAATGGAGGAAAATATTGTGTCTAAAAAATATACATACAAAGAAGTAAAAGCAATAGTTGAAAATCTTGGATTTGAGTTGATAAGTAAAGAATATCTTAATTGCAAAGAAAAATTAATTTTAAAAGACAAAGAAGGATATTTGTATTATTCAATTTTTGATAATATAAGGAATTCATATTACCCAGAAAAATTTAATAAAAATAATCCATATTCAATTCAAAATATTAAATTATGGATGAAGTTAAATAATATAAATTTAGAATTGCTTAGTAAAGAATACGTAAATAATAGTAATAAAATGGTTCTAAGAGATATATTTGGGTATTACTATTTTACAAGTTTAAATAATATAAAAGACTGTTCTAAATTTGAAAAACGTAATCCTTATACTATTCAAAATATTAAATTGTGGTGCAAATTAAATAATAAACAGTTTGAATTAGTGAGTGATATTTATAATGGTAGTACGAGTAAATTAAAATGGAAATGTTTAAAGGAAGAATGTGGAGAAGTTTTTTATAGAAGTTGGGATTATATATTACAAGGATTATGTTGTTTTTATTGCAATTGTCTTGCTAATAAAAACCCAGAACTTGCTAAAGAATGGCATCCAACGTTAAATGGTGAATTAACACCATATGACGTAAGCTTTAGTAGTGACAAACATGTATGGTGGGAATGTTCAAAGTGTAAAAATGAATGGTATGCTAGAATTGCAGATAGAAATAATGAACGTGGTTGCCCAGAATGTAATAAACCCAAAGGATTAAATCACTGGAACTGGAAAGGTGGGATAACTCCTTTAAATTTTTATTCAAGAAGTTTTATTTATCTATGGAAAAGAGAATCTATGAAAAATTGTAATTATAGATGTGTTATTACAGGAGAAGTATTTAATGTAGTGCATCATCTTTATAGTTTTAGTAATATTTTGACTGAATCGTTAAATGAATTAGGACTTCAACCACGTGGAGATATAAGTGAGTATAGTGATATTGAATTAAAATTAATTGAAGAAAAGATTGTTGAATTACATAATAAGTATCCACTTGGCGTATGTTTAACAGATGAAACCCACAAATTATTTCACTCCCTTTATGGCAGAGTAAATAATACCCCAGAACAATTTGAAGAATTTAAAAATAATTTATGTTTGGAGGTGAAAAATAATTGCTTAATATGAATTTTATATTCGATAATATTAGTTCGCAAGACATGGGATTATATATAGTTAGAATAGGAAGTTCCAGTGAAATATCTTCTCCTTTCGCTCCTACTCAAAATATAATCGAAGAAAAACGCTATAAAAATAATATTCCTGCATTTTATAGAGTTGAAAAAGAACCTCTAGAGTTCGAAATTATATGTTCTCTATTAGATGAAGAATTTACTCCAGAAAAGAAAATGCAACTTAATTATTGGCTTATCCATGAAGAATATAAAGAATTTATCTCAGAAGATAATCCAGACCTTATATATAATGTAATTTCTACTGAGAAAATTGATCTTATAACTTTTGGTTCATTTAAAGGATATATAAGTATAAAATTTCGTTGTGACGCTCCGTGGGGTTATTCTTCAGTATATCAAAACAATTTTGATTTAAGTGCATCCACTTTGCCAACCACTATAACAATATATAATTATTCTAATGCAGTTAAATACCTTTATCCTGAAATTGAGTTTACATTAAGTGGAACAGATACAGAATTAACCTTAACAAATCTGAGCAATGGAGGAGAAATATTTGAATTTACTGATTTGATACTAGGAGAAAAAATTTATACAAATAATGAACGAAAACAAATAATAAGTGATATAGGACTATATAGAATCGGCAATTTTAATAAAAAATGGTTTAGATTTGTTTATGGAGCAAATAGAATTGAAGTTACGGGAAAATGCTTATTGTCTTTCAGATATAAATTTCCATTATTGGCTTAATTTTAAAAAGGTGGTGACTTATTAATAAATGTTAGGTGATATAAATCGTGATCTTGAACCAATAGAATATGAATTAATATTATGCAAATCTGATAAAACCCAAATAGGAGTTATAAACTATGAAGATATAACTTATGATGCAAGATTCCCAACTACGGATGAATTAAGTTTTAGTATAAATTATGGTGAAAATTATTATGATTTAATTAAAGGAGATTATTTAGTACTGTTAAATGATGAGAAATATTTCATCATTGATAATCCTGAAGAAGTTGGAGATGGAATAGAAATTAAAAATATCCATTGCTACTCTTTAGAATATATGCTAAATAAAAAAATCATTAGAAGTTATAATTTAGTTTCTCGTAAGTTATACACACTGTCTAATGATTTAGACGAAGAGGGTTATCAATTAGGTGTAATGAATTATATAAAGACATTAACTAGTTGGAAACTAGATACACAATCATTTTTAGATTTTGTAAATTCGCACACAATATATCGTTTATTTGATATAAGTGAAAAAACTTTATTTGATTTTTTAATCAATGATGTTCAACCTGCTTTTGGATGTATTTTTCTTTTTGATACAAAAACTAAGATTATATCTGTAAAAACAATTGAACAACTTCAAGGAAATAAAGGTTTGTATATATCTGAAGAAAACTATATAAAAAGCATTAATAAGCAAATAAGAAACGATGAAATTAGAACAAGATTATATTGCTATGGAAATGATATTAGTATTAGCGATATTAATCCAACTGGTAGTCCATATATCGAAAACTATACTTTTTATAAAGATACAGATTATATGTCGCAAGACCTGATTAATAGTTTAAATGCATATGAAGAATATTTGAGTAGTTTAGAAATACTCACTACTTGGAAAGGTGCTATATTAAATTATGCTTCTCTCCCCTCTTCTGGTTTAACTATTGGAGATACATATCAAATAACTTCTGATGTTAATCCTGATAATAATGGATATTGGCGTTGGGAAGGAACAATTTGGGAACAAATAAATATAAATTACAGTATTTTATTAGCACAATTAAATATCATTCAAATCGAATATACAGCACTCGATAATGATTTAACTGATGCAGAAGGTGTTTTAGAAATTGCACAGGATGCTGTAGATATGGCAATATCCACGAACCAAAGTTTAACACAAGTAAATATTAATTTGAATAATGCTGAAATTCTAGTTTCGTCAAAACAGCAATTGGTTGATTCAAAACAAAGTGAGATAAATAATAAAAACAATGAGATTATTATTTATAGAAATAGTATTGATATTTCTAATTATATTAATACAGAAGCTTTAGTTGAAGAATTTGATAATTTTATTAAGGAGACTACATGGACAGATTCTAATTATACTAATTCAAATGAATTATTAGAAGAAGGTAAGAAAAAGTTATTAAAATTATGTACCCCTCCATTAATATTTGATATTGAAATAATTGATTTTTTACAGATTGTAGAATGTCAACATGATTGGAGTAAACTTGTATTAGGGGATATCGTAAATGTAGAATTTTCTAAATTTGAAATTGATATTTGGGTCAGATTAATAGGGTATACATATAAACCAAAAGATAATTCTCTAGTGCTATCCTTTAGTAATAAAGATTCTATTGATGATCCTAATATTTATTTCAAAGATTTAATTAGTAATGCTATAACCTCTTCGACAACTTTAAATATGAATAAAGTAGATTGGGATAATAAAGTAAACCCAAGTGTAATAACTGAACTTAGAAATGAAAATATTGATACGACCTTAAAAAAAGTGTTAGCAGGTAGGAATCAAAATATCATCACAGATGGTCGTGGTATGTGGTTAACAGAAAAAGATGAATTTGGAAATGCTCTTCCTGAACAAATGAGAATTATAAACAATATAATTGCTTTAACTAAAGATAGTTGGCAGACTGCTAGTTTAGGTATTACTCCAGATGGCGTAAATGCTGGAACATTTTGGGGAAAGACAGTAATCGCTAATAATGGTCTCTTCGATGGGATTGATATTTATGATGGCGAACAAAACCCAGTAGTTGAAATTGGAAAGTATAATGATGGAGAAATCGAAAAAAGAGGGATAAGGATTAAGGGTGGTTCCTTAGAAATTGTTGATGGTCTACCTGAAGATCAAATTAATTCAGCTTCAACTTCAACTTGGAACTCAACCTCATCTCAATTAACAGACTTTGTAACAAACACCTATCCTACGGATATATCTTCTATCCAATCTCAAATAGATGGAAAAGTAGATACATTTTATCAAACCACAATGCCACATCCAGAATATGTAAATGTACCAGATAACAGTGATTATAATAAATTTGTTAGTGATTTATGGTATGATTCCACAATTACAATTAAAAAGACTTACATTTATACTAAAACTGCAAATGGAAGTAATTTTGATTATAAGTGGTCACAACAAGAAATACCAAAAGATATTTTTGATACAATTGATGGGAAAAAGACTATATACACCTTAAAACCAACAAGTTATCAAAAAGATGATATATGGATATTAGAAAATGATACGGTAATTACATCATATAAAACGGGTGAGTTGTTAACTGCGTTAAATACTAGAGCAACTTATTTAGAAACAGATTGGATAAAAAAAGTAAGATATACAGATGATACTGTAGCAAATCAAGCATTAACAGACGCAACAAATGCTAATGATGCAATCACTGAAATGGCAAGCGATGCTAAATTAACAGCTATAGAAAAACAAGCAGTAAAACTTCAATGGGACGCAATTGTAGCAGAAAAACCAATTCTAGATTCACAAGCGACAACTTATGGAGTCACAACGGAAAAAACTGCCTATGATAATAATTATACAACTTTAAGTAATTATATTACTCCTTTATTGGCAGATTTAACTATAACTTCTGATATTGTTGGTGCAACATTTAGAACTAATTTTGCTAATTATTATACGTCTAAAGTTAGTTTATTGAATAAGATTTCAGATGTTACAAAAGCAATAGCCGATAATTCTATTCAATCTGGTATAAATTATAATGGAAACGTTATAACTCAAGACGGAATGGTTGTTAAAAATTCATCAAATAATACAGTTGTTGAAACTGGTGAATTTGATAAAACAAATCATCTATACGGCATAAAGGCAACTCACGCAGATGGAAGTTATACTCAATTATCCCAAAATGGTTTGCAGAGATTAGTGGCTGGAGAGACTATACCAATGCAATATGAAACTCATATAGTATCCGCAACAACAGTTGGAATAAGTAATTCTGCATGGATTAGCACTAGTGATCCTCAATATGCAATTGATGTAGCTTTATGGGATGAAGGCATAACTTTATCTTTACCCCCAAGATTTCATGGTAAGAATTTTCAATGCTTTTTAACTATGAAATCTTTAGAAATACCTATAGCCAATGAAGGTGGAACTGTACGGATGGTATTTAAAGCTCCAGTTCTCAATATAGACAAAATTAATGGAACAGTTAATGTTGTCGGATATGCCTTTGATAATGCTTATGGACTTTATATGTATCAAGGAATAGATTTTAATTTAATTGTTACTCTTTAAAGAAATGAGGAGGGTTTTTGTATACTATGTTAATTATTGTCGAAAAAAGTAATAACCATATTGTTGGGTATTTTTCATCAGATCAAAAAATAGAAGATATTTATCGAAACAATCAATCTGCACTAGATAGATTAAGTGGAGTATATGCTGATGATGACCTTGTTCCATCTGGTAATATAAGAGACTATAAATTTGTAAAAGGTACTTTTATAAAAATACCTCACGAAGAAAAAAATAAAATACAAAACATTAGTCCTATTCAACAACAAATAGCCAATCTAAAAGAAGAAAATACTCTTCTTTATTCTGCCATCGCCGAATTGAGTTTATTGTTAGGAAGTGTTTAAAAATATGTTCAACACTGAAAGTGGTTTAGTGAAAATATGGGTAAGATTGGTTAAAGATGGATTATATACTTATCAACAAGTCCCAGTTCTATCAAATCTTAAAGATATTGTAGGGCAAATACTGTTTGTCGAATAATATAAATATTTAAATAAAAATATTTATATTATTTTTTATTATTTTTATTGAAATTTTCCTTTTTTTATTGTATAATTATTATCAAATAATGAAAATTTAGTAAGGGGAGGAAAATATAATGAAAAAGAATTTAGTAATTGTTCCATTAATTGTTTTGTCTCTATTATTCTTTCAGGTACAATTGGTTCAAGCACTTCAAATCCAAAATGTAGAAATAGTAGTAGAAGGAGGAAACGACCAACCTATTCCAATACTTCAATCATTTAATTTAAAATTCGATGGCAAATATAGACCAATTAATAAAGTTGGAGACCAAATGAATCTTATTATGAATGCCAAAAATGTTAAAGATGTTGTAATTGATGCAAAAGTAAATACTCAAATGGCTGTATGGTGTTGTAATAAAACAGATGATTTTTTATGGAATTTCCAAAAAACATTTGTTGAAGCAGAAGTAGGTATGTCATATATTAATAAAATTCGTTACTATGATAACACTTCTGCTATTGGCGAGGATGAAAAAGTGTTATCAAATATTAAATATTTGATTTTGCCTGAAACTTATCAATGTTTTAATGATGGATTAAGTGATAAATTTCTAGGAATTAACAATAATTATAAAAACATTAAAATATCTTTATCTGATCCATTGGATGAAACTACAGTAAATAAAAATAATATTGAATTGTATGAGTCTGCCGATAAAATTAATATAGATTTTATTAGTAATACAAGTGCATATAGTTTTAACAAATTAATTGATTTTAGAATGATTCTTTCAGATGACAAAAAAACTATTACTATAAACAGAGCTGTAGAATTTGAGCAAGGGAAGAATTATCATGTTGTAATTAAAGACGCAGTAGAAGATATTAATGGAGTAAATCTTTCCAACCCAATGTGGATTAATTTTACTTATAAAGATTCTCAAGATACACCAGGATTGGTGGATATGGATAATGAATAAAAAGAAGAATACGAAAAATTTATTGTTTATTATTATACTAATAATATTATGTTTTTGTAATATAAACACAATTAACGCTTCTGATCAATTCAAAATTACAAATGTTGAAGTAATATCAAATCAAGTAGAAAATCCACCAATTGATGAATGTTTTATAGCCACAGCAGCTTATGGTTCATTATATCAGCAACCTGTGACACTATTAAGACAATTTAGAGATAAAATATTGCTATCAAATCCAATAGGAGTTAGTTTTGTAAAAACCTAT
>Ga0209318_1001589_pt1 | contig 13593 bp, 14 predicted proteins | sample RifGroE1_FD_183999 | JGI IMG/M metagenome (GOLD analysis project Ga0209318, IMG submission 183999) | Groundwater microbial communities from Rifle, Colorado, USA - Groundwater E1 (SPAdes) (version 2) | ecosystem: Environmental > Aquatic > Deep subsurface > Groundwater | place: Rifle, Colorado...
CGTATCCCCACCTTCGCATTCACCGTGACCGGATCTTCGGTCACCGGGCTGTGGGCCAGTTTCAACCTGTCGGTGGTGCCCAACCCCTTTAACATGCCGGACCCCAAGGACAAGCTGCTCAAAAACTTCTGCCGCTTCAACTTTCCCAACTCCCTGGACAGCCGCTGCCCCTACACCGGCAGCACTTACACCACCTGCGACAAGACCCTGGCGGCCTGCATCGTGCGCAACGCCGCGCTTTCCTACCGCTTCGGCGGCTTTCCGGCCATCGGCCAGAACAGGATTTACGTGTGATGCCCACCGGCCCTGGCAAAATAGACCATCGCAAATACCTGCTGATCCCCTATCGCCTGGCCGATTGCTGGGAGTTGATCCGGCGCGTCTTTGCCGATTGCGGACAAGCGCTGCCCGCCTTTGCCGTGGCCGCCGCAGATGCCGCCGCCATCGCTGCCCAGGTGGATGCCGCCCGGCCGTCATGGCGCCGCCTGGATGCGCCCGTGGCCCCCTGCGTGGTGGCCATCTGCAACGACGACCAGGACCCTTCGCGGGTCAACCACTTCGGCGTCTACTTGGGCGAAGGGATTGTGCTGCACACCTTGGAAGCTTCCGGGCCGTGCGTGTGGCGCCTCAACCATCGCTGGTGGGCGCCGCGGATCGAGGGGTACTATGTCCCAGCCGAATAACGAGCTTTTGCCGGCCCTGATCCGGCACGCCGCCAGCCTGGCCCTGCCGGCCGACGATGTGTTGTGCCTCTATGTGCGCAACCCCTTAGAGCCCGTGGCCTCGGCCGTCCCGGCACGCTTTGCCTGCGACGGCGGAACGGCCCGGGACTATGCCAGCCGCGTGGCTGGAGAAGGCGACTTCGCCCTGGGCCTGGAAGGCCAGTTGATCGATCCGGATCTGATCTTGCGACCCGGGGATGTTTTGGTGATCTGCCCGGTGGCCGGCGGCGGTGATTTCTTCCGGCTGTTTGCGGCCATCGTGGTCACTGTTTTGGCGGCCTGGACCCAGCAGCACTGGGCCTATGGCGGTATTTGGGGCGCCTATGCGGCCGGCGCGGTGGTGGCCATTGGCGGCATGTATGCCGTCAACTCCATGTTTCCGGTCACTCCGGCCGCCATGGGTCGTTTAGACGACGCCTCCCTGGAGCGCTCCTCCAACTACGGCTGGGGCATGCCCAGCAACGCCTGGCAAGAGGGCGGGGTGTTGCCGGAACTGATCGGCGAGCGGCGCTTTGCTCCCCCACGCATCGGCGCCTATCGATTTTTAGCGGCCAATAGCCAGGCGCGCCAGCGGCTGCGCTTGCTTTATGCCATGTGCGGCAATGGCATCGATGCCCTAACCGACGCCGATGTGTATTTAGACGGCGTGGTGATTACAGGCTATCCGGGGGCATCGTACCGCTACACGCGCGGGCTACCAACCGAAAGCCGTATTTTGCCATGGTTTCAAAACACCCAAACCGAGGTGCAGCACGGCATCGATTTGCCGGACGCGGCGGCCGAGGCCTACAGCCATTTTTTAAACGTGGCCGGATTGGCCGAGGGGAGCTACATCCCGGCCCCCTATCATACGATCGCGGCCAATATCACCCAGTTAGATGTTCAATTGGCCTTTTTGTTTGATACGGAAGAAGCTCTATCGTTTTACGCCGACGCGAACAACTACCTGATAGCAGAGTATCGTTTGGCAGGTTCGGCGGGTGCTTGGACGGCGGTGCAATTACCATTTGTAAATCCGCGCACCTGGCATGTCACCTGGCTGCCGGAGTACCAGACGCACGGCGACTATGTCACCTTGCGCATCGATGGCCTTCCGAGCGCAAGTTACGAGTTTCGCTTTGGGTTAAATCTTGCCCATAGCAGTCTTGCCGTGGAAGCGGCGCGCGTGCGCATTGCCTGGTTGCGGGGTTACTCATCGGTATCGGAGATGGCCACGGTCACCACCGAAGGCGAGGATATCACGCGCCTCGGTGTGGGTTTGTTGTGTCCCGGCGGGGTGTACCACCTAAACGATCTCGGCGATTTTGAAAACCACACGGTATCGGTGTCGGTAGCCATACGGCCTTATGGTGCCACCGCGTGGACCGCTGTGCGCCGCGTGGATATTACGGCGGCGACGAGCGAACCGATACGGCGCTTCGAAGAATTCGTGGGTCTATCCGCGGATCAGTGGGAAGTATCGGTTTTCATCTCTGGCACCATGCCAACCGAAAACCGCTACCGCCACGACGTCACCTTCGAGTTTTTGCAAGAAGGCATCGACCAGGCTTTTTCATACCCCGGGGTGGCCTTGCTGGCCGTGAACGTGCCGGCCCTGGAGCAATTTGCCGGGCAATGGCCGGTGGTGGAAGTCAAAGCCAAGACCAGCGATTATGCTTCCGGCACGCGTGCATCCACCAACCCGGCCTGGGCCGCATACTACCGCTTGCTGGAAAAATACGGCGTGCCGGAAGCCGACATAGAGTCCGCCCACTTTGAGGCCTGGGCCGCTTTTTGCGATGCCCAAAATCTTACCGTCAGCCTGTATCTGGATGCGCCGCTGACCATGGACGCCGTCTTGCAGCAGATCGCCACGGCCGGCCGCGCGGTGATCGTGCGCTACGGGTCCGCCTGGGATGTGGTGGTCGAAAGCACGTCCGAACCGGTGATGACCTTCGGCTCGGACAACATCAAAGAAGACACGTTCGAAATTACCTATGCCTCGGACGATAACCTGGCCAACACGGTGTGCGCCTGGTTTTTCGATAAGGATGGGGATTACCGCCGCACGCCGGTCAAGGTCAAGCACCCCTCGGCGGCCACTGAAGAAGAAAAGCTGCATGAAGTAACCCTTTACGGGGTCGATAACCTGGCCCAGGCCACGGCCCATGCTATTTTATTGCTCAATCAGTCCTATTTGATGCGCCGTAAGATGAGTTGGGTATCTTCGGTAGATGCCATCGGATGCCGCCTTGGCGATGTGGTCTACCTGCAAAACAACTTGCCGGTATGGGGCCTGGCCCCAGGGCGTGTGGTGAGCGCCACCAGCAACACCGTGACCTGCGATCTACCCCAGGACTTTTCGGATGCAGCCTGGTCCGGTAGGATCTTGCGCATCCTGGTGCGCCATCAAACACCGGCCACCGGCGAATATGTGGACGACATCGAGCGCCTGGCGCTGGTCAACCCCCACGGCGCCGAGGGCCATGCGGCCGTGACCACCTACACCCTATCGGGTACGACCTTTGCTCGCATCCCGGCCGCCGGGGCCATGGTGCTGATCGGCTGGGTGACCGGTGCCGAGGACTCCACCGACGATGAGCTGCTCTCGGCCAAGCAAGTGCGCATCGCTTCCATCGAGCATGCCGACGGCCGCGACTACCGCATTTCTGCCGTGGAGTACTACGATGACGCCATGCAGGCCGAGTACATCATTTCGACCTTGCCGGCCGCCGAAAGCGGGCTCGAAGTATCAGGTGTCACGGCCGATGGCGCCTGGCTGGTGGTGGGGCAGGTACAAACCGATTACATCTTGCTCCAATGGACCGGCACCGCCGCCGTTTACTACGTTTTTTACCGCCAGGAGATCTCCACCGGAAATTATGGCGATTGGCGCTTTTACCGCCGCCTGTCCGGTCACGCCGTACGCGTAGAGGGCCTGGCCACCGGGCACACCTACCAGTTCAGCGTATCGGTGCGCAATGCGCCCGACACCACCCACACCGACACCATCTCCTTTGAGGTCGCCGACCACGGCGCCCTGCTCTCGTCCGTGACCAATTTGCGCTGCGCTTCCACCGGTGATCAAACATGGCTGGGCCGCGACCTGGATCTGACCTGGGATGATTTCACCTTGTTTTCCTTGGACTACTACCGGGTGGAGATCCTCAACGCCGCCGAGACCCAAGTACTGCGCACGGTGCGCGTGGAGCGCACGCCGCGATTTGTCTACACCAACGAAATGAACGCCCAGGATCACCTGGGGGCCTCTCCGGCGGTCAAGGTGCGCGTGACCGTGGTGGACAAAAACGGCAACACCTCGGCCACGGCCATCACCAGTTTTACCAATCCGGTCCCGGCGGCCGTCACCGGCCTGGTGACCACGGCCGGCAGCGCCTCGGCCTTTGTCGGCCGCGATGTGGATGTTGTCTGGACGGCACCGGCCGATACCGATCTTGACACCTACGAAATTACCGTCACCCACGGCGGCGGCGTGCTGCGCACCGAGTTTATCCCGGTGCGGGCCTACCGCTACGCCTACACCATGAACCGCGAAGACGGCGCCGGCACCGCCAGCAATTCGGTGGTGATCAGCGTACGAGCGGTTGACGCCTTCGGCCAGTATTCGGGCTACACCACCGGCACCTTCGCCAACCCGGCGCCGGCCACGCCGGGGGGGCTGAGTTCATCCCAGTGGATGAACGGCATCCGCTTTACCTGGAACGCCTCCACCGAACGCGACCACGACTATCATCTCTACCGCCTGCGGGTGGAGTCAGAAGACTGGTCGGCCTGGGTGCGCGCCGCCAGCCTAACCGTGGATCTCTTCTTGACCGAGGCTCAGGCCGACGCTTACGCCAACGGCGCCGCGGTCGCCATCGAAGTGGTGGACGTCGACACCTTTGGCACCCAAAGCTCCGCGGCCACGGTCAGCGGCGACACGGGCGCCCTATGGGTGCCGCCCACGGCCATCAGCGATATTGGGCAGCTTTCGGGCGCTTTTACCGACTTGCCGGTGCTGGTGGCCGATGCCTGGACCAACAACAGCCCCACGGCCGGCTCGGCGGCCTGGAACGCCCATAGCCTATGGTACGCCGGCACTAAATACGCCATTGCCGCCGGCAGCACGGCCAACCGCTACATCTACTGGGTAAACGCCGCTGCGAGCTATTCCACTTCGGCCAGTTCGCCCACCCTGGCCGAAGGCGATTTCATCATCGCCGAGAATATTGCCGGCACCGTGCAGATGGGATGGAATGCCGATGCCAACCGCGTGATCGGATCGGCCTACATCGGCCGTGCCGTCATACTGGATCTAAACGTGGGCAACGTGTCGGCCGCCAAAATCTTGGCCGATACGGTGATGACCCCGGGCGTGATCCTGGGAAATTACTTGGCCGGCGTGGGCGGAGCGCTTGAAACGGCGTCAGCGGTACCGGAAAACACGGTGGTAATCACGGGCAATATGATAGCGTTCCACGGCACCGGGACCAATTATCCGATCCGCATCCAAAACGATGGCGGCGTCGGAAAATTCTACTGCGGCAACGGGTCTACAACCTATATTGAGTTTAACGGTACCGACTTCAATTTATCGCCGAGCGCTATAAATGTTCTGGCTGGTCGGGACATCAACCTGATTGGCAGCGATACGGACCCGGGCAAGATAAATTTTGTTGGTTCATCATACTCGGTGCTGATTGGTGGGGATGCGGACGGCGATCGTTTTGAGATCACGCCATCTGCAGACAATGTGATTGACCTGATGATCGGTTCTGGCTGGTTATCTACCTCTGTATATGACTTCAACGACATCAGGATGTCGGCCAAAAGAGAAATCAGCATTTTAAGCAAGGCCACGACCGGTACCTATTTTGCCTCGCTTGAAATCGGATATAATGGAGGCTATCCCAATATCCAGCAGGAGTTATTCTGCCCGGCCGGCGGCGGCAATGTAGTGTCGCATACCTTCCAGTACGACGGTATTAGGTTTTTTTGTGGACCTTCCGGCACCGGCGCCAACAAGTTGGTGGACCTGGCCCGCATCGGGCTGGCGTATGATGACGCCTTTGCCAACGATTGGAACAATGTGGCCGATTTTTACTGGCTCGATGAAATCGTAGACAAACAGGGCCGCGTGATGCAAATCGACGACGTGGCGGTCATCGGCGCCATCAAGCCAAGTGCCACGGTGGATACTCGCACCGGAATGACCGTGATCAATGACTCTACCCTGCCCGCATGGCTGGTGGTGCGCCACAAATCCGAAGCAGAAGAACGCGCGCCGGCCGATTACGAGCCCTCAGAAGATGCCCACTGGCACTGGGTTGGTGGCGGCGATCGCATCCGCACCCATAAAGCGGGCGATGTAGCCGTGGATGCTGATGGCAAACCGTACCTCTCCAACAAAACCATGCAATCGCTTTTGATGGGCGCCGTGCGCCAGCTCGCCGCTCGCCTGTCAGTCCTTGAAACCACCACCCAACCCGAGCAAGGAGCAAACCAGAGATGACCACTCAGGCCACACCGCCGACGAGCGTATCCTTGGAGGAAGTACAGCAGATCATCGGCGAACTGACCATCGAGCGCCGCCTTCTGGTCCGCCAGATAGCGGCCCTGCAAGATGAAATCCGCCGCCTGCAGGCCGCCTTGACCGCCGAAAACACAACCGGCCCCGGGCCGCGCATCGTAAAAACTGAAGAACAGGGCAAAGGAGAAGAGCAATCATGAAAAACTGCATGCAAAAACTTCAATCCATACTGGCGTGCCTACTGGTATTGCTGGCCACACTGCTGATCTCGCCGATTCAGGCTACCGCCGAAACTACCGTTGTCCAGGGCGACACGGTGCGCTCGGGCCGCTTTTCCACCATCCGGATCACCCTGACGGCCGACGCTGCCGCCGGCGCCGTGTTGAACAAGGTCATCGATCTTTCCGATATATTTGCCAACCGCTTCCTGGCGCGGCCCTACTACTTTTACTTTCTCTGGCCGGTACCTGGCGAGGGTGCCGCCGCGCCGGATGCGCACACCGCAACCTTTGCCGACCCGCAGCGGCGCAACGCCACGGTGCTGGCACACGATCTTGCCGGCACGGACACAGCACCGGTCGACGCCGCCGAAGATCTGCCCAATTACTGGCCTGTCACCGGTAACTTGCTGCTCAACGTCACCGACATCGGCGCCAGCAACACCCAGGCCTTCGACCTGATCTTCAGCGAATAAGGAGCCCCGCCCATGCAAAGACGCTATCTATGCCTGATCCTTGCCGCGGTCCTGGTGATCCTGGCCGCCGCCCCTGCCCTGGCCGTGCCTCCCAAGCCGCCGGCCGTCAAGAAAAAAGCGCTCGCTGCCTGCAGCGCAAACGAGGTCTGCGCGGACGGCGCCGGCAACCTTAAGGCAGGGTCCGCTCTTATCGGAACTTCAGGGCCTATCGTCTCCAAGGCCAGTTGCGCCGCTGAAACATCCGGCCTCTGCATCGATAGCGACGACCATCAGATCTACCGCTGGAACGGATCGGCGATGGTCGTGATAACGGCGGTCGGTGGAGATGAGATCGTTTATCAAGCCGACTGTGAGACCATCCTCAACGGCTTTTGCATGGATACCGATAACGGATTTCTCTACTATTGGGACGGCGATTCGGTAGTCTCTCTTTGGACCCAGGACGTAAGCACATCGGGCAACCCGGCCTGGAACAGCGCTCATGCAAGCGGAGGAAACCTGGCAGCGGCCAACCGACAAGTGACGAAGGCCTGGCAGACCGGGCTCCCATATGTGGCGGACCTTACGAGCGTGATCTATGGTGGCAGGCATTACATTTGCACCAGCAGCCACACGGCTGGGGCCTCGACTGAACCGGGCATAGGCGCATCCTGGGCCACGGTGTGGTCCGAAGCTATCAGCGCGAACCCACCGGCTGCCGCCAACAGCGCCGGGGTGGCCGGAACCATCGCCTGGGATGCAAATTACATTTACGTTTGCGTGGCGACAAACACATGGAAGCGCGTGGCCATCAGTACTTGGCCGTAACAACAAAAAGGAGAAAAGAAATGGCTGGAACAATTATTATCGGGACGTTTGGCGACAATGGAGAAGTTAGTTTCGAAGCGGACTATGACGACAACCTGGACGTTGTGTCCTTCAAATGCCGCAACGGATCAGATTTACCAGCGTTTGGCGTGCTTGTAAAAAATGATGCAGAGGGGGCGCAGACGACGCAACAATGGGCTATCACGGCGCAGCCTGGGGAAATTGAAGTGGTAGAAGTGCCGCAGGGGCCTAATGGGATTCGGCTTATACCAGGAGGCAAGCCTGGAGTTTATTCTGGATACAGTGCATCCTTGAGGTATTAAGTGGCTACCTTTATATCATCAACATCCGCTAATGGCGGGAGTGGCGCGAGTTCGCTTAACCTGACGGCTGCGGCGCATCAGACAGGTAACACCATTGTCGGCGTAGTTAAATGGGAGGATGCCACCAAAACCATTACGGTGACAGATACCGCAGGGAATACCTACACGGTTCTGACGATCAGGAACAATAGCAATCAACCATTTGGCTGTATATTCTACTCGATAAATATTACTGGGCACGCGTCGAATATCATCAATGTAGCCTTTAACTCTTACGCTAGCATATGTAACGCCTTTGCCTGCGAATATCAGCCAGCCGGAACGATTGCTTTTGACTCCGAGACTTACAAAACAGGAAGTGGGACATCTTGGAGCACTACGATCAGCCTAAGTGGCGCTGGATTCATTTGTACTGGATTGTGTGAGTACCAAACAGGCACATGGACCGCCGGCACGGGGTTCACCCTGCGCGGATCAGTGGGCAGTCAAGGCACCGGGTTTATGGATAAGCTGGCCGCCGCGGCGGGGTCTAATACCGTGGCGGCCACTCATTCCACAAGCCAATCCGGCCTGCTTGTCATTGCCGCATTTACTGATGCTTCTGGCGGCTCCACGATCAATTTGACCGGCAATATCTCCGGGGCCTCCGTCACCGGTGACCTGGCCGCCGTGCTGGCCAGAGCCCTGGCCAGCGCACCTGCTGGCGTCAGCGCAACGCCGGACCTTTCAGCCGCCACGGCCCGCGCTCTGCTGGCTGCAATATCTGGTCAGTCCGCCACGCCTGATTTATCGGCCACGATCTCAAATATGGTGGCCCTGGTGGCATCGATATCTGGTAGCGCCATGACTCCCGATCTGGCCGCCTCGATCGCGCGCGACCTGTCGGCTGCCGTGGGCGGCCAGAGTACAGCCCCAGACCTATCCGCAGCGATTGCACGATCTCTATCGGCCGGCATCGTCGGCATCGGTGCCGCTCCTGATCTCCCGGCCAGCATGCAGCGGCTGTTATCGGCCAGTATCCAGGGCGCCGGGGCCACGCCTGACATCAGCGCCTCCACAATCCGCGCTCTGGGGGTATCGATAGCGGCCACCAATGCGGCCCCCGATCTGTCGGCAGTGATCACGCGCAGCCTACTGGCGGCGATCTCCGGTCAGAGCGTTGTGCCGGATCTATCGGTGATCGTCGAGGGTATGGTGAGCCTGACGGCCTCGATCTCCGGGGCATCCTCAACGCCTGATATCAGCGCAACCAGCTCGCGCCAACTTTCTGCCGGCATCTCCGGCCAAGGGGCGGCACCGGATCTCTCTGCCGCCGTTGCGCGGTCCCTGCTGGCTACCATTGCTGCCACCAGCGGCGCGCCGGATCTGGAGGGTGTGCTCACCAACGTGGTGGCCCTCACGGCCGCCGTCCAGGGAGTAGCGATCACCGCCGATCTGTCGGCAACGATTGCACGCGATCTATCAGCCCATGTCATGGGCCTGGCCGACGCCCCGGGGATGTATGCGGCCGTTCAGCGGTCATTGGCTGCCAATGTCAGCGCCGTCAGTTTTGCTCCAAATAACCTCACGGTTTTATTGGGGGAGATATCCCCGCTCAATACTTTTGCATCGATCCCGATCCAGCGTGGGTTTACGTCAATCGCAATCAATTTCAGCTATAGGAGTTTCACATCATGAAAAAAATCAATGCAGTATTCGCCTTCGTTCTCATCCTTCTGCTTTCTGCGACCACCTGGGCCGGTGGACTCACCAACTTCGGCAAAAGCGCCGTGGTCAGCCACCTGGCCGCAACCGCTCACAGTCCGGCGGCGACCGTTTACCTCGCCCTTTTTACCGCCGATCCGACCGTGGCCGGCACCCTGACCAACGAGGTGGCCGATGCCAACAGCTATTCCCGCACGGCCATCACCTTCGGCGCGGCGGCATCGCGCCGGGTGACGCAATCGGCCCAGGTCACGTTTCCCCAGGCGTCGGGCTCCTGGGGCACGGTGACCCATTGGGGTATTGTCAATAGCGCCACGCGCGGGGCGGGTAACATGCTGGCGTTCGGGGCGTTCTCCACCTCGTTCTCTCCGGTCTCTGGCAATACGCCGAGCGTGGCTAATACGAGTTGCTATGTGGAGATCAGCGCCAGCTCGGGTGAGGGATACACCGACTACTTCGTCCACAAGATTTTGGACCTGATTTTCCGCAACGTGGCCTATAGCCAGCCGGCCACCTACATTGCCCTGCTCGATGCGGTCGGCGCCGATGGTGACACGACGCTCACCACGGCGGGGGATGAGGCTACGTGGACCGGCTACGCTCGCGTGCTGGTCAATAAGGCGTCCGGAGCATCTCCGGCCTGGGAAGCGGTCACCAACGGCGTTACTCAGAACGCCAACGCGGTTACCTTCGCCACCGTGGGGGCCAGCCCTTCGATCATCGTCGGCATAGCCATCGTGGACGGCGGCACCCTTAACGCCGGCAACGTGCTGGCCTATGACAATGACCAAATCGTGGACCAAACGCCAAATATTGGCGACACCGTTCAATTTGCGGCCGGTGCCCTGGATCTCGCAGTCAATTAGAGGTGACGCATGGAGTTCGCAATATCGCGGATAGTTGTCAAATCGGAAACCGACTATTGGGGGCCATTCGCGTTCGATGTCAGCGCCTCGCTGCCCGATGGCGATGCGCTGACGGCCGAAACCACCGTCACCTCGGCAATCAATGGCGTCGATAGTACCGCTGCGCTCATCGAGGCCGGCTCAATCTCAATCGCGTCGGCCACGATCAACCTGCGGCTGCAATATCCAGGCGATAGCATGGTGGGGTCGCACGTCTTGAGCTTTAACCTCACGCTGGCCAGCGGAGCCAAGCACCGGCTCGATTTCGGGTACGTCAAGGTTTCGCAGTAGGGCCGCAATGACTTTGTGAACGGATCTACCTTAAGGTGACCGAATGAACCGTGATGAGTTTCTGGTGTCAGATGCCGTCGGCTTGCAGGAATCGCCCCTGCTCTTCTATGTGTCCGGCTACAAGTACCAGAGCCGCTGCGACATGGTCTATTTTGCCGGCGTTTATCCTCCGGTGGACATCGTTACCGATCTGATCGCGCTGCGCCGGGATGGCTGGATGTGGGTGGGCTGCTATTTTGCCTGGGATGGGTGCAGCGGCCCGACCATCGACACGCCGACCAATATGCGGGCCGGCCACGCCCATGACGCCCTGGCCGCCCTGATTCGCATGGGCAAGCTGGCCCCGGTCACCCGTTTTGCTTCAAATGAGCTGATCCGCCGGATCATGATCGCCGATGGCGCCTATCGCTGGCGGGCGGATCTGTACCGGTTGGCCCTGAACCATACCGCATCCTGGGCTGACCCTAAAAACGCCAAAAGGGTGCTGACGGCGCCGCACCAAATGATGATGCCGGACCTTTCGCCGGCGTGAACGAAAAACAATCTGATTAGGTTTTAGAGGCTGCGGACCGGGGGACGCTTCGGTCTGCACCGCAAGGGACATCAAGGGGGCCGATGCAGCGGCTGCATACCGCTGTATTGCCCCCTTTTTGTCGCCAGTCGGTCAATGGTCGTCAAACCATATATCGGAAAGGGGTTTTGCTCATGAGAAGAACAATTGGTGGGGTGGTGATTTTAGCGGTGGTTGTAATGGTGCTTTGCTCAGTGGCGCCGGCACTGGCCGCGCAGGCAACGCTGGCATGGGATGCCAACCAGCCGGCGCCGACCGGGTACCGACTTTATCAACGTCTGGGCGGCGGGACCTATGATTACACCCGGCCCATCTGGACGGGCCCGGGGACCACGGCCACCTTGGCGATTCCCGATGGCGCGGAGTCCTATTTCGTGGTGCGGGCCTATGTGACCGCGGGCAGCCGGACCGAAGAGAGCGGCGACAGCAACGAGGTTTCGGCGCTGACCAAACCGGTGCCGCCGAAAAATTTGCTGCTGCAGGCTATCGACGAGATCATCCAGGGGCTGCAAACGCTCAAGCAAGCTGTGGATCAAAACACGGGGTCTTGATCCTATTTGGTTGGCAATACCGGACAGCAACAAGCAAAAGGAGCGACGGACGATGCCCGAAGCCGAGATCTGCAACCAGCACAGTGGATGTGTGGCGGACATTACTACCCTCAAAGAATCCGACAAGCAGCAATGGAGCGCCATAAAGTCAATCGAGAACAAGGCCAACGCCATCCTGGGCGGGGTGTGCGTGAGTTGTGTATTGCTGCTCATCAATTTGATGGTTTCGAAGGTTTGATTGGCCATCAAAGGAAATCCGCATGAATGAAGCCGAGATCAAGATCGCCATCGAGGCCAACCCTACACCGGAGATGTGCTTCGAAGAGTTGGCGGACTTCGAGGCCCATTGCGATCTGGTGTGCGGAAAATTTCCCCCGTTTTGCAACACGTGCGAGGTGTCCCAGATGATCGCCGTTTTAAAGGCGAGAAAGCGGGAGCTGTCCATGAACAAGGAGGCACTGTGATCGGTTATCTGCCCGAGCATTTCAAGCTGCATGAGTTGCTGCCCGAAGAATTCTACCGGGCCAATTATCCCCGCAGCGGTGAAAAATTGTGGAGCCTGTTTGATCCGCACCTGCTGTGCGCCGCGGACCTGCTGCGCCGCCGTTACGGTCGCATGGTGTGCAACACCTGGTTCTGGGGCGGGCACCATCAGTTCCGTGGGTTTCGTCCGGAGGGCTGCACGGTGGGAGCGCCGCGCTCGATGCACCGCTTCGGCCGCGCCCTGGACCTGGTGCCGGTGGAGACCACGGCCGCGGCGATCCGCGCGGATATCCGCCGTGTTCCGGATGATCCACTGTTTCAATTGATCTATCGCGTGGAAGAGGATGTGGGGTGGCTGCACATCGACCGGGCCAATGTGCCCGGGGCCTTGAGTACTGTCTTTTTCAAAGGGTAGCGGCATTTACTTTTTCTAAATAAGGAGGATTCGAAGATGAGTGGATGGAAAGTCAAAACGGGTTCTATCGTGGGCGCAACGGGGATGGCACTGGTGGGGGTCGGCGATGTGGCGCCAACGCCGGAGATGGCGGTCTGGGTGGTGTTCATCGGCAAGCTGTTGGCTGGCCTGGGGGGCGCGCTGGCGGCGTTTGGCCTTGGTCACAAGATAGAGAAGGCAGGGGCTGGCTCCCAGCGCGGGCAGGTTGGCATGCTTTCGCTGATGGTGCTGGGGCTGCTGTCGATCGTCCTGATCGTCGGCTGCGGCGTACTGGGCCTTCCCAAGCCGCCCAGCGTCTGTGACGCGGGCAGCCCGAAGGTGGCGGAGCTCGCGGCCTGGGTCAAGGCCGAGTATGATTTTGAGGTGGTCGACGCGGATAGCCGGCTGTGCGCTATCGCCGCCGCCAACGATCTGCACCTGGAAAGCCTCGGCGATTTGTTTCTGGTGGTCGATGTCGAGGCGATCCGCGCCCAGGCCTTTACCAGAGATCAGGCGGTCAAGGCTTACGAGGAGATGATCGCTTGGCTGCTGTCCACCTCGGTGATCAGCACCGGCGGCTTGCGGGACGCGGCGCTGCGG
>Ga0209318_1001591_pt1 | contig 13570 bp, 19 predicted proteins | sample RifGroE1_FD_183999 | JGI IMG/M metagenome (GOLD analysis project Ga0209318, IMG submission 183999) | Groundwater microbial communities from Rifle, Colorado, USA - Groundwater E1 (SPAdes) (version 2) | ecosystem: Environmental > Aquatic > Deep subsurface > Groundwater | place: Rifle, Colorado...
CATTAAATTTCTTTTGCTTTAAAGTTTTCTCTTCAATTAATATACAAGCCGTACCAAGACTTGTCAAGTCGAGAAATCCTTCGTGGGATTCTGTCTGAAAATTCGACTTAGCCAGGGCTTTGTACATTCTCACGACAGCATCATCCAGCCACTCTCTTCCTTCCTCGTCATTGTTAAATTCTTCTTCTTCAAAGTCCAGACCGAACCAGGCCGTGCTGAATGCGCCTTGCAGACTGGATGCCAGCATATCGTTGGCGTGTATTGCCGTACTATCATACAATACCGGAGTATTCTTGCTGCCAGGCGACCGCCTTCCAAGTATCATATTTTTGCGTGGCATTACAAAATCGTTAATCTCTTGCCACGTACTCAAGAATACGCTTCTATCTGAATTCAGAGAATTGAAGCGCAATACAACGGCTTCCGCAGCCCTGCTTTTAGCCATAACAATACCTCCCTATTATCCTAATTGTTGGTCTTCTCCGCCCAGCCCAAGCGGACTTGTTAATATGGTGCGGGACCCAGCCTGTCTTTGTATGCGTTCTGCACCCTCTGCTTTTCTCTCTGCCTTTTTCTTTGCAAGCTTCTTTGCTCGTTCCTCTGCAAGTCTTTTCTTTTCTTCATCCGCACTGCTGGCAATCCCACCGCCACCGAATATACTCATATTTAATTCTCCCCGAAAATATTATATTACCCTAATGTTTGTCCTTTCTGTCCGGCAAGTCCCATCGAGCTAGTCAATATAGTGCTTCTGTATCCTGGGCGATTCTTTGATAGCAATCCTTCACTGGCTTTGGCTGCCCTATTCTTTTCTTTTTTTGCTTTACGTCTTGCCTTTTCGGCTTCCGTTGGCCCTTCGTAAGTTGCGGTTGGTCTTTTTGATGACATATTAATTTACCTCATTTGAGTATGGGTCAAAGTCGATGTCCGACTGAATAACAAGTTGCTGTTGTTTGTCACGGCGCGGTGCGGCAAATCTTAGCATTTGGGTGGCATATCTGGTTGCGCTCATTATATCCTCTTTCACCCTAACGACCTTGCCGTCCTTTCTGTGATACATGCGCTTCTCTTCAAACCAATCCCTGCAAGTGCTGAACACCTTAAACCTGCCTGTTTCCATGCGTGTAAGCATTGATATGAGTCCGGCATCCACGCTTATACCGCCCTCTCCCTCATCCTTTCCAAGTGGTGGCGGATTAGAAAAATGCGTGTGGTGCATATTGCATCCCAAATCTCTGTATTGCTGGGCAACCGTCTCCCCCGTGTTTCTGTCCCCCTTTTCTCCATCGTGGGGATACATAATCGGAATATCATCTCCATGAGCCTTAAAGTTGGCAGCGTGTACTGGCGGGGTCTTTCCTTGCGCTCTATAGCAATCATACACGTATACAATGTCGCTATCTGGATTATGGGCAATCCACGCTCCGGCGGTATAGTGATTCCACGCCCCAATGTCCATTCCTGCTATATGCCTATACCATCGAGGTATGGAAAATGGTGTTATCTCTATATCTGCATCCGCAATGGGGAATACCAGCCCGCTTCCAATTACAGGAATACCTCTCGACCTCATATCCCTTTCGTGTTCAGGCAGGGCTTCGAGTATCTGTTTGCGTCTTTCCAGTGTGAGATGTGGCGCATCATCCCATGTCGCATTAATAAGGAACTGTCCTGCCGCCAGCCTATTCATAAACTGGTCAACAACCAGCGTAACGCCCTCTTCCGGCGTGAACGACATATATAGTATGCCTTCATTATCCACCTGCCTTATCATGGCTTGCGTCATAATGTTTTGTGGCGGTTCTTCATCCAACCATATCACATCCACGCTTTCAGACGTGAATATCTTATATCCAGCCTCATAAGCCTTGAGAGCGCACACAGACCAACCATCAAATATCCCGTCCGTATGATGCCTAACCAGCACCGCCTGCCACGCATTCGGCACATTTGGCTTACGCACCTTTTTGTCGTCCGTGTCCCCCAGGCAACTCAGCGGCACAAAGCCAGTCCCCCACGCATCTGGATTGATGGGGTCGCCAAACAATTTCTTCTGCACGGTATCCCTTGTCTTTTCATTCGTAGCACCGCACACCCATGCAAGGATAGGCTTCCTAAATCTCTTCCCCTTCCACCATTCAGGATAATTGCCAGTTAAATGGTAGGTCGTCTCAGCCGCAGCACTCTCTGTCTTGCCCACCCTGTTGGCAGCCATAAGCAATCTCTGGCTGGCCCACTCACCCGCATCGTGAAACTTAATCTGAAATGGATATGGCCTGTATTCCTGTATCCGGCGTGTCTTCTCCCGAAACTCCATCTCTTTTAAGATGTCACGGTATCGCAGTAATTCACTACGATTCATTTTGGTTATGTCCGGCTGTGTTGCGACCATCAAGCTCCCTCCTGCGCTCCCAAATCTCCCGCCGCCACAACGGCTTCTTGTCTGAATTCAACATCCATCACCTTCCTCCCTAGTTTTTCCTGTAATAGCCTAACCTCTTTAAGTAGTTCTTCATCGGACGTGTTATGTATTGTACTATCAATCTTGAGGTTCTGCTGAGCCTTACCGAACGCCCTATCAGTCAAATACTCACACGCCCATATCTTTGCCTTGATGTCTATCACACACCCGCCATACTCATAACCTTCCGCCTTAAGCACCCCCCACGCAAACAATACCAAGTCCAACCCGTCATCAGTAAACTTTTTTATGTATTCCACAAATTCCTGTTTTTCTGTTACCCTCGCATTCTTTGTTAAAAATGCCTTCCTTGCCCTATACACTTCGTCTTCTGATTTTAATTTATTTATCACCTCAGCTATAGGCAATGGCTTCATGGGCGGAATAATCGCAGGCGAATCTTCCGGCGGCCATGTATCGTCAGACGGCGATGCCTGGGCAGCTTCATACTCAGCATCCATGTCACGCTTCTTGGGCTTTAGATTTGGATTTTTAGCACCAAGTTTACTTAGTCTTTTTTTCGCATCTAAGTTCATACCGCATATGGTACATAACTATACCAAGTATGTCAAGCTTATTTTTTATATTAAAATATTATATTTCGTTTGATTGCCTACGGCCTGGCTGTAGCACTGGGGTATGCCTGGTTTTGATTTGGGCCCCGCTCTGTATGTAGGATATGCGATAAAAAACCGAAATCGCACTTTGGGGGGTAGGGGTCTCTGAGACTCAGTCTCAATTGCGCTGAGACTGAGTCTCAATTGCAATTACAAACTTTTACACTATGTAGAGTGGGGAGACGTCAACATTGCCTGTGTTTTTATGCAATACAGCGCAATTACCCACAACGCCAGCATATAAGCACTACACAAGGCGTTCGGAAACATACCACAATGTAACGTAATACATATTATCAGACGTTGTGTTTTTTACATGCCAGTAAAATCAAGGCATTTCAGTCCCCACTATGATTTTCTATAACCAACCAGATTTACGCATTATTGGTTTTATCCCCACCCTAAATCATTGTTAGTCTGTAATCATTGTTATTTAACAATGAATTTTTTTTATAGCACAAGGTGAAGGCAACAGGGAAAAGGAATAGCTACGCCACACCAGGCAGGCTTGTCTGTCTGTTACGAATTGTAACACTTTTTTCTGAAAGTGTTACGAATTGTTACAAAACGTGTTACGGTCGTAGCACGAAGTGCCCAAAAACGGGCAAAAGTCATAAGTCTTTATAGCACGACAACGTCCAACTGCCCAAAAATGGGCACTCACCTTAAAGCATTATTGAGTAATGGCTTATGACTTTACTATAAATCTTACTACATAAAATTCCCATATTCTAAGCACCCGACAAGTCATTTGTAGTAATGTAGTAATGTAGTAATGTGGGTTTAAAGATTAGAAGGGAATAACAATACCTTATATATAATATATATATAACCTTTATAAATAACTTATTAACGTGATACTAAAAATATTTTTCCCTATAAATATAAAACTTTCAAGATATTTTTTTTTCCCTTACTGCAAAAAAAAACGCAACCCGCACCAAATAAGGCAAAGCGGGCGAAAATGATGTGGTAAGCTGCAACCAGGCGGGCTGCAAGGCTACAAAGAGAAACAACCCGCACCAAATAAGGCAAAGCGGGTGTAGTAAGGTAAGCCCCTCTCCGAGGGCAGCAAAATTCAAAAAAACACGACTCACACCATATAAAAAGATTTTTGTTGACAATCCCCGTATATATGTTATAATAAAAAGACTTCAACAGGCGTGATATAATACAATAGAAAGGAGGTGATAGAGCATGTTGGTCAGGGAATGGAAAAGTAGAAGGGCGCAATATGCAAGAATTATCAGGCAAAACAACGAACGGTTAGAAATGTACGAAAATTTCTTGCAAGACGAGAGAACACTAAAAAAAATAGAGGGCTGCCAAGACGCAATAGCGGCATACGAGAGAAAACTGCGAAACTGGGATAAGTACAAATCAGAAATAATCGCATGCAAAAAAGGGTGTGTACCCACAGATTTAGGACTTTAAATAAGAAAGGCAGGTGTGCAATGGCAGGAAGAGTGATACAATTATACATGAGTGAGGAAAGATACGGCAAAATTGAGAAATGGAAGGGGAACATGAAGGTCACTGAATTTATCAACCGTTGCATTGACAAGGCAGTAAGGGAGCAAGAAGACTGGACAAAGGGCGTGTCTCCAGAAAAGGCAAGACAAGACGAAAACGACAGCCTGAAAGAACAACTAAGATTAATGCGAGACAAATACGCACTATTCGCATATTTCGCACAAAGCATCAAAGACAAATGCGCACAACTCGATGGACTATGCAATAAACCATAAATTTTATTTTTTTGTTGCAAATCGGAAATTGTGTGATATATTTGTTATTATCATAATATATTATTATAAGGAAAGAAAGGAGGAGATAAAAAAAATGATAAAAGTAAGAATATACAAAGGCGATGCGGTAATAGTAGATTGCAGGAAAGACGAAATCGAATACACAATCGATGAACGAGCAATGACAAAGGAAGAAATTAAAGAATTTTTGATAAATATTATATAATAGACACCAGAAAGGACGGAATACAATGAGAGTGATTACTAAAACGGTATACGACTTTGACGAGTTGAATGAGGCGGCAAAACAGAGAGCCATCGAGAACCAAAGGAAAAGCTTTTATTATTTCTGGAGTGACGAAAACATTGCCACACTGAAAGCGTTCGGCGAAATCTTCCCGATTAAAATAATAGACTGGGAATACGGAGATAAGAATTTTGTTAATTTTGAAATGCAATGCACGTATGAAATAGAAAGACTTTCAGGCGTAAGGCTGTTGTCGTACATTACCAACAATTACTATAATTCGCTTTGGAAAGGCAAATACTACTCAAAAGGAATTAATCTTTCCAGACACAGCAAGATTATCATGGAGAATAGCTACACATTGACAGGCTACCACATGGACAATGCAATACTAAGCCCTATCTATGATTTTATGAAAAATCTCACGGATGATACCGACTTTGAGGACTTAATAAAGGAATGTCTTTATTCGTGGGTTTACGCTTGCAGAGACGACACACAACAAGCTTGTAGTGACGAAGGCATTATCGAAAGCATCAAATGCAATGAATACGAATTTGACGAGGACGGAGAACAACAATAACCTTATTATCCCGATATAAAACGGGAAGGAAGAGAGCAAGTAAATGGGACACTTAAACGTAAACGATATATTGATAACAACCGCACGTTATAGAGAAGAACAAGAAATATCATATCACATCGCACGCAAAGTATGTGATTTCATAAAAGAAAAATGGCATAACAAGAAAATTAACAAAAGACTCGCAGCGGACGTTTTGAAATTGCTCAACGGAGAATTTTTCGATGTATATTATGAGGCACGGTACGGCATGTTCCATCTTAAGATAGAGAGGAAAGACGGGCGAGCTAAATTATCAATGCTGATTTGCTACGATTCAAATACCATCATCGACGCAGAGAAGGTAGAGGATTACAACCGATGCTATCTACTAAATGCAGAACGCAATAAAGATATAGACGGCAGGCTTTCTTATATTCCTGAGGCGGTAATACGGTACAACAAGGCAATTGAAGAACTAGAGAGCATACGAAAACTTTTCGAGGGCAGTCCGGGCGGCGTGTATCCTATTTATTCTTATTTTGATTTTAAACCATCGGAAGAAGTTAAAATTGACCAATAAATAATTTTTTTGCCCTACGGCAATGAAAGGACAGAAACAAATGAAAATTGTGTTTAGTGGCGACAGGAAATCGAAAACAATACTAATCGGCAGAAAAATAAGGAAAATCCCGATAGTTGGCAGAATGGTTAAAATTACCCTGTGGGACGGGTACAAAAGTAGTATATACCTCGAAAAATGCACGGCATGGTTTAGTCTGGACTTTAAAGAAGAAGAACTTAACAATGATAAGGAAGTAAGAGAGTGGCTGGATGATGCTGTCGTGAGAATGTACAAAGCAGCGCCGGAGCGGTTCTGTTTTAAACAAATTAACCAACAGTCGTTGTTGCTGTGTGCGGGAATTGCAAGTGTTACCCAGGTTCACGAAGGAGAGAAAAACAAATGAATATTATAGAAAAAGCAAAACGTGTACTGTTAATGTGTCCGGGTAGTAAAGCCAGCAAAATATGGAACGTTCCGGTGTGGGCGTACCTTGCGTTTGCGGCGTACCTTACCTTCTGTGCTTTTAGTAATGGACTGGTAAAGGCCAGCGACCTTGTTGGAGATATGGGACAATACATGCAACGCAACCCGTCAGATAATCGGCAAATGCAGGAGATGAAATTTCACTACAATAACAATGTCTACATGAACCAGGCGAACAACGACAGGCAAAGCGCATGGAACAACACTACAGACACACTCAACAGAATAAGCGACAACATTAGGAGCACACCCAAAATACATTATGTACGAGAGAGGACATTAACCAATGACTAGAATTATCATTCCACTATTATTGGCAATCTTTTTAGGCACATGGACAGCCTATCTGGGATTGAAAATAACTTCAAAATTTAGTCGCAAATTACAAACGGTGTGTTATATTGTACCTTGCGTGTTGATTGTAGTTCTGATTAAACTTGCCATTTTATATTTATAGGAAGGAGGGAATGAAATGCCAATAACAAGCGAGGAGAAAAAAGAAAACGAACGCATCCGCAGTCGTCAATACAGAAAGAAAAATCTAGAAAAGAGAAAAACTGCCGAGAGGGCATATTATTTAAAAAATTCAGAAAAGCTAAAAGCCGACAGTAGAGTGCGGTATCTAAAAAACAAAGAAAAAATAGCTGAAACCTTTCACAAATGGCGAGCCGAGAACCCAATAGAACACAGGGCAAACCTACGAAAACACAGACTAAAGAAACAATATAGTTTGACTATAGAAGCCTACGACAGAATGTACAGAGAGCAACAAGGAACATGTTCTGTCTGTGGCGATATAAAGAAGCATCCCGCTACCGCAGGAGCAAAACGTAACGAAGTCTTACATATAGACCATTGCCATAAAAGCGGAAAGGTTAGAGCTTTGATTTGTGCGCATTGCAATAAAGCACTAGGACTGTTTAAAGAAAATGTAAAATCGTTACAAAATGCGATAGACTATATTGAATATTTCGCCAACCTGCAATTATTATAATTTTTTGCCTTACGGCAACAGAAAGGACGTGGAAAAATGGAATACTTAGTCAGAAAAAAAGAACCGTTAAGACGTTTCGTTACCGAACAGGGGCCGGTTGTTGAATACACAGAGCAAGACGTTGACGACATGGGAATGGGCATGGATGAAAAAGAATTCGACAATAAACGTTACGGTGGTCATGTATGCGTAGGTTGCGCAGGCTGTGGCTACGGTAGTTGTTCCAGGCTATAAAAAAAGATTTTAGTTGACAACGACTTGGAATATGTTATTATGTTGGGAACTTATTTTATATCACACAGACAAACCAGAAAGGACGGGGAAAGTGAGTAAGAAAAAGAAAATCTTTATAGTGGTAGGTGTTATAGCATTCGTACAATTGATTGCCTCGCCCTGCATGACAGCGTTTGCGGGGCATTGGAACGGACAATATCACGTCACGTTTAATGGCGAAATCAGGCAAAACGGCGTACTTGTGGAGGAATATGAAACCGATAACGATTTCACAGTCAAGGGGCATAGATTGTATTATGGATTGATAGCCGACAAAAACCACAGACTGGGGAAAATATATTACACAGGGAAAAACAAAGCCAGAATAGTTATTGGTTATTTCGGACGGGGAAGAGAAACCTTCAAAATCAAAAGACATGAGGACGGCGCATGGGCCGGTAAATTTCATGGCTATTTCCTGGGCGAAGAAGACGAAAGGTACACAACCAGCGGCACGATAACGGCAGAACCGATAACCAATGAATAAAACCCTATTCTTGTCAACAATTTTAGCCGTGTCTCTTAATTTCTCCCCTGTCTATCCGGCAGGGGAGAACGTAAGCGATATTGTTATCGTAGATGCTATTTATATCGCTGAGGGCGGCAATAAAGCTAAAGTCCCCTATGGCATACTTTCAATCAAAACAAACAACCCACGGCAAATATGTCTCAATACGGTACGTAATCACCGGAAGAGACACGCAAAACATTTACCAGAATGCGAGTTCGACTTTATAACATGCCTTGCTAACCGTTACTGCCCACCGTCAACAGACCCGCAAGGAAATAAGAACTGGATAAAGAACGTAACAAGGCTTATAGAAAGGAGGAACAAGAAATGAACAACATACAGAAAGCAACGGCAAAGCTGATAGTATCAAACACAAGGGTAGAGCGTTTTATACAAAACATCAAAGATGCAAAATCTTTATTACGCAGGCTGGAAAACGAACTACTTTTAAAACTTGCGGAAAATAAGGCTTTAGCCAATGACCTGGAGCTTGAACTTGCAACGAACGAGGCATACCACGCCGCAAACAAGGGAGAAGTAAAGTGATGGTTTACTTGATACATTTCGATGAACACTTTCACCATGCACGGCATTATATAGGATACACAGCCAATGCCAGAACCATCAAGCAACGACTTGCATACCACCGGAACGGGCAGGGAGCTAAAATATTGAAAGCTCTCAATGAACAAGGCATTAATTACGAAATCGTAAGAACATGGCAGGGCGACCGGAACTTTGAGCGGAAATTGAAAAACCGCAAAAAATCAAGGATGCTGTGCCCTGTTTGCCAAAACAAACGCAATAGGATAAGGAACGCTAAAAATTTAACAGAAGGGAGTATCAAATGACAAAGGGAAGCACGCCGTTATTAGAACTGATAACAAGATCGATAGCATCAAACAAGAAAATTGAAGAGTATGTCCGAGACATTAAAGACGCTAAGGAATTACAACAGTCGCTCGTTGAAGATTTGCTAATAGAGCTGGAAGAAAACAGAAGACTGGGAACTATGCTTGAATCCGAAAGGAATAAACAAGTTGAAACTGCCAAAGAAACGCAATAGAAAGCCCGCCAAGACCATCGGAACGCATTCGACAACCTAAACCACGCCAGAAAGAAAGGAGTTAGTCCTACAATGAAACCAGTAAGCTTTTGGGAATGTCCAAACTGTGGGTACAGGCTATTCAATGGCCAGAACCTAAGCACCCATATTTTCGTAATATTAGACAGCGGATGTCCGCAATGCGGGGCCCCATGTTTCAACCACAAGCCAAAATTGAAACTCAATCCCAGCGCAATTGAGTCTCAATCTCAACACCCTTAAAAATCCTCCCCACTTTCCAGCATTCCAGAATCTTGGAAAAACGCCACACCCGGCCCTGGATTTTCCCGCTGTAGTCCGGCTCCACTTTTTGGCGATTGAGACCCGAAGACCGTTTTATATTTATCTGGAATCCGCATACTTGCCGTGAAAACAAATTGCGTACACCCTTAAGGGGTGAGATACTGATTGTAATCTTTTAGATACCTTCTTATATCCCAGACTGGCAAGCTCTACTCCAAGCCTTACATGGCTTATCTTGCTGTCGCTTACACCGGACAATTCCTTAAGCCTTGCCATGATGGCGGTCGAATTAATATAATTTATCTGGCTATCAGGCATTCCGACAGGCGGTAGATAGGCATGTTCTTGCAAGAGTTCACGCTCTACTGTTGCAGTATAGCAATCCGCTGTCTTTGAATTTAAATATTCCATATCTTCTCTTGTTAGCCGCCATTCATATTTTCCTTCATAGAATTTGACCGCTTCCATGAAAACTGCAATTTTGTCTATTTTGTTATATGCTATCTTGTCTATGTCTGCAACCACAATGGGAATAATTCTGCGATTGCCAGTAGGGTCGGTGATAACGCCCTTTTGATTGCTCGTACCACAAAACGTGGCAATACGGTGGAACTTCTTAGCAATGCGTCCGTATGCAGGGCGGGCGGTAAACGTATGCTTAGACAATAGTTCCTTAAGATGTCTTTCTTCCATCTTACCTTTTGTTGATAGTTCGTCATCGAGAATCAGTAAATTGCTTGACATTAAAATCATAGCATCTTTATCTACAGACAGGGCTTGTTCGGTATAATATTCTTTCAATTCGACTGGCAGCAATCTCCTAAACCATTCAGTTTTCCCTGTATTCTGTTCACCTACAAGGGCCAGCAATAATGGAGAAACTTGATTGCCAATGGCGGTCGCAATCATACCAACCAACCATTTCGCAATGAATAAATGTTCCCATGCTCCATCATAGAAGTTGTCTTTTGTCGCCCATGCATCGGTGATAATGGTGTTGGCCAGGGCGGCTATCGCACCGTCACAATGCCCATCTGTAATATAATAGCGATATTTTTCAATAAAATCGAGTATAGGATTGTATTCAGGAGAACGGCTTGTAAGCACGTCAATCACATCGTTTTTCCTTGCTGATTCAACCATATTTTTCGTGTCGAGGTAGGCAGTGCTTAACAACCTATCATCAACTAAACAGATTTTCTTCCCTTCTTTCCATAATTCCAGGTTATTGGTTAAAGTATTCAGTCTGCACGGAAAGTTTTCCAATACGATACCTTCTATCTCTGCTATACCGTCAATCTGGCCGGTTTCGGATTCTGCATATACCTGAGCTACAAGCTCCTTGTCTTCCCTATTCTCTTCATCGTCCCCCAGGCATATAACACGTTTTCCGGCCAGTCTTTTTATTGCATCATCAACCCCCTTGCCTAAGCGTTTAACATCTTTACATACCTTAGTGATAACGTTACCCTTTTCTTTGTTGGTCTCACATCCCGCCTGCCGTGCGTAATGATAGAATGTTCCGATAGTAATTTCCCCGTTTGCCGTGCGAAGCAAATTGTCAAATTTTCTGTCTGTCTTCTCTGGTGAATACGACCAACTCGTAATGTTCTGGCAGCAAATATGCAAGAAATCCCGCCCCGCTTCTCCCATCGAAGCAAAAGAAGCACACAATCTCATGCCCTCATCGTAAGAATTGACAATGCTTAAATGCCTGCTGTTTATCTGCTGAACAATCTTTGAAATATCTGATTTTGTGCAAGGGATATGCGCATGATATTTCTTTTTTTCTATCTTGACATACTTATTAAAAACATCGCTAGGCTTACATACCACAGCATCGGGGTCGTAGGAAGTGAATCTCAACCGACAAATATCGTCACAGCCGGAGTCTATAACAAGATGGTAGGTTTCATCATAATATTTTTGCAATCCCAGGAACGCTTGCTCGTGTTTTTCTGGTTCTATTTTCACAATCACAGCCAGCCCATTGCCGGAAGAAGACACAAACAAGCAATGAGTGTAACCATCCAAAGATAGACTATCTTTTGCGGTCTGCAATGCGCTTCCGAGATTATCAAAGTCGATGCAGATATAGCCGGAATGTTCTATCAGACCGTTCAGGTTGCGTTCCTTAAATGTCCCTGATATGGTTGCCGCAGTCAACGTCTTCTTTAATTCGTTACGTTTTCCTTTGTCTGGCTCGGCACGGATTTTCTCTATTATGGTACGGTGTGTCCCGCTTTTAATTTCTTCCATAAACGCACCGATGGTTACGGATTTCCTGTCTTCACGATACTTGGTATCAGTAACACTTTCCCATATCGAAATGTTAGGCATACACCATTCCCTTTCTATGTTTTAATTGCATAAAAACCCATCCCTTTTTATACCCTCTGATTTTCGCAACCTCTTCAAGTTCTTCTCGTATCATTTCAGACCATTTTTTTCTAAGATGTTGCGGCAATTTTTCTTTGCGCCCAGCTGGACTTGCCTTGATTTCTTCAAACGGGGCAGCTATTAGTTCCATTTCTTTGATCGGAAATACATGCTTGCATATAGGACAAACAGTACAACCCGCCGGAACGTTACTGAAACATTTAGGGCAAGTTTTTATAGGATAGATACCCTCGTTTTTTTTCTTCTTTATTGCATGTAAATCAAAGTCCCGTTCGTCCTCGACAAATCCATGTTTGTAAATATTGTTTCCCATGTCAATAATTATACCATGTTCTTTCCCTGGGGACGGCCTAAGCCCGCGGCCCACCATCTGGGTATAAAGACAAAGCGATGCAGTGGTGCGATTAATGATTACCGTATCAATCGCTGGCAAATCAAAGCCCTCTGTAAACAGATTGCAATTACATAGAATCTCAACACTTCCTTGCCTGAAAGCTCTAAGGGTTGCCATACGCTCAACGATGCCAGTATCCCCGTCAACGTGCGCAACCTTAAACCCTGCATCGGCAAAGGCGTCACGGGTCGCCATGCTATGCTCTACGTTGATACAAAACACCAATGCCTTACCGCCACCAAAATTTACATATTGGTCTATTATATTATCGTATAATGTTTTTTTGTTGTAGCGGGCAAACATTTCCTTGCTATCATACTCACCAGCCACCTTTTTAACGCCTTCCAGGTCTTCCCGCTGCGCTCCAAAATAACGAGGTTGCACTAAATAACCGCCATCAATAAGGTCTTTGATGGTTGTCGGCATAACAAGGTCGTCAAAGATAAAGCCTAAAGGCTTACCGTCAAGGCGATACGGAGTGGCAGTCAACCCAAGAATCCTTTCACCCTTTGCAACGTGTTCATCAAGAATTCTAAGAAACGACTTACTAAGACTGTGGTGTGATTCATCAACAACAATCAAGTCCACGTCTGGTACTTCACGCCTGATAAGAGTTTGTACAGATGCTATGATAAGTTTGTGGCCGTTCGGGTGATAGCCAGGCAGTATCAATCCACTATCCATACCATGTATTGCAAAACGGGAATATGCTTGTTCGACAAGCTCCCGCCTATGTGCTATAAACAAAACTTTCTTCCCGTCTTTAATAAATCGCTCTATAATCATGGCGGCAGTGGTTGTCTTGCCGCTTCCTGTGGGCATTACGAGCAATGGTTTCTTGTATCCTTTGTCCCACGAATCAAAAACCATCTGGTTAGCCAATGCTTGATATTCTCTGGGTGTTTGTTTCATTCCGTCCTTCCTGTAGATAATGCGGGCGGGGGATGTGCATACCCCGCCCGAAATA
>Ga0209318_1001592_pt1 | contig 13564 bp, 22 predicted proteins | sample RifGroE1_FD_183999 | JGI IMG/M metagenome (GOLD analysis project Ga0209318, IMG submission 183999) | Groundwater microbial communities from Rifle, Colorado, USA - Groundwater E1 (SPAdes) (version 2) | ecosystem: Environmental > Aquatic > Deep subsurface > Groundwater | place: Rifle, Colorado...
AGATCAAGATTTGCTAAATAAATCAAAAGAAGATATTCAAAAAATGCTTGATGAATTGGAATAGTTAGTAGTTTAGGGAGTATAGATGAATTAATGTTTATACTCCTTATAATCAGATTAAAGTATGATGATTATAAAAGAATTAGACGAACAACAATGTATTAATAGATTAGGTTATGAAAATATTACATTAGATGAATTAATTAAAGATAATATTTTATATATGTATGATTTAATTGATAAATGTGATGAGTGTGGTCTTTGTTGGATGAATAAAGAAGAAATTGAATGGTATATGAAGAAAATAGGAGTATTTTAAGATATGATTAAAGTTTAGATTTGTGACGATATTGAAGTATAAGGAGAGAATTATTATGGAAGATTCTTTAGTGCAATATTATATAGTTAATCAAGAATTAAACATGAGTAAAGGGAAAATTTCTGCCCAGGTAGCACATGTAGCGACAATTATAACATTTGAAAATTTATATAATTGTAAAAATGCTAATGAACATATTAAATTTATGGAATGGTATAAGAATGATCAGAAGAAGATTGTATTAAGAGGTAAACAAAAGGATTTAGAAAAGTTGGTTGAGCAAGGATTTTATTTTATAAGAGATAATGGACTAACAGAAATTGCTCATGGAAGTTTGACGTGTGTGAGTTTAGGTGTTATGTGGAAAAGTGAAGCACAGAAGTATATTAAGAGATTACAATTATTGTAAAGGAGATTAAATATATGATTAAATTTTATGATAAAAGTTTTGCTATAAATAAAAGTGATAAAATAGAAATACATAATATATGTGGAAAATATAGGGTATGGGTTAATGAACAAGAAATACCAGAATATAGAGTAAAAGATTATATTAAAACGCTCATAAAATATTGTATAGATATGGATGAATGGAAAAATAGTTGGCATATGAATTATGGTTCGTATTTATATGATGAAAAAATGTTAGCAGAGTTAATTAAAATAATTGATAATAAAATAGGATGTAGAAAACAAGAAATAGAATTACTTGAAAAGTGTAAAATTGTAATGTTAGATACTGTAATTAAAGATGATTAATAAAAGTAAGAAATAAAGGAGTGATAAATATATGAGTTATCAACAAGCATGGGAAGAACTTAAAGAATGGTTATCAAGAAGTCAGATAATTGTTAAAGAATTTATAGATGATGATGAAATAAGTAACGATAGATATTTTTCTTTTAGATTAGGTGAAAAATTAAGAACAACGAGAATGATTTATAATAAGATGGATAGATTAGAAAAATATTTATTGATGATGGAAGATGTAAACTTGTAACAAGTCCTGAATTAGAGTATTTTAGTAATTATTTTAATGAAATATGTGATAAATATGAAGGACAATGGATTGCAATTAAAGGAGATAAAATAGTTGGTCATGGTGATACGTTGAGTGAGGCACATGAAATGGCAAATAATAATGGATATGAAAAGTTTATAACTACAAGAGCGAATAGAGATGGATGGGATTGTGATTATATGAGTTTATTAGGGTAAAGAGAGGATGTTAATTATGAAATATATTAAATTAAAATGTGAACAATATGATTGTGAAGCAGAAATTTTAATAGCAATTAATGATTGGTATAATAAAGAATTTGAAAGTAAAATTCAAGATTTTTATATCTGTCCTATTTGTAATTCTTTGGTTCATCCAGATAAAGAAAATTGTATTATTGAAATATAATATTATCACAAAGAGTTCATTTGGTTTTAATTTAAAGAGGTGATTTTATGGGACAAATTGTGTATTGTCCAAAATGTGATAATGTAACTTCAATCAAAGAAAAATGTAAATTTTGTGGTGGTAAAGGAGTAGTTTTTAAAGGTAAGAATGGGTATAGTAAGATTAAGAAATAAAGGAGGAATAATTATATTATGAATATAAATAAAGATTTATTAAAAACTATAGAAGATAGTATGAATCATAAAGGATTAAGTATTGAATTAAAATCTGATTTTAATAAAAATTTCTTTATTGTTAGTAAAGAACTTGAAGATGACAATATAAGAACTTATATTAATGCAAGTAAAATGGACAGTTATATGTTTTTATATACATTTGCAAAAATGTTAAAAAATAATGAAATAGAAATAAATTTTAAAGAAAATGCAAGTGAACATGATATTAATTATCTTAAAAAATTAAGTAAAAGTATGTAATAGGACTTTTATTATAATTTAGAAAGGAGAATCAAATATGAGATATATTAATGAATATAATTTAAATATGTGTATTTTAGAATATTATAAAGGACAACCTTGTATTATGGATAATAGAGATTGTGAGAAATGTCCAAAATTTTTAAAATTAAAAGAAAATTATAATAAAAATAATAAAAGGAGATAAGAATATGAATTATACACCTACTCCTTGGTTTATTGAAGAAGATAAATTAACTTGGAATCTTTATGGTGGTAATGGTATGATACCGTTAAAAATTATTAAAGCACCTAAAAAGAGCAAAGAATATGCAGAATATTGGCCTTTTAAGGGAGATGCAAATTTAATTTGTGCTGCTCCAGATATGTATGAAATATTAAAGAGATGTAAACAATTTTTAAATGAGATGACTTGTACTGATGAGGAATTGGAATGGATGGTTAATGAAGTAATTAAGAAAGTAGAGGGAAATGATGTTATTGTTATGGACAAATATTTAACACGTTTAGAATCATTACCTGAAGATACTAGACCTAAAATAAATAAAATAACTAATGAAATTAAATACTTATATTCTATTTCAAACAATAAACAAATTGTTCCAAGAATTAAATGTTGTCCTATTTGTGGAGAGTTGGATAATAATGAAGATCAAGAACATATTTTAGTTAGATATGAGAGTTGGCATGTTGATTTTTATTGTGATAAATGTGGATTTAATGGTTCTGTGGATTATTTAAAGCCTGATGAATGGAATCCAGAGGTGGAAGGGAAGGAGATTGTGTTTTAAAGTTGGAATAAGATAGTAAAAATTAACAAAATAAAAATATAAAAATGGTTACATAGGACAAACATTGGGCATAATATATATTATAGAAGTGAAAAATAAATATAATATATATTAAGGAGTGGGTAAAATGATAGTTAAAACTCAAAGTGGTAATGCTGTTAATGCTACTAATGCTCAATGTTTTAGGAAAGAGGAAGAGGTTGATTGGAGAAGTTGGTGTCCTGAGAGGGGTAGTGTGATACTTGTTAATTTTGGTGATGACAAAACAAAAATTGATTCTGAAATTAAGAATATTCGTCCGGCAGTTGTATTGTCTAATAATATGGGGAATAGGTATTCAAGTATTTTAAGTGTTGCACCGTTGACATCAAAAACAAAAACTAATATTCCCGTTCATATTCATGTAGGAATTGAAGACAAATTAAAAATGGACAGTATTTTATGTTTGGAACAGACTTCCTGCGTGAGCAAGAGGAGAGCGTTAATTGACGGTAAGTTTATGATTATATGTAAATTGAGTGAAAAATTAATGAAGGAGATTGATAGAGGATTGATGGTACAAATGGGGTTAGTGTGATTGTGATTATATAATAAAAATATAATATAAAAAATATTAATATACATATTATGAAAGGATGTGATGTTTATGATTGTATAGAAAATTTAAAAAATTACATTGTTTTTATTATAATTTAAAAATAAATTAATAAAAGGAGGATATTTATTGGGTAAAAAGAAAAATACAGAAAAATATAAATTAGAATTAGAAGTGATAAATAAAGAAAGAGGTACAAATTTAAAATTAAAAGATGGTGTTGAGTATGTAAATAATAATACTAAAATAATCCATATATGTACATGTGGTAAGGAATGGGACGCAACACCAAGTAATATTTTAAGAAATACTAAGAGTTGTGGATTATGCATTACGTTAGAAGACTGGTGTTTGTCTAATAATAGACAAGATATTCTTAGTAGATGGGATTATAAATTAAATGATAAAAACCCAAATGAAATAAATTATGGTACAAAAAAGAAATATTATTTTAAATGCCCAAAAGATATACATAAAAGTGAATTGAAAAGTGTTTATGATTTTACTGGTGAATATGAAAGAAATGTTAAGTGTAATCAATGCAATTCTTTTAAATGTTGGTGTTTAGATAATAATCGTCAAGATGTATTAGAAAGATGGGATTATGAATTAAATAATAAAAATCCTGATGAAGTATTATTTGGTACAATAGAAAAATACTATTTTAAATGTCCGAAAGGAATACATAAGAGTGAATTAAAAAATATTAGTAATTTTACTAGTGGTCAAGAAGGTTCTATTGAATGTAATCAATGTAGTAGTTTTGCCCAGTATAATATTAATAATATAGGTGAAGATTTTTTAGAGAAGTATTGGGATTATAATAAGAATACAGTTGATCCTTGGGAAATTAGTTATGGTAGTAATAACAAAGTTTATATTATTTGCCAAGAAAAAGATTATCATGAAAGTTATGAAATAATATGTCCAGATTTTTCAAGAGGAGTTAGATGTAGTTATTGTAAAGGAGATAATTTAATACATCCTTTAGATTCATTCGCTCAACATTTAAAAAATTTATATGGTAATAATGCTTTAGACTTATATTGGGATTACAATAAGAACAATAATATAAATCCTTGGCAAATATATAAAACTAGTCGTAAGTTAAAAGTATATATAAAATGTCAAAATAAGGATTACCATAAAAGCTATCCTATAACACCCTCAAGTTTTGCAAATGGTAATAGATGTCCTTATTGTAGTCATTGTAATGGTAAAGTTCATATATTAGATAGTTTAGGTTTTTTATATCCTGAATCATTAGAAGTATGGTCAGATAAAAATGAAAAATCTCCTTATAAATATGCACCAAGTAGTAATGAAAAAGTTTATTGGAAATGTATAAAAGGCAAACATAAAGATTTTCCTAGGGTGATAGAAGTTTCTAAAAGATTTAATTTTCGATGTCCAGATTGTTCTTATGAACAAAAAGATTCTATTATGGCCACAACATTAAAACAAGTATTAAAGTATGAATATCCAGATACTATATGGGAATATGATGCTGGTTTTAGAGGTTTAAATGGAGGAGTTAGTTGTTATGATATATTTGTACCTGAATTAGATAGTCTATTAATTGAATGTCAATCAGAATATCATGATAATCCCGCAAAACAAGAGTTAGATAAACTAAAGAAAGAGTATGCAATAAATAATAGTTATAATTATTTAGCAATGGATAAAAGAGATTATACACCATTAGAAGCAATTCAGTTATTTTTCTCTGAAATTAAGAAAATACCAAATTATATAGATATATCAAAAAATACAAATTTTAACTGGGATTTAGATAAAGCACAAGAATTATTAAATGAAGGATATACATATCAAGAAGTAGCAGATTTAGTTGGAGCAACATATACTTCTTTATCAGATTGCGTTAAAAGAAAAACTATTATAAAACCAGAAAATTATAAAATTGCTAAACCAAATAAATATGTTAAAGTAGTACGTTTAGATAAAATAAATAGTAAAATTTTTAAAATATATAAATCAGTAACAGATGCAGCAATTGATATAGGAGATATAAGTTATATAAGTAATATATCTACTGCATTAAATAAAAGATATAGAACAGCATACGGTTTCAAATGGATGTATTATGATGAGTACATAGAATTAAATGGCGATATAAAAGAAAATATAAATACATAATAATAAAAAACAAAAGGAGAGATAATTATAAGTTGATTGAATTCATTATAGGATCTTTTTTATATGCTAAATTTAAAAAAGGTTATAAGTTAAAATACATTTTTAAATATCCGTACATATTTGCGATAATACCACCTTTATTATGTGCCATACTATACATATATTTAGAATATTGTATCTTTAATCAGCAATATTGGTTCTTACCATATCAACATTTAATAAAAACTATTACTTTGTTGAGTTATATTCCGTTAGTCTATACATATAATCTTTATAAAAATGATAATGAAAAATACATAAATAATGAAGCAATGCAAGTATTAACTTCGCCTATGTTTAAAGCTGGATTTTGTTTATGGTTAGGTTCTACATTAAATAAAATAGTTATAAATGCTAACAACGGTATGCCTGTATTCCCTAGTAATACATATTGGACTGGATACGCCAAACCTGAATTTGTTCAAGATGGTATACATATATTAGGTAATGCTTATACAAAATTAATCCCTTTAAGCGATTGGATTGATATTTTCTATTCTGTGCTTTCACCGGGGGATATATTAATTCGTATGTTTATTTTTTTAATACTGTATTATGCTATAGAAAAATCTAATAAAATATTAACAAAATAAAAAAATAATTGTTGACACTTGATCAACTCTATGGTAATATATTAATAGAAAAGTTGTTAAAGGAGTTGGTCAAATGGAACAAAATATTATGAATGCAGTGTTAAATTTTTTAAGTATTAGCTTATTTGAAGAACTTGGTTGGGTTTTGTTAATATTGATATTTTTAGGAAGATTTGATTTACTTGATAGATATATGTGGAGATGTAGTATTAAATGGATATTTTTACCTGTTATTTTAACGTCAATTTCAATCAATATATTTATTTACATAATACCAAATTTTATTTTAAAATTTTTTGTTTCATTAATTATCATGTATTGTTCTATAAATTATATATTAATTAAGACAGACCCATTAGATGAAAAAATAAAGTGGTATAAAATACTAATCAGTATAATATTAAGTATAGTTATGATGACAAGTGCAGAAATAATATATTTGCCAATAATGCTTCAATATGTTAATCAACCAATAGAAATATTAAATAATAACATGTTATTAAAATTTATAGTGAGTTTACCAGCAAAAACATTTCAAATATTGTTAATTTATTTTATGTACAAAAAACATAGTCAAAGTAAAAAATATGTTTCTAATATTTTAAAGGATAGAATTTTATCTTTAGTTACAATTAGTTTTACAGGTTTAATTTTATTTGCTTTAACATGTGTGGTAAAAATTGTGATTAGTTCAGAAATGATTGGTAAGTATTCAATACAAACTCAAATGATAATTAGTGTATTAATAACAGTTGTACCGACAATACTAATATTTCTTTATATTTTACCAATTAATTATTTATTATCAAAATTATTTCGAGTACAACAGAGTTGTCAACAATTGTATGATGATGTTGATGATACTGATGTATAAATACAATGAATTGAAAGGAGGTGAAAATTATTATGAAAAAATATACTCTTTTAGTTGTGGCTGGTTTTGTTTCTTTGGTAGCTTTTGCACTCACTAATTCAGTAGCATCTTTTATGGGTTTGAATCAACCCAAAGCACCGTCTATGTTAGTTAAGTAATTCATTAACTACATAGGAATAGTTTATAATGGAGTGTTTATTTCCTCCATTATAAACTATAAAAATAATAAAACTATTGCGTAAGGTAGAAAAGTATGGTATTATATTTATATAATACATATAAAATAATATTAATAAATAAGGAGTGAGTTAAATGATTTTATTTAAAAAGAAAGAAAATAAAGATAGTGCTATAAGTGAAGCATTAAAGAAAGAGATGAAATATATAATATTTAAAGCAAAGGGTAGACGAGATGTTACCCAATTCGCAAAAGATATGAAAATATTTGATCCTACAATAATTGAAAATTTATTAAAGGGAAACTATGATGAATCGCCTGACAGAAGATTATTAAGAAAAATAGCTGACAATAGTAATGGAATGATTAATTTTAGAATATTATATGATTTATGCGGTTACTCAGAATTTGATCCTGAAGAAGATCGTAGTTGGAGATCGTGGACTCCTAAAAAAGGAGATATTATTTTCGGAGATTTAGGCATGACAGAAGATTCGATCCAAGGTGGCAAAAGACCCATTTTAATTTTGGGTAATGACTTAGGTTTAAAATATTCTGATATAGTATTTGGAGTACCAATATCCAGCAAGAAAAAAGGCAATAATAAAATGCACGTATATATTAGCAAAGAATATAAATTGGAAAAAAATTCCTACATCCTTTGTGAACAGACGAGAGTATTGAGCAAACGTCGTTTCTTTTTTGGAGGGACACCTTGGAAAATATGTAGTCTTGACGAGCAAATATTGCAAGAAGTCTATAGTATTTTAGAATTTCAATTGGGAATAAAACCTTTAATGTTTAATGAAGAACATGTTTTTGAATTAATTTTTAACATTAAATCACTTGAGCAAAATATTAAAACTAAGAAAGCAAATAATTTAGTTAATTTGTTCAATGAAAAACTAAATGAATTAATCACTTATTGTAATAAGCATAGTAAGGATTATAAGCATTTCTTAAATGAATACGATAGAATCAACAATTATGGTTACAATGCGGTATCCATATAAAATTTAAACAAAATAAACAAGCAATCTAACAAAAAAACAAATAAAAAAGGAGATGCTCAACAAATGATTAACGAATACAAATTAAAGCAATTATGTAATAAATATGGTATTGAATATCAAATATTCCACGCAACAGATACCATATTAATAGACGCAAAATTAGATATATGGGAGGTGAAATATTATGAAGAAATACAGAAAAAGTTAAATTTATTATACAATAAACAAAAAGAAATTCAATTGCAATTATTATCTCCTATATTAGATGAACCAATTAAGAAAAAAATATTATACGAATATGAAAAAATAAATAAAAAAATAAAAGAAACAAAACCATATTATTTGCTTCATAAAAATAAATCTGAGAATAAATTTAGTAATCAACATAGACAAAATTGGAAGAGAAATTTATATCAAGTAATAACTTTTATATTAGCACATAAAAGAGTTTTATATGGTATCCATTATGGATCACCATATATACATAAACACAACTATAAAATAAATAATAAGGGGAAAATATGCTTACCTATTTAAAAAACTACATAATCACATTTCGCTACGTCAAACTAATCGCTTACATATTCGCAATATTATTATATAATCATATTCCTGTTTTCCCAAGTATTGATTCAAAAATTATTCCAAAAAATATATTAGATTCATTTAAAAGTTTACATGAACAATCTAAATTAAAACCATATAAACTTAAATATGTTTACTATTACGGATTTCAAATCATAATAGGAGGCATAAACAAATTCATATTACTAATCATACCAGGATTACTATTAAACATTCTCCCACAACTCTTACTAACAACAATATCATTCGCTTCATTGCGAATCTGGACAGGAGGTCTGCATCTTGATAGTTACACAAAATGCACCTATATCTCACTCTTATCATTCACCTTAATAGCACTCTTAGCAAAGTATATCATATTAAATCAATTTATCACTATGTTAATATTCCTATCTATATATTTATTAATTTTAATTTATGCCCCAATTGAACATAAAAACAAACCAATTAAAGAAAATAAAAAATTAAGATTTAAAATAATCGCATTATTTGTGTTAACTATCTTAGTTATTATTAATATGTTTACTAATAATATCATTATAAGCAATTCTATTGTATATGGTATTTTATTGGTAGGTATAATTATGTTACCAATTGTGAACAAATTAAGATAATTAGAACTAGTTATTAACATATATCAATAAAAAGTCAGTAATTGTCGGCAGGTTCGTATTGTCTGTATGTGAAATATTTAGTAGAATAATAATATTAAAACAAATGAACAAAACTATTGCTTTTTAGTTATTAAGGTATTATAATAGAACAAATATAGAACGAACAATTGTTCTAAATTAAAGGAGGAGATTATTATTAAGGATAGTAGAATGGTATATGTAATCAAAGACCAGGGAGGAAACTTTATATCAAGTAATTTTGCTTTTACACTTACGGATGAAGGATGGTTATATTGTTGTTTTACAGGTATAACTACAGGATTTAGTTGTTATAAAAGTAATGATATTGGTTTAGAAACAGCGAAGAAAGATTTAAAAAAATTGCAAAAATTAAATAATAAATATGAATTTAGGAAAGAATTTTATGTTGAATTAATTGATTGTAATTCAATTAAAATGGGTGAATCTATTATAAGAGAAATACTTATGGATACATATAAGAATAAATATGAAAATAAGAAAGTTGTTAATCTATAAAATTAAAAAATATTAAAATATAATGTTTATCCCTATTGACTTCCGGGCAATACTATATTATAATAATAATATTGCTGAAGGGAGTTGATAAAGTATGCTCAAAGAGCAACAAAATAATTTAATTATTAAACTTAAAGGTGTAATTAAAGAAATAGGGTATATGAACGATGTCAAGCAGGATGTAGTAGTACAATTTAAATCAAGAAATCTTAATGGATTAAGAGCAGCTTGGGTATTATCTGAAAATCTTGATTTGAATACTCTTACTGATTCTGAGCAAGATATTCGTTTCCTATATCTTTTTTCTTTAGCCTTGAACAGAGCATTAAAAGAAAAAGAAATTGACATATCTATTGATGTTAAAGAATTTTTTACAGAATTAGAATGTAAGGAATGGTTATATTATAGGGAGGAAAAAGAAGAAAAAGATATATTCCCTATCATTATTGAAAATGCACAAAGAATATCTGATAAATTATGGCAAGTAGTTATATCAGCACAACAATTGGAAGAAATTAATAAATTGAATTTAATTTTATATAATTTTTCTACTCAGCGTGATCCTATCGTAACAGCTTACGGTGAAAAAATTAATATTGATAAGAATAAAATTAATGAAATTAAAGAAAGAATGTTGAATAATGAGCAATATCCAGACCCTATCATTTTAAATATTCTTAATGATGGAGAATCTAAAGTAACATATAATGAGAAGAATAATACTCTTATTATCCATGAAGGAAGTAAAATTAATATTGTAGATGGATTTCACCGCAAAACTGCATCCAGTTTGGTATTGGAAATAAACCCAAATATACAATTTAATTGGCAAGTAACTTTTACTTTCTTATCTGAGAAAGATGCTCATGACTATATGCGTCAGAAGGATAAACAGAAACCAATTAAACGTGAATGGATTGAGCAGAAAGATTATTCACGCCCAGAAAATTTAGTTATTGATGTAATTATGGATGATAGATTATCCGAATTAGCAAAAGTAACTAAGGATGATGATCAGTATATTAAATTAAATAGAGCTTTAACCAAAAAGTCAATTATTTCCGAAGCAATTAAAGAATGTTATACTGAGGATTTGAAAACTAGTATCAACATTAGAAAAATTGGCAAATGGATAGTTGAATTTACTGACTATCTTATGGGAACATATGCCGAAGAATTTATTGCTAATCCTTATACCATTAAAGAAACAAGTTTTATTAATAATAAAAACATGTTCTATGGTTATATTGCTCTTTCCAAGCAATTGCAAGGCAATAGTAAATGGGAAGAGTTAATGAAGCAAAAAATAGAATCAATTGATTTTAATATTAGTAATAAATTATGGAAAGATATAGGATTGTTAAATAATAGAAATAAAGATGTAAGTAAAGTATTAAGAAATAAATTGTACAAATTATTTACGGAGGAAGGTGTATAAAAATGGAAATTGTATTTAAAGTAGATAATGCTATTAAGCAAGAATATTTAGATGAAAAATTATCTGATACTGCTAAATCAGATGCATTTGTTTTAAGAGCATTGGATAATTATGAGCATATAATTAGTAAATCTGTTTATAATATGACACATCCTGAATTAAATGAGATGATTGCAATGCAGTTTAATAATTCTTCCGTAAGATCAATTTTGAAAAATGTATCTGTTTTAAAAACATATATTGATTTTTGTGTAGGTAAGAAATTTGTTTTTCATGGTGAAAATAGATTGTCTGTATTTACAATTGAAGAAGCTAAAAAATTTGTTAGCAAACAAGCATTATTAAACAAATTTATTAGCAAAGAAAAATTAGAGGAATATAAGAAAATTCTTTATAATCCTCAAGATCAGTTGCTACTTGAATTGCCATATATTGGTGTAAGAGGTAGGACTGTTAAAGATTGTACGATGGAAGAAATTATTAATTTAACTATTGATGATGTAGATGAAAAAAATAATATGCTTAGATTAACACAAAATGATAATAAAGAAAGATATTTAAAAGTAGAAACATCTACTATTGAATTAATTAAAGATGTCTATGAACAAGATGTTTACGTAGAAAATAATGGGATGCCGACAAATAATCCTAGATTATCTAATCCAAGGGAATTAAAAATAAATAAAGTAGAACATTATATATTCAGAGTGCCTAGTAAAGATAAGATGAATATATTCAATAACTCTATTATGAATTCAAGAATGAGAAAAATGCAAATATTTCTTGATAACCGATATTTAAAATATACTTCTTTGTTTGAATCAGGGATGTTGAATATGGTAAAAAACATTTATAAAGAAAAAGGTAAAATTGAGAAAGAAGATTATGTTGAAATATGTAAAATATATAATCATGGTTATAATGATCCAGAAAAATATTGGACTAATTTAAGAGATTTATTTAACCAATATAGGGAGTTGTTTAAAAATGATTTTTGAAGATATGGTAAATAGATATAATATATTGACATATTTTCAGAATAAATTTATTCAAAGAGGTTATAATTTTAAGCAAATATTTTTTATAAACGCTCAAATTATGCTATTGAATAAATTTATTAAAATGGAAGGATATAATGTTTTAAATATAATACTAAGAGAAAAAACTAATTATAGATTTTTAAAACAAATTGAAAAAGGTTTGGATAATATAATTGAGATTTCAAAATATCCTGAAAGATGGAAATTGTGCAAAGTAGAAGATTGTAATGAAGAATGGTTAAATTTAGAATCATTGATTTTTTCTACAGAAAAAGAAACACTTGTGTTTACTAAGAATAATGATTATCAAGGACAAAATTATATCAACAATAAATGGCAGTGGGTGGTGCGATAAATGAATTATGGTGAAAAATTAACTAAACTTAAAGATAGTCTAGGAATAAAACATTGGACTAAATATGGAGAGATTGTAGGTGTTCCTGGTGGATGGTTGGCAGACCAAAGCAAGAAAGAATTTGTTCAAATAGTAGATATTCCAAGATTAATTAAAATAGTTGAATATCATCATATTTCTTTAGACTATCTACTTAAAGATGATAATGAAGAATCAATAATAGTTAAGAACGATAATTTATTAGAAAATGATATTATTGTGATGATTGATAATATTAAGAAACAATTAAATGAAAAAGAAGTTTGTTTTAATGGATATACCATGAATAAAGAGTGTAAAAATATTACATCTGATAGTTTAGAAATATTAAAAGAATTTATCAAAAGTAATTTGTAAGTAGAGAAAATAAAAATTCTCTACTTATTTTTTATCCACTTCTCAGCAGCCAAACAGCATTCTTCAAAACTATTAAATTTAATATTATTATTCAAAGAAGCATAAATAATATTATTGTCATGATCTATCTGAAAATGATAATAATAAATATCAGGT
>Ga0209318_1001594_pt1 | contig 13553 bp, 7 predicted proteins | sample RifGroE1_FD_183999 | JGI IMG/M metagenome (GOLD analysis project Ga0209318, IMG submission 183999) | Groundwater microbial communities from Rifle, Colorado, USA - Groundwater E1 (SPAdes) (version 2) | ecosystem: Environmental > Aquatic > Deep subsurface > Groundwater | place: Rifle, Colorado...
CATTCTTCTTTCAACCAAAAAAAGCAAAATATATATATCTTCAACAAACTTGGAAATATCAGCTTCTGTTCAAATTGGTGCAAAAGTTGAAGAAGAAGGGGATATAAGCATTCCTGCAAAAGTTATAGCGGATCTAGTTTCTAATTTACCCAAAGAAACAATAAACCTTGAATCTGAAAAAGAGCAATTGAAAATTTCTACACCCGGGTTTTCCTCTACGATCTTAGGAATGGATCCGTCAGATTTTCCCACTGTTCCAAATTCGGTAAACGATAGTAAATCTGTTGTTTTTTCTAAAAAAGACATCTCGGAATGTCTGAATAAGGTTGTTTTTGCTACTTCGACTGACGAAACAAGGCCGATATTGACAGGTGTTTTGTTTATTTTAAAAAACAATTCGTTGTCGTTAGTTGCAACTGACGGTTTCAGACTGTCAAGAAGAGTGGTGTCTCTTAAAGATTATAAAGGTGAAGATAAAACTGTGGTAATTCCCAAAAGTATACTAGGTGAAATTATTAGGGGAGTCTTTGAGACAGATGAAATACTCTTTAACTTAGAAGACTCTGAAAAACAGGTCACCTTTGGTTTGTCGGATACAGTACTGGCTTCAAGGCTTTTGGAAGGGGAGTATCCTGATTTTGAAAAGATCATCCCTAAAGAATCTAATTTAAAAGTAACGCTGGATAAGGAAGAATTTTATAGAGCTGTAAAGCTTGCCTCTATTTTTGCAAGGGAATCTGCAAATATAGTCAAGATTAAAATATTAAAGGATTCAATAAAAATATCAGCTGAAAGCGGCCAAGCAGGTAGCCAGGATACAAAGGTGGATGCTAAAGTAGAAAGAACTGACTCGGGTGATTTTGAGATCGCCTTTAATTACAAGTATTTAGAAGACTTTTTACGCTCAGTATCCGGGGAAGAAATAAAAATCGAATTTATAAACCAGACGTCAGCTGGTGTTTTTAGGGACACAAGCGATTCCGAGTATCTTCATTTAATAATGCCTGTAAAAATCTAGTAAATTACTGCGGGATTTCGTCTAAAGGAGAAAATTTTAACATTCCTGGCCTAAAGTTTAATATTATTTTTTCAGGTAAATTATCATTATCTGCCGAGCTTACACTAATTGTTAGTTTATAGAGCGTTTCATACTTCCAGCCTTCTATCGCTTTCACATAAAGAACACTATTGTTTTCATTTAGCTCAAAGGCAATATTTGTTTTAGGTTCGGACATAATGACCAATGACTCGACTTTAATTGGTTTTGAAAAATAAAATTCAACAGCGGATGTTGACAAAAGAGGGTCTGTTGAATTATTTAATGGGATCGTTTTGATTAATTCAAATTTGGTTGTTGGGGTCGGTAGGGGTTTGGAGTCTGATTTACCACGGATTATAAAAATAATCCAAAGTAACGAAAGAAAACTTAAAATTATTAAGACGAATAAAAATAGTCTTTTTCTATTCTTAAACATAGGTATCTAAATTATAGATCATTTGCAGAAATAATTTTCCGGTTTCACCCAACGACCATTTACTTGAAATTCCAGATGTAAATGCGTGTTTGTTCCTTGATTAAAAAGAGTGGCTACTTTTGTTCCTGAAGTCACTGTTTTAGGTGCGTTGGTGCCTGCGACGTGTGTAAGAACAACCACGTAAGCACCTGTTGTGTCGGCATACATAACTGTATATCCGGCCGCACCGTTGCTAAAAGTAGCAGATAAATTCCAAGTCGTTTCTTTGCCTAAGACGGTTGGGGCATAAACTGTTTTTACACCATTTGGAAAAACATCGTAGGCGTATCCGTAGTAGGGGCAACTGTCAGGGGTTCTGCATCCGGTCCATTGAGGAATTGAGTACCTATAAGGTGTTCCTCCCATAGCATTCCAATATGTAGTGCTTCCGTGGCCTGAGTCTGTTTGAGAATTGTATGAATAGTTCATGGAATTTACAGGTTTTCCTGCGGGAAGGGGACAGGAAATTGGAGGTGCACCAAAGGTTATTGACGCACTTGTTTCTGAGGTAACTCCACTTTTTTCTGCTACATCAGCCGTGACAGTAATGGTGTCTATTATTGAGGAGTCGTTATATCCTTTGTCGTACGTTGATGTGTATGAAAATGTGTATGGCAACGATGGTGATATTGAATCGACAGAACTGGGAATATTACTTATGGAAGGACAATTTTTACTTGAGCTACTTGTTACTTGGCAGTCGTATTTAATACCAACATTAGTAAGGACACCTTTTTTGGCCTTGATGGTTATGTTGTAATTAACTGTTTTAGGTAGTTCATTATTGGTAAACGGTCCGGGAGGATCCGGTGTCTTGGTAATTTCAATGTAGGGCGAGGAAATACCACCAAACACTTCTGAAGTGGGAGGGACAATATATGCACCCGAATTGATTACAAAAAGGATTAGGGCAACAATTACAGGAAATACAAGAATGGTTATTAAAACAGGCATCCCAATTGAACTAAAGACAATACCACCCAGAGCAGTAAAGAAATTCCCTATATTCGCCCCTGCTCCTTTTAAACCCGCAGCTCCGCCTGTGGCCACCGACGCTAGCCCGTAAGAGCCAAATCCAACAGAAATTCCTGCTATTGGGCCTGCTATTGCGTACGCACCAATCCCTAATACAACACCAATTGCAAAAGAGGCGTATTTTTTTACTTTGTCCCATGGGATTTTCTGTATAATTTTACCTACAACCCACCCAACGGCAGCCCCAATAGCTGCAACGACAGGCGTACCCAGAGAACCAAGAGTGGCACCTATTTTTGCAAATAGCCCCGACGCTACAACCTTGGTTCCTCCTGATCCAACACTGACAGCAAGACTTGATTGTCCAAGTTTTATCCCAATAGCAAATACCTTCGAACCTCCGACAGTAAGTCCTTTTCCTGCAAAAAAGGCCAATTTTCCTGAACTTGAGGTGATCATAAACGCTTGGCGGCTTATTAAAGGCGCAGCTGTTTGAACAATCTGTGTAGTACCTCCTGTTGTTAACAATCCGGCAAGAGCCGGGTTTGGCAATGCCCGAGTTCTTAAGATTGCTAAATTTATGACGAGAGAACTGGTCTTTATTCCCGTAATCGCACCAACCGTAGTGGGGAGAGTGGTGGCAAGTATCTCTGTAGATTCGTTTGCAATAGAGATAGTAGTAGATGGTAGATAGGATGGTGTGGTTGATAGTGTAGACGTGGTTACTTCTTCCGTGGTCACCGTTCGATTTGCTATTTTTTGCCACGTATCCCAGACATCCTTGCCTTGGTCATAGACATCCTCAAGGTTAATTTCCACACCTTCATCTCTACCTTCTTGGATGTCTTGTTTTTCCCCGATTTGAAATTCTGACAACTGCTGTGGGTAGAAAAGCTCAGACATATTTTCTGAGTTATCAAAAAGCGGAGCTGTTAATGCTGAATCTAAATTCATGTTAGAATCGAGCGCCAGAGAGAGAGCGGCAGCATTTTGGGAAAGTTCTTTTCTGATTTCTGTATCAGGAATTAATTTCACCAGCCTTTCATTGTTGGGGTTTGCAAGCGCAACCAATGGGGAGGCGGGGTTCATCACGACGATCTTGCTTGGAATATCTTCCGGTTTTGAATAAACACCAAACGGTTTTATTTTTTCGATCAAATCTATCGAAGTTTTGGTTATTTGAGATCCGCTTATATTTTGCTTAACATCCTCAGATGATTTGCCTACGGATTCTTGAATTTTTAGTTCAAATATTTTTTGAGCAGTACCAGGGTCTTTTTTGATCGCTTGTGCTAAATTAAAAATTTTAACCTTTTCGTCGTTTGTTAATAAAACCTCAGGTAGTTTTTGCGTTGGAGTTACTATAATTTTCTCATTCGTCAAAAACTCGCGAGTTTTTTTATCTTGATTTTCCCGTAAAGGAGCCTCGGGAGATTGAGGTGGTGTTTCTATTTGGACATCTTTTTGTGTCTGCTCCTTTTTTACAGCCTGTTCTTTGTTGTAAACCTCTTGTTTTCTTTCAATTGCTTCCTGGACGGACTTCTCGCCTTTTTCTTTAGCCTCATTTAATTCGGCTTCTCTTTTTTGCCTTTCGAGTTCCAGAAGTTCCCTTGCTTCTTTATCCGGCAGATTTGAATCAACCGGCTTTTCCTCCTTTATATTTGAAGTAAGTGCTTCAACGGCAAGTTGTGCCTTTTTTATATTTTCCAAATCCCTTTCGGATTTAATTAAGACACCCGTAAGACGATTTATAAAATCTATGAAGTCTGCACGGTTTTTCCAGTTAAACTCGCCCGAAACATAAGGTTTGTCTGCTGCGTAGATTGTGTCTTCGGGGAAAAAGTGGGTAAATGCGTCTATTAAATATTTTGTGTTTTCGGAAGTCAAACTAATTTTATTTGCCATAGTTATTTACCGGAGTAGGGGTTTGTTGTTACTTTAATTACTTCCTGCGGCTTGGTTGTTATAAGTTTGTTCTCGTTTTCCGAGGCGACTATGCGGATTGGCGCATGATGAGGACCCGCAAAAAAGATTCCCTCACCTACATTTGCTGCCAAAAGCAGCCTTTTTTCTCCTTGGGATAAATAATAGACTTCACCGATCTTATCAATTGCTGCAGGGGATTGTTTCAGTAGGAGCTGCATAGCGCTGTTTGTGACGATGGCCTTACCAATATCTTGTCCAAGGAAGTCTTCGACGTCCTGAGTGATTGTAGTGAGTCCTAGATAGTATTTACGGGCCCTCTTAACAACACTCCATAAAAATTGGGCGGTGTCGGGATATCTCATCATGTGCCACGCCTCGTCCACTATTAAAATTCTCTTTTTCAAATCTTTTTTTACTCTTGTCCAGATATAGTCAAGAATAATGAACATCGCGATTGGGCGAAGCGCATCCTGCAAATCCTTCACCGAAAAAACTGTAAAAGGATTTGTGATACTGATATTTGTTTGTTTGTCAAAAATCCCCACAAAACTACCTTTAACAAATTTTTCGATTCTGGCTGCCAGATCAAGAGCGTCGGCAACTTCCATTCCGACAAGAGTTTTATAAAGGTCTTCCATGAGAGGCGGTTCTCTGCCTTGGGTATCGGGGTCCATAGTAATTCCCTTGGCTCTATAAGTCATAATAAGTGCACGATCCAAAAGGGCTTCCTGTGTAGGAGTAATTGCACCCATGATAACTTTCATTAATGAATGTAGTGAAAGTATTTTCAGACCCAACTGGTTTTCGCCTTCCTCCCTGATTTGGGAAAGATCGAATGGATTTATTTTTGCGTTTGAATTATATGAGAAGGAGATGTATTCGCCACCGACCGCTTCGGCTATGGTTTTGTATTCGCTTTCAGGGTCAATTACTATGGTTTCTATTCCTACCATGAGAGACCTTATTGCTTCCAGCTTAACGAAGTAAGATTTACCTGCACCTGAAGTTGCAAAAATGGTCATGTTGGCATTTTGCAGGCTAAATCTGTCAAAGATTACAAAAGATTCATTTTGGGAATTAATGCCATATAAAACTCCGCGATCACTTGAGAGTTCCGTAGATGTAAGCGGAAATGTTGTAGCTACAGAAGTAGTATCCATGTTTCTGGTGATATTGAGTCTGTCTATACCAAAAGGAGCCGTCGCCAGAAAACCCTCGGACATATCAAGCATCGCATGTTTGCTGACAATCATGAGTGAACCAAGTTGGGATTCAACCTGTTTGGTTATTTGATTAAGCTCTTCGACGGAGTTTGCGGGGATTGTTATATAAAAAGCAAATTCATAGAAACGCTCAATACCCTTCACCAACTGCTCCTGAAGTGCCTGTGCATCCTCAAGTTTAGCCTGAGTTACCGGATCGACTATTTTTCCACGTTCTATGTCTGTAGTCATTTCGGCCTCCATCTCTGCAATTTTGCGCCTTAGATCGTCAAGCACGCTTTTTCCGTCAACGGGATAAATATAAAATGAGATATCAAGGGATGTATCAATGTTTACAACCGGTTCAAGCCATCCCGGAGCCACAAACCTCGGGTAACCTCCTACAAAGATTGTTCTGAAATAGACATCGTTGATTTTTATGTAATCAAAATCAACCTCTACCGATTGCGGAGAGATAACATCAAGCAGATTCATTTTTTGGTTCATAACCGAAAAAGCGGGGGATAGGATGGGTGGCTTAACTTCGGCCTCTTTGTTATTGGTAACTTGAGGAGCCGGTGTTGCTGCCGGGTTTGCCGGTTGCTGACTTTTTATGTTTTTATCTGTATTCATTTTATTTAAACCGATGCTGCAGGCTTATTGTCCTCGATAACCTCCGGCTCTTTTTTGACCGCTGGCCTCTCGGGATTGTAAATTGAGTAAAACAAATTAATAAGCTCAGGGGTTATAAGTTGTTTAAATTTAATTCCAAGTCTACCGGCCTGACGTATTAAGTGGTCACGTCTTGGATAGAGAACAATTTTAGCCTTTTTTATGACATATGATTTTGCAAAAGGAAGCGGGCCGGATCTTTTTGTGATTGCAGCAACCGATTTTGCTACACCAAGCTCCAAGGGAGACAAGTAAATGACAACAAAGAACCTTTTTCCTAAAACATTCTTCTTTTTTACTGATTCGGTAATGAAATTTTTGTAATCTTGCATAAGCTTTGAAAGTAAGGGTTGGGTAATTTTTGCCGACCGTTCATTTAGAAAATTAATATATGAAGAAATATCTTTCTTTTGAGTCAGAACAACTATTTGGACAGAGAAGGTGAGCGAATTTATCATGGCCGCATATGCGGCGATGACAGCTTCTTGCTCTTTTTCGGAAAGAAGCCCGAAATTAAGAGAAGTTGACTCCATAATGAGAGAGGCACCGCCATCTTTATATACAACGATGTCATTAGTAATATCTGCAACAGGCACAAAAGCCTGGGCTGTTGAGACAATCGGTTTGTCAGGAATTTTTAAAAAGGGAATGTTGAATTTGGATCCTGAAATTTTATTTGGCATTTAATTAACTATTGGTTGGTTTACTTCTTGCACACTGGTTTCTACGAGTTTACGGCCTTCAACCAGGATTGGCGGAATAATATCTCCTTTAGCCTCAAAATTTACGGGCATAAACTGGTATCCGTCTTTTTCGCTGATAATGCTATATATTCCGCTATCAAGCGGGGTAACAGCCACAAAATGTCCGAGTTTGTTGCTTCGGAGTGCCCTGATGGGACGCCCATATTCATCTCTTACTTCCATAATTGCTCCTTCAATAATTCTTCGGGCCTCATCGACCACCTGACCCACAACCACGTTTGGATATGTTGGGGGATTGGGAGGTGTAGCATCAATTGAGAATATCGCCTCCTTTGTGGAAACGATTTCTTCACCTGCTATAACCGGATTAACATGTTGCGTCTGAATTTGTGTAGTTAGAGATATCGGAAGCGGTTTTTCTTCCACAACTAAGTGTGTGGGCAGGAGTGGGGAGATTTTTACAGGAACGGTTACAGGAATCTCCAACTTTTTGGGAGCTGTCGGGGCTGTGGCGGGTGCCTCCTCTTTTGCCACCGGAGTTTTAACTCCTGCAAAAATTCCAGTTAATGCTGCAAGAAAACCTTGTTCAGCCATTTCAAGTTTGGCAAGAGGTCCGGTAGAACCCCTGGTGCTTTCCAAATAAGTTTTCAAGGCCGCATCTTGGCTTTGTGACTGAGAAGCAGGAATGTTACTTGTGGGGGTTTCGTCCAGGAAAAATTTTGGAGTTTCGGTTGTTCTCTTCCATTTAAAAAGTGTAGGAGAATAAATAGCCTTAAAAAAAGCAAATATCCATTTTTCCAAAGGGCGTTCTTCTAAGGGGACAAAGGCCATGGCTGCACCTAAAATTACAGAAAAAATCGCGAAAGGCCACTTGATGATCCCTATTAAAGGTGAGGAATAAAAAATTAAACCGACCAAAAATCCCCCAGCAAGTTGGAAAAATTGTTTGAGAGTCATATCTCCAACCAATCTAAACTGGTATGAAGAAATATTTTGCGGAATCGGATGTTGTTCCATAAAGGCAGTAAAAGCGGTAACGCTCTACTCTAGGTTAAGATTAGCGCGTGAACAATTCTCTGCAAGATGAAGCCGTTTTCACAAACCATTTATACAGACGATTGTATGGGAAAATACTGTTGAAGTACCTACAGAATTTGTAACTTAGCGTGACGGTTCAATGTGTGGAACATCTCTAATAAAAGGGGGGTTTTTATAAGCATTAGTAATTAAATCCTCCAAATCTTTGTTAATTTGTGAACTAGCCTGAAGGCCCCGGCCACCAGCAGGAACACTCCTTACATCAATTGTTTGTATATCTCCATTATTTAAAGGAATACCAAGTCTACCAGTATTGGTTAATAAGACATAACAAAGACTTTGCCTCTCTGTTTTAGATTGATTTAATAATTTGATCCCGACCGTCATTTTTATTACCAACATATCTTCGTTGTTTGACCATTCGCGAACTGTTTCTGGAATTTTAATAACTACACCAGGGTCGATGTTTATAAAAGCCTGTTCGTATTGTCCCAGCTGAGCGCTTATAAAGCTTGGAATTTGCAAGTCTTGTGATAATTCCACCAGCATTCTCATTCTTGTTTGAAAGGCAGCATCTCTCTCAGAGGCCAGACGTTTGTTTTCGATAAATTTGGCACAAAAAACGTCTATATCTGCTTCTAAATCCTGTGAAGTTTTCAGACTCTCAAGGGGGATGTTGAGCAACGTTTCCTTTGTCGGCCTTGAAAGAGATAGGTTGTTTTTATCCATAGAAACAATGTAATCAGTTACCTCAACAACCTCCCTCTCATCACCTGTTCCACGATCCTCCATGTGGAATATTTTGTTTTCAATTCTCCCAAAGACAAAGTCGTCGGGACGGTAACCCTTCTTCCTTAAATTCTTACAGTGCATGCCTACCACTTCTCTTAGATTGCTTGAAGGTATTCCAAGAACATCGGATGATCCAAATGCGTCTTGTATATAAATAGTTCCGGGGATTGAGTTAGGATCAGTATTATTAATGTTTTTGTGAGACGAATATTCATCGTGAAATATGTGCTCAGAAACATCACCAAAAATCCTATTTATTTGTAAAAGATTCCACCTTTCGACGTAGGATGTTATCTCGGTTATTAGCCCTTCCCATCCATCTGGTTTAACAACTTCTTCTGAGATGTGGATTTTATTGTCGGGTGCACCCAATCTATTTAATTCCCGAGCGCTATTTTTTAGCCAACCAGGAATCTCTTTTTCCATATTGCCGCGAGTGTAATACTCAAGATCCTATAAGTCAAGTTTTCGAAAAGATGGTTTGACTTTTGCTTCGGGGCAATCTTGTTATATAATTTGCATATGCCCGACGGTATGTCACCTGAAAACAAACCACAATCAAGCATGGATTATATGAGATCTTACGGCAAACCCGCCGATCTGCCTGCGGATAATGTTTCTATGCAAGCTGCGAAAGATTTTCCTCAACCTGAATCAAGAGCAAATGTTCCTGATATAAGAATGCAATTGGGAGGTAGGGGGGATGAACAGAACGAACTAAACGTGATGGATTTGATTAGGGCAATGTCAGGTAGAGCAGCCACCTCGGGTTTGGAAAAGTTCAGCAGTGGATTACAAGGGATTGCAGAAGCAAAAAAAACAATTGATACGATTGAAGCCGGGTTAACAAGTGGTATTTATGTAGGTGACGATAAGGATAATAAGGAAATTGAACAGCAAAAGACGAAAGAAAAACTAAATGTTTTACGGGAGAACTTACAGAAAAGGTATAACTCCGTACAAGAACAGTCGATTGGGGTGGTGAATGATTTATTTACAGTATCAATAGATCAAAAGAAAAATGCCTATCCATACGACCACAGGACCGCCGAGCTAACAATACGTACAATATTGGAAACTGCTCAGGCTTTGCAGAATGAAGAATGGGCAGACGACCCGGAGTTGTCCCCTTGGCTTAAAAGGATGGAAAAGGACGCAACTTGGATGTCAGGGTTTTTGCAGGTGTCTGTTGCGGAATCCGCCTCGGCTCCATATTACTTTGATGTTGTGATGCAATTGCAGGTGTTGAAAGAAAGATATAAGGCTTTTATTACTTCAGAGGACCTTCGAAATATGCACCAGAAAGAACTTCCGGGATTGGAATTTAGTAACGATGAACAAGCAACGATAAGTGAAAAAAATATAGGACTTGTTGTAAATGAAAAATATAGAGTGCCAGAAAACCCAGCACCAGGAGAGGAAGGGAGACTTCTTGGAAACAAAGAGAATGTTGGTTTAAGGGAATTGGGTGTGCGGATGATTGACTCCAGCTTTGCCATGAGAATGAAAATAGCTGCCGTTTCACAGGCTGATTTTCTGGCAGCTAATCCCGAGGAGACAACTTTTATGGATAATAATTTGAAACCCGAAGAGCTGGCTTTTTATAAAGAGCTTTTATGGAGAAAAGATAAAGATAAAGGTTACATTTTAGCCCCCCATGTGGTTTCCAAAGACGGAGAAAAAAGGGAATCATCCGCCTATCTTGAGGCATTATTGTTAACAAATGCGGAAGAAAGATTGAATAAAATTATTGCAGGTGGCGTAGTAAACAAAGACTCTGCCATTTCTGAACTTGTAAAGGATGTTAAAAGTGTTGCTCTTGAACGAATTTCCTATTGGAAATCAAGAGATAAGGGAGATATTGTTTCTCAACTTGCAACACTTATAACAAAACAAGGACTGTATGAAGATTATGCGTTTCTTAACGTTTATAAATATTGTTGGCAGTATGTATGGAAAGTGGATAACGATGGGAAGATTACTGAAAAAGACAAGATTGATATTGGGAGTATTTATTCGTATTCGGGCGACGCCTACAGTTTGTACTACATGAGGCGGGCGGCTCAGTATGATAAACAGTCCAATTCGAGGACTCAGTTACTACTTCCGACCAGTAAAACAGGTAGGAAAGAAGTGGAACTGCTGCCATATGACAAGATGCCTAAATATGTACCGGGTTTATCGGGGGACCAGGACAGATTTTTGGCGGAGCAGTGGAATTTTCTATTTGGTGATGACCCCGTATTCGTAAAAGCCAGGCGTGATTTGGGTTACCAGGATATTCCTAAAAAGGTTGCAAAAAAGTTGACAGATTGGGCGGTTGCTTGGAAAACGCCATATAGCAGTAAATATGTTGAGGACGGTACTACAGAATATGAATTAATAATTCCACACCTGATGCCACCAGGGCTTGACATAGCTTGCTTCCTCGACACACTGACCGATAAAGGAACCAAACTTTATAAAGATGGAGGAGAAAGTGTTTGGAAAAGTATGGTTAAAGGAAAAAGATTTTCTGAGGTAAGTTGGGATAAACAAGAAAACCTGCCGGTTGATAGATGGTTGGTAGATCTGGACATGGCCTCTCGTTATATGAACGTTCTGATTGGTACGTTTGATAAAGAGAAAGACCCTATTATGGGACTTATCGGTGAGGGACCTTCCACACTAGCTCCAAAGGAATTTGCCAAAAGGTTAAGATTATCCTTCCGTGATAGCCCCGAAGGATACCCTGAAGAATATGAAATGGCTTTTATACCGTTTATAGTGACATTGTCGTGCATGGAAAAATACAACCTAAGTTCTGCTGGTGCATGGCACAAAATTAATGAAAATAATAAAACTTCCGTGGAAGAATTTTTATTAGAGATTTCAAAATGGCAAAGAGCTTTTAAGTGGCTTCCTCCCGATCGTCCAGATACCGATTTACTATCACGTGACTCTAGTGGAAAAGTAATACCATGGGATTATGGAAACACAATGGCTCTAATAATGGAATATTATGTAGGCGTACTTTTACGCATGGCCAAAAGCTCAGCGGAGAGCTCGAGACAAGAAGCGTTTAACAACTATGAAAACACATCAAAACGGGTAAGCGAAATGCCGTTTATGAGAAAAGGAACCCTAAATAGAAAGATAAACACAAATCTAACACCATAGAGAAATAGCCCCGATTGATTTATCACTTAGCCACAAAATACAAATACGACCGAAATTATATTAATATAGTTACTATCTCTGGGTTCTATCTTGTCCACTAGCGCGGCGAATGTAATCTTTGAACCATTGTGGCAAACCCCTAGAGAAGGCAGTGTCCCTGTTCTCTGGATTAACTCTGGAGTTTACACTTCTATAAAATTGCTGTGCACCGATTTCACCTCCATATTTTCTTACAGCATCAACTTGAGGACCTAATGTGCTTCCGTAAAGACCCCTAACAGGTCCCCACGCCTCTCCGATTGCACTGCCGAATGCAAATGGTCTGCCTGACATCGCGCCTTTAATTATTTCTGCCACTTTAGGAATTAGTGTTAAAACCATAACACTCGCACCTACAAAAATCAATCCCAGCATGGAATTTGAACTACCCAGAAGTGGAGGCCAGCCCGTATTTGAGGCAAGAGTATTTGCCATACCGACACCCCCCGGAATAATGTACAAAAGTTGCCACCAACTGAGCGATGTGCTTGCAGGAATCGAGTATTGAGTTGATATCATCAGAAAGACGAAGGAAAGTATCAAGAATAAACCGGTGATAGGAAAAACTGCCAGGTTTGCTGCCATAGACTTTAACCACGAACCAAAACCCATCCCGGGTATTATTGCACCAAAAGCGATTTGAAACGGTGCGGCGATAGTTAGCAAGAGTATCTGGGCAAAAGTTCTAATAAGCATCCACCAGATTTTGAAAGTGGCAAAGAGGACGATAAGCGTCATTATTACAAGGGCAATTATTGACATGAGTGAGACTACGTTTCCCATAATTCCAAGCGTAGCGAGATTACCCAGGACACCACCACCCGAAGCGAATAGGGCCAGAAATATGGAAATGGTGAAAATGAAAAGGTAAAAAATAAGTACACCAAAAATACCCACAGATACACCTATTTGGCCGTTAATACCGATAAACCCTGTGGTCATAAATCTAAAAATAGCAGTGGGGTCATTAATAAAAATTCCTCCGCCAACACTTGCCACCGTAAGGCTAATTATGCCTGTAACCACATACATCAAATCCACCAAAAGACCCGCAATTGCGTATGAAAATGTTACTAATATCAATGCAATTAATATTTTCGGAATTGCGGATTGGATTGAAATTACCACTTGAGGTGAAATTTTCATCCGGAACATGATCATGAAAGCCAAAACAATTGCAATTATGACAATGAGTCCGTAAACAATATTTCTTGAAGCAACCCACAAGGATTGAATTACCTCCAATGCATTAAATCCAAAACCCGGCGTTGCTTGGGCATGCACTTCAGATACAAGCGACATCTTGTTGCCCAGATTTTTTGCATAAGAAATAAAAGAAAGTGGCCTTCCGGGGGATAAAACCATGGAGGCTAAGCTCTCGTTTTCAGTGTTTATTTCAGGATTTATGCCGGCATCGGTAAGTCCCAGCGTCGTTTTTATTTGATCCAAACAACTGGTGATGTCATTTGAAAGTAGGCACTGAACCATCGATTTTTCCGGTATAACGAAGGAGAATAAGCTATATACAATCC
>Ga0209318_1001595_pt1 | contig 13548 bp, 30 predicted proteins | sample RifGroE1_FD_183999 | JGI IMG/M metagenome (GOLD analysis project Ga0209318, IMG submission 183999) | Groundwater microbial communities from Rifle, Colorado, USA - Groundwater E1 (SPAdes) (version 2) | ecosystem: Environmental > Aquatic > Deep subsurface > Groundwater | place: Rifle, Colorado...
CCACAGATAGAGAAGGAAACACCCGGAGATATCCTTGCATTATGGATATTTTTTTGCCCACAATTTCAACTTTTATTAGCCAAATGGTAAAACTTATTTCAACCACAATGCTTCATTACCTGCTCAAGGGCGAGCGTAATCTCGGCATCGAGCGGGCCAAGATGGTCGGCAAGCTGACCGGTACGGACCCGATTGTCTGGATTGATCCGGCCAGGGTTCTGGAGAGACGGGCAGCATGGGGAAAAACATTTCCGAAAAAGAGGAGGGCAAAATGAAAGATCAATTGCCGGAAATCTACATCAGAGAAAAACGCGGTGTCTTGATCACCAACTCGCTCGACGTTGCCGAGAAATTCGGCAAGCGGCATGACCGGGTCTTGCGAGCAATAAGAGACATTATCGAGAAAAACCCAGGCAGAGGTCTCCCCAATTTTGGGGAGACCTCATACCTTGACGAGTCGAACCGGAGAAGCCCGATGTTCGAAATGACAAGGACCGGATTCTCTGTTTTGGCGATGGGGTTTACCGGGGCAAAGGCGCTTGAGTGGAAATTCCTTTACGACGAAGCATTCTCGAAAATGGAAACCGCCCTCCGCAATCGTCAAGAGCCAAGATGGATAGATGGCCGACGCGAGGGAAAGCTCTCCCGCCGAGAAGAAACCGACGCAGTCTCGTCCTTCATCAAATACGCACAGGGCCAAGGCTCAACCAAGGGCCGTTTCTATTACAAGCATTTCACCAACGCCACATATAAGGCCCTGTTCATTATCGCTGACCAGTTCCCCGGATCATTCCGTGATCTGCTCAACACCAAACAACTCAGGCGGCTCGCCGTTGCCGAGGACCTCGTCACGGAAATCATCATAGAGGGTATGGGGCGAGGCCTCTTTTATAAGGACATCTTCCGCGTAGCCAAGAAGCGCCTTGAGGATTACGCGGCCAGTGTTGGTGTATCGGCTGTGGTTTCTCCGGCGCTCATGCTGCCGCTTGCCGGATCCGCGAAACAGATTGAGGCAAGGGCCTAAGCCATGCCACTCCAACCAGTACCCCAAGCCATGATATGGGCAGCCGACCTAGAGCGCCAAGCCAAGGAGTTGCTACTCAAGGCAGCGGAGATGCGGGCGAGCTGCGGGGAATATCAGCCTCGGCGGCATGTTGAGTTTGCTTGGGGGCGGGAAAAGAAAACTACGGGGAGGAAGAGATGAAGGAAAGGCCAATACTTTTCAGCGCGCCGATGATACGGGCGATATTGGAAGGGCGGAAGACTATGACGCGGCGGGTCATCAAAGGCAAATATGCTGATCCTGTAAGCGGGTTAGACAAAACATTCACACGCATGCATTGCATATACGGCCAGCCAGGAGACAGGCTGTGGACACGTGAGACATGGCAATACACCGACTGGACAGAAGATGGATATCCATACATTGCATATGCCGCTGATAACAAAGTTCTTATGCGCGAATACCCAGAAGATTGGACCAACCGGGTAGAGGATATATGGGCAAAATTATCATTGCCGGAAAACTACGATATCGACCGCAAGGCCAGTGACAGAAAATGGCGACCGTCAATCTTTATGCCGAGATGGGCCAGCCGGATGAACCTGGAGATTACCAGTATCAGGGTCGAGCGACTGAATGATATCAGCGAGGGGGACGCGAGGGCAGAAGGCATAGCAAATGGTGGATGCCTTGAGTGCGGCAATGACGAGCCGTGTGGTTGCGATAATCCGTCACCTGACGCTCGTGATGCTTTTATCAATTTGTGGGGGTCGATCAACGGCCATGACTCATGGTTAGAAAACCCCTGGGTGTGGGTGGTCGAGTTTAGGAGGTTGGCGAAATGATTAACCCGATAAAAAACCCAGTGATAACCGGCTGCATAATCTCCATAATCTTCGCCCTGATCCTCGGCCTTTCAGCCATCGAGGCGAAGCGGGCCGCTGTGATGATCATCGAACGGGTTGAGACTGCGAGCGGTTACGGCATCGACGAGGTGGTGGAATGATCGTGCTGGTGGGGTGTGAAGAAAGCCAGACTGTGACCAAGGCATTCCGAGAACGTGGCCATGAGGCATATAGCTGCGACATCCTGCCGACAAGAGGAAATCCAGACTGGCACTTCCAGTGCGACATTATGGAAGCACTGCCTATGCACCGGTGGGATCTGATCATCCTACATCCCGACTATACAGCAATGTCACTGAGCGGAAACAGGTGGTATGGGCGCGGAATGGCAAGACACCAAGAAAGAATCGAGGCTGTGGCGTGGACCGTCAAGCTGTGGAATGAGGCGAAGAAGCACAGCAACAAGGTAGCTCTCGAAAACCCCTTGAGCGTGATTTTCAAGCATCTATCCAAGGCGCACTATATCCAACCCCATGATTTTGGCCACGGTGAGACAAAGAAAACCGGATTTGCCCTGTACAACCTCCCGCCACTGGCGCCGACAAACAAGGTCAATGGCAGAGAGCACAGAATCTGGAAAATGCCGCCAAGTCCAACGCGAAAACGCGACAGAAGCACAACCTACCCCGGAGTGGCCGACGCAATGGCTGAACAATGGGGAAAAACACAGGAGGCAACGAAATGACCAGCTATCTACGCAAGAAAAACAGAGTGGTTTTCATCGGCAGGATGCAGGAAATGGCCATAGAGTTCCTGCTCTCTCGCGCTCCCCTGTGTGCAGCAATGGCAACGGTCGTGCTGTGGGCGCTGATTATCTTCGGGCTCCTCTGGGGTTGTGCTGGCGAGTGACGATCTACGGCTCTGTCGATCCTCCTGTGTGGCCGGTTATCTCCTCACCTCCAATCCTTTCCCGGCACAGTTCGTCCCGTTCCGAACGTAATCGGCAGAGAGCGGGTTTTGTTGCACAGATTTTACCCGGAACGCCGAGACAATGAGATTGCGGACACGCGGTCAGGCGCACCATCCGACCTGAATTGACAGGTATCGCCGGACTGATCATCTGGAGTGGGTGTTTTGAGTAGTAAGCAAATCCTTTACATCTCAACCGACGGAGGATGCTATGTGGCCTACTTAACCCATCGAACCTCGCAGCCTGGCGAGACGATCCAGGTAGTCAACCACCGCTTCAAACCGGACTAGCGGACCGGGCAAAATCAACGAGGTAAGCCATGAACAACAGAGCATCCCCGGAGTGGCCGCTCGACTGAATAGAGAATTGGCGCCTAGAGACTGTAGCCCGGCCATTGCAAAGTGGCCGGGCTTTTGGGGTAGGGGCAACCGCCATGTGGCGAGCAAATACAACAGGAGGGCGAAATGAGCAAAGCAAAAAAACCACTCCCTAGAGTTACAGAGCCAGATGAAAATAAAGTGCACTATGCCAGTCCTTCAGGACTAGACCAGGTGACGCTATGCGGGCTCACCGATTGGATTGGCCATACCGTAGGAGAGGACACGACCGAGCCTGTTAACTGTTATCCATGCAAAAACATCGCCAGACATTTTAAGAAGTATCGCAATGACGTTGGATAACAATAGGAGGCGTGAAATGGCAAAAGGCCTAATAGCAATTGCGGGCTGGCATGAGTGCCACAAGTGCTGCAACCTCGAAAACAACAAGTGCAAGTTCCGCGACTCGGTGAAGCTCAGTTTGAAAATGGATGGGGTGTATATCCGGTGCGGGCTGTTCAAGGAAGTGGAGGTTAAGGCATGACCCGCATAACCATCGGTTGTGACCCAGGCCAGACAGGCGCAATCGCTGCAATCTACTGGGGTGAAGTGGTTGCACTTCACGACATGCCGGTATCAGCCAGGCAGCACGGCAAAGGCCAACAGGTTGACGGATACGAGTTGTCATCAATCCTCCTGGCAATCCGCGCAGAGCAATTAAAACCGCTGGAAATGTACCTTGAGGCTGTAGCGTCGAGACCGTTGCAAAGCTCGCAATCAGGGTTCAATTTCGGTGAATCGGTTGGGGTTGTGCTTGGGGTGTGTGGTGCTCTGCAAATCCCGGTCAGATGGGTAACTCCGCAGACCTGGAAGAAACATGCTGGCCTGATCAAAAAGGACAAGGATGTTGCCAGAACGCTGGCCATTCAGCATCACCCGAACATGGCCGACATGCTCAACCTCAAGAAACACATCGGGCGGGCTGACGCTATCCTGATCGCTGAATACGGGGCATCAAAAGGGAGGTGAGATGAAACAAATTCCGATGGTGAGAAGAAAAATAGGAGACTTAAGCGGTAAGAAGTTTGGAATGCTGACGGCTATTTCAAGAGTCGAAGGACACAAAAAACACACGCGGTACAACGTCGTTTGTGATTGTGGAAAAGCAAAAGAGGTTGCCGGTCTGGGTATGTTTTCAGGCAGAATTAAAAGCTGTGGGTGCAATCCAGGAAATAAAGGGAAAAACATTACAACCCACGGCCTTTCTCGTGAAAACAGCAAGCCAACGAGACTGTATAGAATATGGTGCTTGTTGCGGTCAAGGTGCAGTAATCCCAATGATTCAAGATACGAAGGATATGGCGGAAGAGGAATAGCTGTGTCTGAAGAATGGGACGATTACACTGCGTTCCATAAATGGGCAATGACGCACGGATATCGCGACGATCTGACCATTGAGAGAAAGAATAACGACTTCGGGTATTACCCAGACAATTGCACGTGGGCCACATGGAGGGATCAAAGCAGAAATAAACGGAGCACCATTTATACACCGGCGAAGGTGATCAGGGTTAGGGAATTCTTTAGGGCAGGAGTGTCAGCCAAGGAACTTGTTGTGATGTACGGCGGTTCTGTGGCGAGCGTTTATCGCATTGTTAAGCGTGAGTCATGGAGTGATATCAAGGGCCGGTGGGAGCTATGAGTGGACGTCGTGCAGGCTGGTCAGGCCAGCGCCCAATGACCCGCCAGGAACTACGCGAGAAAAAGCGGCGGATAGAGGCAAAGGCGAGGCAGTTGCATGTGGCTTCGCTGCCGCCAAATGATCGGGCCAGAGTGCTGGTACACCCTGGCCCGGATGAAGAGTAAGAAATAAGCCACAATGTCAATTGTACCAAGGAGAGAGGGTATGAGCAAGGATTTTAGGTGGTGGGCATGACTGGCCCGAGCGGGTGGAGCAGTCCACAAAAGAAGCCAGATCAATCATGTTGGCCGGATGAGAAACCATCAACCGACCATTCTGGAAAGCGCATCGGCAGGCTGCTGATATGGCATCCTGTCTATGTCGCAAGGGGTCCGTCAAGCGGGCGAAAGTGGTTCTATTTGTGCATTTGCGACTGCTCCCGAGAAATCATCATCTCTAACGTGACACAAAGTCGTAGTTGCGGTTGCGCCAGAGACGAAGCAGTCCAGCGCATGTTTGAAGGTCGGCGGAAGGCGAACGAGAACCGGGTAAAAGAAAAGCGCACAACCAGAGCCAGCCGAATGAAGCGGGTGTCAAAATTCGACCGCCTGACGATCTGCAACCGCCTGCCGTTCCAGTGCAAGCATTATTCAGGTTGCCAGGACGAGCGCCTGGAAGGCAAGCCAACATCATCTCGATACCGGGAAGGCGGATGCTACACGGCTGGCCGGGATGAACTGCGATACATGGAGGGGATTGCGCCATGAAAACCGTAACAATGCACACCCTCGATGACCTCGATGTGGTCGCCCGGGTAGCCAGAGCACATTTCGACAAGCACGGCGAAACCCAAGTCATTATCAAGAACGTCGATGAATCAATCACTGACGCCCAACGTGCATATCACTGGGTGTTGTGCGGCATATTCGGGGCAGACCTGGGCTACAGCAAGGACGAGATGCACCAGCAGTTAAAAGAAAAGTATCTGCTTAACATCTACATCAACGACCCGCTGAATCATCCTGGGTTTGTCGGGGTGGTCGATAACATGCTCACGGTGAAAAAGCAGTGCCCTGAGCAATACCCGGCAATCAGGGCGCTGGTTATCGGCGGGGTCAGTATCAAGGATGCCACGAAGGCGAACATGATGGAATTGTTGACTGAGGAAATCGCCTTTGCGAATGATCATCAAATAAGAATACCGCTGCCGCCTCGCGCGGGGTTGGTACCGGATTGGGAGAAATAAGATGGATGAATTTTTGAAAGAACTTGAAGAACTCCTGAGAAAGCACAAAGCCACAATCCTGAGAAGCGCCAATTCAACGCATGATCTTGTGATATCCGTTCCTGAAGATGGCGTTTTTTGCGATATCCATTTCTCTGAAGAAATTGCGGCAAGAGATGTGGAAGCGATGAGGGAAAAACGAAATGCGCGATGAAGAGAAAAAGCTCCATCGCCATCTACACTCTGAGGCTGAAATCTACTTCATCCTTGGCAAAATCCGCGAGGCAGAAGCGAAGCCAAGGCGCATCATCAGCGGCACTTTGGACGAGGTGCTTGAGCATATACGACAGACTGATTTTGCGAAAGGGAGACGGAAATGATCCGCGAGAAGCAGCCAAGAATAGCCCTATCTCCTGCCAAATACCGCAAGCTCTGCGAGTACATCTCAGAGCGGGACAAATGGTGCCTGATTTGCGGACGCACAGATATGAGCACTCCACAGCATGTCCGCCGGCGGTCGCAAGGTGGGGCCGATTCTCCGCGCAACATGGTGAGGCTGTGCGTTGTCTGCCATGGCGATATGGATCAATACAAGGTTGACTTGCCGGGTGAGGTTTATCTGATGCTGGCGAGGGAACCGGAATCAATTTAACGGAGGAAATAATGGAAAACATGGAAGTATGGGACAAGGTCAAAAGACCACCAAAAGAAGCCCTCAAGCAGATCGGCGCCGGTCGGTTGAAGGGCATGACGGATATCAACCCTCAATGGCGATACAAGGCCATGACTGAGGTTTACGGGCCATGCGGAACCGGCTGGACATACAAGATTGAAAAGCTGTGGCTTGAGCCAGCGACCGATGGGCAAGTTATGGCATTTTCCGAAATAAAGCTGATGGTCCGCGAGAACGGCGAATGGTCGGCTGGCATACCAGGGGTAGGTGGGTCAACATTTATTGCCAAAGAGAAATCAGGATTACACGCCAGCGATGAATGCTACAAGATGGCAACCACTGACGCGGTAAGCGTAGCCATGAAAATGCTCGGAGTTGGTGCCGACATCTACGCCGGGTCGTGGGATGGGTCGAAGTATAAAGACAACCCTGCACCACCGCCACAGGGGCAAAAGAAAGGCATTTCCGGCATGTCTGTCGATGCAATCAAGAAAGCCATCGACACCGAGTGTGACAACCCAACCGACCTGACAGCCTGGTGGCATGACAACGAGGTCGATGTACGGCTGATGTCTGCCGCCGACCAAAAGCTTATCATCGCCCATCTCGCCGAGAAGAAAGCCAAGTATCTCGCCGTCCCGCTATCATGGGAATGCCCGCGCGGTGGCAAAGTTACGGCGGTCGAGTGCGGCGAGTGTGGGGCCGGGGCAGATTGCGAAGTCTACAAGGAGAAGAAATGAAAACCGATGACAAACCAATAGCCGATCCGTTCACCGATTTTCCCATCCCTCCGCCAATCAACAAAGAAGAGGAAAAGGAAACTGCATATCAATATGCAAAAATCTACCACCTAACACGAACAAAAAGCGACTTTCTATCTGCTATCAAGAAACACATGCCAGCGCCGGATTTAAAAATTGCTTCTATTGTTTGGGAGTCGATAGACCAATACGAAGCAGAGGTAGATCCAAGATAATCAACAAACCAACCGGCAGGCCAACCATGCCTGCTGGAATGAGGTGGAATATGGACAAAGAAATAAAACTTGGCGACCTGGTAACATGGACAAGCCAGGCCCAAGGGTGCAGCAAAACAAAAGTTGGCGTGGTGGTAGAAATCGTGCCAGAAAACTGTATGCCGAGTCGTGATGAATTCCCAAAACTCTACACAGGTGCCGGGGTTGGTTCTCCGAGAAATCACGAGAGTTATGTGGTTTCTGTGGACGTTGGGAGGAATAAGAAAGGCGTCACTTTTCGGGAATACTGGCCGCGTGTTTCTGCACTCGAAAAAGTGGAGATCAAACCATGATAGACCGAGCACTGGTGATAGCCGACCCATGGATAGACCTGATTCTATCCGGTCAAAAGACATGGGAGATGCGCTCAAGAAGGACGAATATTCGCGGCAAGATCGGCCTGATTCGCAAAGGATCAGGGTTGATCGTCGGCGAGTGCGAGATTGTGGATTGTCTCACTGATTTAAGTTTCAAAAACCTTATCGAAAATTACGAAAAGCACAGGATAATAGACACAGATTTGCTTGATTTGTGGCCTATTGCCTGGGTGATAAAAAACGCTATCAAGTGGTCACACCAGAAACCATACAAACATCCACTCGGGGCCGTTTCCTGGGTGAAAATAGGGGAGATTTGAGATGAAATCAAGGGAGATATTGAAAGCAGTAACCAGAGCGCAGCTTTTCCTCCAGGCCGCCCGCGCCTATCTCAGCGCCGAGCGCACATACGCCGACGCGCACCACATCGCGCCTGGGCCTCGGTCGATGCCGGTTGAGTCGGGCGGGCTGAAACGGAGTAGTTTGGACCTTACTCGGAGTTTGGCGACGATGCGAAAGCCTTCGCCAAAACAGTGAAAGCCGTGGAATGGCCGAAGAGGCCAACATACTGGCTGGACAGCAGAACGCTGATGGCTTCTATCCCCTTTACCTGGGATCTGCCAGGGGTCTTTGTGGTCCTGAAAAGCAGATCCCTGTTTTGGGAAAACGCTATTGTTGGCGGTCCTGCCGTTGAGCTTATGCCGGGGTTTTTCGGTTCCCTTAATTATGTCTTAGAGGGGCATGATTGCCCTGGTGTTTTACAGCGGATAAATCCACTTGCGACCAGAACAACGGTAGGCTGTGTTCGCCGTTGTGAGTTCTGCGCGATCGGCACCGGAATGATAGAAGGAAGATTCAGAGAGCTTGACGATTGGCCGGACCTCCCCATGATTACCGACAACAATATCCTCGCCGCAAGCAAGGTACATTTTGACCGAGTAATTGACCGACTAATTGTCCATAAATGGGCAGATTTTAATCAGGGGATAGACTCAAGGCTATTAACTGATTATCACGCAAAAAGACTATCAGAGATTAAAAAACCGACAATCAGACTTGCTCTTGACCACATGGATTATCGGGATAAATGGCAGGAAGCTTTCGACAGGTTGCGCGAGGCTGGAATAGCAAAAAGCAATATTAGTTCGTACTGTCTGGTTGGGTTTAAGAGCGATCCTCGCGAAAGCTGGCAACGGTGTGAATGGGTTGAATCTCACGGGATAAAAGCCTATCCAATGTGGTATCACAGCCTCGATCAACTGGAGCGAAATATTGTTACAGAGGATCAGTGTAAGCTCGGATGGGATAATGAAAAGCGGTTGAACATTATGGGATATTATTACAAACACAGAGGGCATGTTCCTGCGCTGATATAACCACAATTTGTCACAAAAATAATCGCCTTTCCACATTTTGCGTGACGATAAAAACTTGTCCTCTGTGCTGGGCGAGGTAAAGTTAATCATCAGTATTTAATCCCGACCAAGGATACAAAAATGAAGATTGAAAACCCTTTTAGAGTAGCACGGAATCGCCGGTCCTTGGTCGGGTTACGCGATTGCTATTCTAGAGGGGTTTTTTTTGTTTGCAGGATCGCGGCATGAATTGCGGTTGGGTGAAAATGTACCGCAAATTCTCAGAATGGGAATGGTACAAGACACCAAATATGGCCCATCTATTTATTCATTTGGTGATATCTGCAAATCACGAAAAAACAAAATGGCAAGGTGTAGATATTTTCCCTGGTCAATTTGTAACCGGATTACACTCCCTTTCCGCTGCCACTGGGATAACCATTCAAACCCTGAGAACGTGCTTGAGGCGCTTGGAAGTCGGTGGGGAAATATCACGAAAATCAACAAACAAGTTTACCATCATAACAATATGTAAATACAACGATTATCAAACGGAAAAAAAGTCAGCCAACAAACAACTAACAAGCAACCAACAAACAACTAACAACAAACAAGAAGTAAAGAATGAAAGAATAAAACCATACGTGCAGAAAGCGCACGATGATGAATCGCAAACCGCCCTCAATGGAAAAGCATTTTCTGCATTCTGGGAAGAATATCCAAAAAAGAGAGACAAGGCAAAAGCTGAAAAGGCATGGCTTAAAATCAAACCAGACGAAGAACTGGCGAGGAAGATCATTCAAGCTGTTTCTGTTCAGAAAAAAACAAGGTCATGGCAAAAAGATAACGGCCAATTTATTCCTTTGCCGACAACATGGCTGAACGGTCGGCGGTGGGAAGACGAAATCAACGAACCGGAGGCATCCGAATGGCAATAGAATCAATGGAAATGTCCCTAATCGGCTCACTACTCCTGTCACCTGACAAGGTGCTGGCAGTGGCCGAAGTGGTAAAACCAACAGACTTTCAAGACTTCAGGGCGCAACTCGCATTCGGCACGATAATGACCGAGTGGCAAGGCAAGAGGCAGGTGGACCTTGTTTCAATCGCGGCAAAGCAACCACAGATCGCCGCATTCCTGGCCGGGGCGACAAGCATGGCCTGCTCGCCTGCTGCCCTGTCACACGCTCACGAGATAGCCGATGGGGCCAGGATGAGACGGATTAAGACCGGGTTGACTGCTGCGACGATGAACGTGGATGCCGATGCAATGCTGGCCGAAATAATGGGCCTTTATCAGCACGAAATGCGGGCCGGGAAGAAATCTCCGGCAATCCATGACGTTCTGAAGCGTGTCGACGGCATAGTCAAATCCAATCGCAAGAAAGGCGCGGTCGGTTTCTCCACAGGGATGGATTTTCTTGAACAATTATATACCCGTTACATTCCCGGCCATATCTGGACTATCGGCGGTTTCACCTCAGTAGGTAAAACCGCATTCATGGTGCAACAAATCGCCAACCTCCTGACTTCAGGTGAAAATCCTTTAATACTCGTCGTGTCGACCGAAATGACCGAGGAACAGGTTGTAAGCCGGATCATCGCCAACATCACCGGAGTGCATTCGTATCGAATTCTCAACGGCAAATACCACGATGCCGAAGAGGAAGATATGGTTGAAATTGCCAAGTCAACTCTTGCCGGGGCAAATCTGGCAATCTACGACGATATCTACCGGCTGGAAGAAATTGAAACAGCATTCCGCAAAGCCGATCTTCAGGGTGGCGTAGATGTTGGATTTGTCGATTACGTGCAAAACTGCCGCTGGCCGGAAGCAAAGAGCCAGTATCAGGAACAGAGCGAGATTGCCAAGCGGTTTCAATCACTGGCTAAGGATGTGCGGGCAACGGTCGTTTGCTTGAGCCAGGTATCGAACGATGTAGGCCGGGGGAATACCGATCAGCTTGAATTGAAAGGTGCCGGGGAGTGGGCGGCGGTGTCTGATCTCGGAATAATCCTTACCAGGCACAAAACAGAGAAATATCGGTTGAAGTGCGAGGTAAAGAAGAATCGGCATGGTGCGCTTGGGGTGGCAGAGTTTGAGTACGTCAGAGAATATACCAGTATTGTTTCCAAATAACCGTAACCCCATGATATATCATAGCTATGTCATTAAGGGCACAAGCATAACCGAGTTGAGGTGATGAGATGACCGACGGAATGAGCGAAATAGCCGAATTGCTCGCCAGTCCATGGCCAATACAAGATATCATTAAAAAATTAGTCGAAGCGGCAGACATCCTTCTGATTTGTAAAAATTATGATGGCCACGGATACGAAGAGATAAACGCGGCCAGAGATGCGGCGGTTGAGTGGCTAAAATCATTTCCAGAAGAACTAGCCTGAGCGCATAACCGAGCGGAGGTGATGAGATGGAAACAGCAATTGGCAGTGGATGTGTAATGATAGGGGCATGTGAAAGGGACGGCAGGGTTGGCTTGCTACTTGAGCAGACCTGCGAGCCTCACGATATCAATTCACCTGCGGCAGAAACAAGGGCGCAGCCGGGGAAGCCATTTGTCCCGGAGGATAAAGATGTAATTATCTGGATAGATGGCCTTGCCGGGGCGAGGGTTTTGCAGGACAGGATAAACATGATCATTCTGCATCTTGAGGGGTATGGGGTGGGTTTATGAAACAGTACAGACTACTGAACGATGGGGAGCCTTTCGAGTCAAGTGATGAACTTTACAATGCCGATGGTAGTTGGCAAAATGTGCCCATGGCAGCTGTAGGCCGGGTATACCGCGAGTGTTATAATAGGCCAGTCCGCCGCCTAATCGAACCAGCCCAGCCGGATATTCCGGCGGATGGTGAGCCGGTTGTTGTGTGGGATGAGTTTAGTCGCACAAGGTATAGAAGATATTCAACCGGGAAAATAAACGAGAGCGGGTTGGCCTGCTATCACGACGGCAAAACAAAATGGACATCGCATGGCATTATTGGGTTTTGGGGCAAATGGCGTAGGCCAACACAAGAAGAACTAGCCTAAGCGCATACCCAGGCATAGGCCAGCACGGAAATTGATTATAGGGGTGAAGTTGGAGGTTTTGGGGATATGCCGGAAAAGATCAGCGCAAGAAAACTTAAAAGTTATCAACGGGCCGAAGCGGTGGCGAGAGAGCTTCGATACCAGTTGGCAGATGCCCGCCATGCCAATGATATGAATTACGCGAAACTGTTCAGGCTTCTAGCGTCATGGATGCAAACAACCGGAAAGATTAAATATGATCGGCCGGAATAAGGAGGTTTGATATGGCAAAGATAAAACCAACAACACCGGAAGGCCTGTCATTCGCCCAAAAATGCGACGAAATAACCGAGGCAATCCGCCACCTCCATGACTGCCGCATGTGCCTGGCCGAAGTATACGCCCAGGTCGGCAAGCAGGCGCCGGATGGGGTTGATTCGTATTTGTGGGCTAGGGTTGCTGGCTTGGTTGGGGAGGATGGGTGATGGCGAAGCAATGCTGTTGCGGCAGATACAAGCTTGACGACCCGTTAATCGTGAACATGACAATGCATGAGCAATTGGGCAAGCTAGGAGCCTTTTGCGGGCCATTGGTGAACCACCAGTTAAGGGACGCAGAAGCAGAGATTGAATCCCTGAAGTCCTCACTCCGCCGCCTCACCGCAGCAGTCCGCCAAGCCGGGGATATCTCGGCATGGCCAGTGTGTGGCGAGGGCGATGCGGTGGGGGGTGAGCTGGCGGCGGCGCTTAAAGAAGCGGAGGAATTACTGTGACCGGCAAGGAAGAACGAGAGAGGAAGCGCGCAAGTGCGATAGAGGCGTATGTAACAATGTATCGTTCTGCCTTGGTGGCGGTAGCGGAAAAGAGAATCACCGGAGAAATATCGGTTTTAATCAAGGCCCACTGCGGCGGCTTTCACGAACACGTTTTGCGGGTTACTGAGGAAGTGAGGGTTATGGAAGAGGGAAGAGAAATTTAAGGCAGGAAACCGGCAATAACAATTTTTATTTTGCATAACGTGAAAAATACTGTATGATTGGGTAAATATTTGTAGTTTTCTTTGGTGCGAACGAGACCCCTAACCACGGAATCTAGCCCAGTATCCTCGAAAAGAGGG
>Ga0209318_1001596_pt1 | contig 13539 bp, 12 predicted proteins | sample RifGroE1_FD_183999 | JGI IMG/M metagenome (GOLD analysis project Ga0209318, IMG submission 183999) | Groundwater microbial communities from Rifle, Colorado, USA - Groundwater E1 (SPAdes) (version 2) | ecosystem: Environmental > Aquatic > Deep subsurface > Groundwater | place: Rifle, Colorado...
AATAGGTGATACTTATAAAACATGGAGAAAGGGCGAAATTGTTCTTCTAAACGCTCAAACAGGAACGGGGAAAACTCACTTTATCAAAAATGTTCTAGTAGACCACATTGAAGACTATGAGAAAATATTATTAGTGTGTAACAGAACGAACTTAAAAAGACAGCTAAAAAGAGATTTGTTGCTTAGATATGGATTAGATGTTCCAGAATCGTTAGAAGATTTAGATAAAATCACAACAATAGCAAATATAGTGATCACCAGTTATCATGCCATTCAAGATTCAGTATTAGACCAAAACTATAACCTTACTAAACAAAAAAGTGATTTAGGGAATTTTGGTTGTATTATTCTAGATGAGGCACATTTTATTTTTACGGATAGTGCGTTTAATAATAAATGTCGAATATCTCTTGAAGAGTTAATTAGAACCTATCATAGATATACAATCAAAATATTTATATCAGCTACTATGGATGAAATAAAAATTCCTATTAATAATTACTTGGAAAGGTTACTTGGGAAAAAACCAAAAATACATGATTATACTACTGGCACTGATTATAGCTATGTTAATCCTAAATATTTTAAAAATATAAAAGATATTATAGCAACTATTAAAAATGATACCACTGATGATAAATGGCTGGTATTTGTAAGTAACTTTGATGATGCTGATAAAGTTGAAAAAGAATTAGGTGATGATATTTGCTCAGTTATTAAATCAGGTACTAAGAGCGAAGAATTATCATCAATCATCAATAATAGCAAATTTGAAAAAAAGGTATTGGTGGCAACAAAAACACTGGACAACGGGATCAACATTGAAGATGAAAAACTTAAAAATATTGTGATTATGGCATATGATAAAACAACTTTTATTCAGATGCTCGGAAGAAAAAGAGTTGATATAAATAACGCTCAAACAGTTAATCTATATATCAATACAAGATACAAGAAAAGTTTTTCACAGAAGTTGCTTCTGTATAATAAAAAACAAAAAGAAGTAGAATTATACCAAGAAGATAAAAATTTATTTAATAGGAAATACGACAATGATTTAAGAAAACTTGGTAAAAATCTAAATGATTTATTTTATAGGGGTCAGGATGGCAAGTGGAAATTGAATAAGGCAGGACGTTACAGATTAATCAAAGATAAAAAATATGCTGAATATATGGTTAGTAAATTTGAAGTAGAAGGAGAATTTGCTTTTGTAACTGAACAACTATCCTGGTTGGGTCTAGAGTATACTTTTGATGAATCCAATTTAACAGGAAATATTATACTTAATGAAGATGTAATAAAGTTAGAAGATTATTTAGAATCATTATTAGATACCAAAGTATTAGAAGAAGATCAAATTAAACTTAAAGAATTATTAACAAGTGAAGCATTTCAAATTGATAGAGGTTTACTTCAAGGTACTAAAAAAATGCATCCAGATACATTTAATAGTATTATGGAAAAAACATTAAAATTGCCATATAAAGTTACAGCCACAAGGACTTCTAAAAGAATTGATGAAAAAGTTAAAAAGTATACTTATTGGACAATTATAAAAACAAAACAATTAGCAGTTTAATTTAATTGTATCCCAAATTTATACGAAAATTATATTATATAAATTATTGTATGAAAAAGGGATACAATTAAATTAAAGAAAAATAAAAAAATAAAAATATCCACAATGGACGGATTATAAATTTTCGCGATAGCGACAAATTTTAATACGGACATTACCCGCGGTAGCGTCGCCGAAGGCTAACAATAATTATAATCTATGCGGTTCAAAATTAAGTTGTTTGATTTATATTATTATTGGGTGCCCGGTAATACACCAGTCACTCAGGGAAATTTTACGCTGGTTAGAGTTAGGCCAAAAAAATTATATTATAGGAGGATTTTATATTATGGAGAATTATAGGATATTAAATTTAGAAGGATCATGGCTAAATAATAAAGATGGTAAATTTGTATTTAGTACCACACAAGAAAGAGAATATACAGATAAAAATGGAAAAAAGATTACAATAAAACCAAATGAGGATAAATTATTTAGTGCTACAATGCCGGAATCTTTAGAAACTTTAAGAGCCTTTGAAAAATTACCTAATGATGTAATAGATAAAGGTGATGAATTATTTACAAAATTGTTTGTAAATTTTAAATTCACTAAAGATTATTTTGATGATAATGATTCAGATGATACAACTATCAAAATCAACAAAAAGAAACTAAGGAAATTAGTATACACATCTATAGTAAAAATTGACGATATAGAGTATTGCTATTTTAAGAGGGGAGCCTCAAAAGCTCGCACAGCAAACGTCATATTTGTGAAAAAAAATCACTATAATTTACTCATTAAACCTTCTCTGTTAGGACTTAAATTTGAGGAAGGTGAAGAATATGATATCACCTCTAAAGAAGCTTATATTAGCCTTATTATGTCAGGTATTATTGGAACTATTGAAATTAAAAGTGATGAAATATTAATTATTGATGATTTAGAAAGTCCAGAATTCAAAGCTGCTCAATCAGTTACTAGAATAAATAATGAAGGTAATATATATCAAGATGTAGGTGAATTTGACATAGAGAACAATATGACTGATGGACAATTACTTATGGATGAATCTATTTTTTTAGATAACGAATTAATTAATGAAGCTACTTGTGTATTGTTGCGAAATGACTTTTTTAAAGGAAATGCTGTAAGAGTTAGGTTGCAAGAATATTACAAGGAAAATAATATTACAAAAGTTTATGATAAATATAGGTGTTGGATAGCTGCCGACAAAATCAAATTGGTAATAACAACTTCAGCATTGAAATATTTAAAATTTGCAGATCAATTCGAGAATGAGAAAGATTGTTTTATAAATTGGTTAAAAAAAGTTCCTACTACTTTTGGAGTAGTTAAAATAGACCATGCAGGTAATTATGGATACTCAAATAGACTATCGTACCAAATGATTAACTCTATGAATTTAAATAGGTATGAAGTAAAAAGTCTCATGCAGGATGAATTAAAATATTTTAAATTGCTCAATGATAACGTATTAGAAACAGGCCAAGATATAAGAAAAATGTCTAATAAGGATAAGGCTGTCAATAGAGACACAAGAAATAGAATGTCCCATTTTATGGGTTTAATTCGTAATAAAGAAAAACTGACTACTGGAGATATGATTGCAGATTTATTAAATAAAAATAGTTATTTTAGGTTTACCAGGAAGTTTAAGGACTGGAAAAATGAGCAATTGCAGAATTATATAAGAAACTTAAGATTAGGCAAGATTAAAATTAAAAATAGCTTGTATGCTATAATGATCTCTTGCCCATATGAAATGCTGGTTGCCACTACTAGAGAAGATAATAAAATTGATAGTTGTATAATGGATGGATGGGAGTGTTATTGTCCTAGATTTATAGATAATAAAGAATTGCTGGTTATACGTAACCCACAAATTAATGCTGGTAACATTGGTTGTATGACCAATAAATTTCACGAAGAGTATAAATGGTTTGGATATTGCAAGGAGAATGAAAATGGTAAACTACAACCACAATATAATTTTGTTGTCTTTGTTAATAGTTACAATGTAGATGTGATGAATCGTCTTCAGGGCTGTGATTGGGACATAGATTCATGCTATTTGAGCGATAATAATTTATTAGTATCTAAGGCAAAAGACAGCCAATTATCTCCTACACCTGTAAATGGTATTAAAGGCAGTAACGATAAAAAAGTTTTAAATAATGAATCTCTTGCAGAATTGGATAATTATTTAGGTGGTTCAACTATGTTGATTGGGAAAATAGTAAATAAATCAGCTATATTTAACGCTTATATGTATGATGAAATTAATAAAGGAAAGAACGAAATATATATCAATGCTTGTTATAATGCTTCATCTACACTCAGTAGTTTCAGCCAAATTGCAATTGATATGGCTAAGAAAAATTTTTCAGGATTAAGTTTAACAAAAGAAATGAATAAGTTAAATAAGACTGATTATATTAATGAAAAAGGTGAGAACGAGCAAATACTAAAGTTTGAACTGGATAAGAAGAATCCGAAAACTATAACTATTGAAGATTATATTAAAGAGTATATTAAGTATATAAAAGATATAAATTACAAAATGAAATATGAGTTGATTGATGAAATTAATGATTTAGATAATTTAGTTAAATTGTATAAAACTGTTAATAAATTAGAAATTCCTGAAATATTTCAAAAGGAAATAAAAGTATACGAAAGGAAAATGGTTGTACCCTATTTCTTTACTTATATTGCCAAAGATAATAGTTTCAGGATACCAACAAAAATGGAATGTAGCATGGATTATCTGGAAGAAATTATAGATGGAATAAATACAAAAGCAAGAGAAACAAATAAGGTAGATATGAAGGATTTATTAGCTATGCAAAAAGACCTTGATGGTGGAGAGTTTAATAGAAAAAAAATTGATGATGCAAGAAGGATTATTGATAATTGCCAATCTGTAATAAATCAAAATAGATATTGTGTTACTGACAATGAAACTGAAGCTATACAAAAAAATAATCTTAGAAAATGGGCTAAGAAAACTGCAATTAAGCAATTAGAAGAATTAGAATTAAATGAAAAAACTGTTTATAGGATATTGCTGAGAGCATTTAATCTTGATAAAAACTATCAGTCACATATGTTAAGCCGTATTGATAAAAAGGGTAATGAAATAACTTACTGGGATTGGGATTATGAAGAAGAATATATTAGTATAGTTAAAGAATTAAAAGAAATGACAATGTTAACTTTAACACTAATTTATAATTCTTATCCAGAAAATTTTATGAAATGCTTTCAAGAAAAGAAAGAAATAATTAAGACAAAAAGGTATTGGGTTTAATCCCTAAAATGAGAAAAAAATAAAATGACGATAAACCAAAGAATAACAATAATTTATAGCTTGTCACCATAATGGGATATATGAGTATATAAAGTATACGGTATACTCACACAATGCGAAAATAAAGTAGGTTGGGTCGCTGTATTGCAATGCGATAAACAAATATGCAAACTAGCTAGAAAATATTTTCCATAATAAATAATTCTCCTTCTGCCTTTATTTATCTGATTAACGAATAAAGGCAGAAAAATTTTTTTACGCTTGACAATATAGTAGATTTAATATAAAATATTTAATTTTATTTTAGGAGGATGATAATATAACTAATGAAGATTATGAAATACTTGAAAAAATAAAAAATGATATTATCGAGGGCCAAAAAGTTATACAAGAGATATTAGATAGAATGAGAGAGAAAAATGACAATATGATAAATGAGGTTAATAAGCTGAGCGATAATATTATTCAAAATTGCAGAGAAGCAAGAGAAATTAATGATGAATTATTAGATGAATGTATGCCATTGAATCAAGGTTAAATAAGTGAAAAATCAATTATTTATAAAAATGCCTATAAAGTATTGATTTATAAGGGTTTAAAGGTGTTTTTATTATATTGAAATTCGTTAAATTTTAAGGCTATTTTAAGAGTTATTTTGAAATAGGTATAAGTTTATGTGTTGATAATTTAAGAGGCTAAATAGGGGCTTAAATTGAATTTTTCAGTTGAAGTCAAAGAAGTTGTCAGTACAGTATTATGCTGCCGTTTGTTAAGATAATTTTTAATTTATAATCCACATGACATTTTGTCAGATGAACTTAAAAGTCTTTGGGTGATCAACCTTTAAATTAATAGAAATTAAAAATTTAGACTGTCCAAAAATGGGTAGTCTTTTTTATTTTGCAGAGGAGGTGAAAATATAAAAAAGAATCGTTCAAAATTTAACATAGACAAAAACAAGCAAAACCGTACATATAACAATGTAACCTTTGATTCAGAACTGGAGATGAAATATTACAGAGATGTAATTTGTGTAGGACTTAAAGATGGCACAATTAAAGATTGTCAGCTTCAAGTCAAATATGAATTGCAGCAGAAGTTTAAATTTAAAGGTAAAAATATTTTAGGTATTAACTATGTTGCGGATTTCGTTATTACTTATGCCGATGATTCAGTAATAGTTTGGGATACGAAAGGCTTGCCGGATAGTTTAGCAAAAATTAAAAAGAAACTATTCCATTACAAGTATCCAGATGTTGATTATCGTTGGATCGGATATTCAATGCAAGATGGAGGATGGTTGGAATATGATGAGATTCAGAAAGCAAGAAATAAGAGAAAGAAAGAGAAAAAGTTAAAGTTAATGGCAGGGTAAATTTGAGTGACCGCAAAGGTCATTTTTTATTTTTATATTTTTTTGTGAGTAACCAATAAATACCCACAATAAGCATATCACATATGCAATAGCAAGTCAAATTAAAATTAATTATAGGAGGAGATTTAATATGAGAAAAAAGTTAAAGTTTGATAATAAGGTTGGAGTATATGCTTTGATTGATAGGGTTAACAATGAATTTAAATATATTGGATCTGGGGATTTGGAGTCAAGGGAATCAAATCATATCAGTTTGCTTCGACATGGTAAGCATAAAAACAAAAGTATACAAAGTTTATTTAATGAGATTGATGAAAGAAATTTACAGCTTGAAGTAATTGAATATTGTGATGAAGAGGATAGTTTAAAGAAAGAAAAGTATTACAAAAATTTGTTAAAAGATACTATTTTAAACATAAAAGATATTATTAAAACTGAGAAGAAAATAAGGACACCTGAAGAAAAAGAAGCAATTTCTCAAATGTTTAGAGAATTATTTAGTGGAGAGAAAAATCCAAATTGTTGTAAATTAAGTAATCAATTGGCTGGTGAAGTGTTGTGGATCAAACAGAATTTGAATTTAAAACATAGTGAAATTGCAGAAATGTATAATATTAGTACAAGTATGGTTAGCAGGATAGGCAAGCAAAGATGGAAAGATGTTAAACCTGTAGTTCCATATTCTTACAATGTAAAGGAAATAAAAAAATCTAAGAAGAATGAAATTATGGATATATTTGAATTTATTAATCGTGCTAGTATGTAGGAGGATTTTTAATATGCAGGGAACATTTAGTCCTAATCTGATGGCTTATTTGTTATGTCATGGTGTTGATTTTGATGATTGTGAGTTATTAGAGAGTGATAGGAAAAAAGGTGAATATTATATGAAAATTAGATATGATATTAGTGAGTTGAAAGAACAGTATAAGAATGATGAAGAATTGCATAGGTTTTTAGGTGCTTATAAGTTTGTGAGGATGGAGATTGGGAAGAAAAGGTATGGAGGAATGTAATATGTGTAAATTTAAATACCAAAAGGAAGAAATATATTATGATGAAATAATTGAAAATCTAAGATATATATTAAAAGATATTCTAAATGCTATGGAACAAGTTATGGATAAAATCTCACATGAAGAATTTAATAATATGAGAGCAGTTGGAAGAAGAATATTATTAGAACATTATATGAGACATGAATATATACAAATAAATGAAGAAATTTAAATAAAATTAATGCAATAATAAAATATAATTATAAATGTAAGGTGTTTAGTTTATAAGTTGGGAGAAATAATATGGAATTTAATGATATTATGATTGTAAAAGAATTAATGAAAGCACAAAGCAATTTAATTGATAGAGGAGAGATAACTTATGTCACTAGATGATTTGTTGGTAGTTTATAAAGAGTTAACAAGAACACAAAATAACTTGATTGATGAAGGTGTATATTTTATTAGGTTACATGATTTGATTAAAGAAGTTATTAATGATATTGATGAAGGGTGTTGTGATTGTAGTTGTAGTAAGTGATTGAGTTGAATTAGAGGACTGCTTAAAATTTCCTTGTCTTAAATCCAATGAAGATGGCAAAGTGTATTGTTGATTGGAAATAATTTATGGAATTAAACATGGAAATAATCAATGGACACGAAATAATTTCGCCTCCCCTAGTTATAAAGAATTATCAAAACAAATAAATTTAACTGAGAGACAAATACAAAATTATAAATCATTAGGGTTGGGAAAGTGAAATATATTTTCCTTCCCTTTTTTGTTTTTAGTTGAGTAAAAGTGGTAAAGTAAATGGAGGTGATTAACTTAAAATGAAAAATAAAGATGAAAGTAAAAATACAATTAATGAAAGTAAAAGTATAAAATTGACAGATAAGCAAAAGAAATTTGTACAGGAATATTTAGTGGATTTAAATGGAACACAAGCATGTATTAGAAGTGGATACAGTGAAAAGACTGCAAGACAGATAGCTACTGATTTATTGTCGAAAGTTCACATACAGCAAGCACTGGACGAAGCACAGCAGAAAATCATAAAGAAAACCAAAATAACCCAAGAAAGAGTATTAGAGGAATATGCTAAGATTGCCTTTTCTGATCTATCTGAATACATTTCATTCGAGAATGGCAAGGCTACATTGAAGAATATTAATGATATTCCTAAGAATATAAGAGCTGTGATAGCTGAGATTAAAGAAACTAAGGACGGATTAACATTCAAATTACACAGCAAAACAGATGCTTTAAACTCAATTGCAAAGCATTTAGGTATGTTTATTGAGCGTAGTCAAATAGATATTAACTCACAATTAACAGATGATTTAGAGAAGGCTTTAGTTAATCCAGATGTTCAGAACATAGCTTTAGAATTATTTAGAGCGACACATAATAAAAATAATGAAGAAGCTGAAGTAGAAGAAGGATTACATTAATACAATACACGTTCACAAGGGTACGTTTGTGACACCATAAACTTACCCGTTTAAGTATTAGTAATAGTTATCAGCGAAATGTAACTTACACCTATGTACAATGTGTACCTATTTACGATCCGATAAAAAATGTTATGTATACTAGATTTATTATTGAACATTCAAAAAACATAGATATAATCAATGGTACAAAGTTTTAATAATAATTACGCTGGATTATTCGGAACTTTAGGCAATATATCTGTATGTTTAAATAGTATTTATATTTATCCAGCATAATTATTATAGTATTTGTATTGATAGAGTAAGAGGTAATATTAGTATGAAATATTTCTTTTGTGCTAAGTTGAGGGAAATAAATAAAAATAAATTTTCAAAATTAAATAATATTTGTAAAAAATTTTAAACCCCACCCCCTCCAATTTTGAAAAAAATTTTCTCGGTATGTAACAAAAAATTTCTGAGCAAATTTTCAAAAAATCACTTTTTATATATTACATATAATTACAATCAACAAACAGAAGGAAGGTGATATACAATCCCAAAATCAACCACATCAACACAACTCACACCAGAACAACTAACATTAATATGGAATCAAATGGCAAAATCAAATTTCACATTTTTCATGGAGTATGAATCAAAAGGTAAATGGCAATCTTGCAAACATCTAAATCTACTATGTTCTAAACTTCAAGAAGTAGAACAGGGAACCACTAAACGCCTAATAATCTCATTACCTCCCAGGCATGGTAAATCAGAATGTGTATCTAAGAAATTCCCTGCTTGGTATTTAGGCAAACATCCTGATAAAGAAATAATTCTAGCTTCATACGCCGCAGAACTAGCAGAAGATCATTCTAAAATAGCTAGAGATACACTTAAAGAATGGGGATATATATTCAATGTTAATGTAGCTAAAGAATCATCCGCTGTAAATAGATGGGGTATATCTAAACATAGAGGCGGTTTAACAGCAGCCGGTGTCGGAGGTGCAATTACAGGTAGGGGTGCAGATATAGCAATAATTGATGATCCATTTAAGAATCAAGATGAAGCAGATTCAGAAGCACATAGAAAAAAAGTTATGTCCTGGTATAGGACAGCTTTAAGAACTCGTCTAGCTCCAAATGGTTCAATTATAATAGTAATGACAAGATGGCATGAAGATGATTTAGTAGGAAATTTATTACAAGAACAATTAGAAGATGGTGAACAATGGGAATATATTTCTTTTCCTGCATGTGCTGAAACAGATGATGTATTAGGTAGAGTTCCAGGAGAATACTTATGGACAGAAAGATTTTCACCTTTAGAATATGAAATGACAAAAAAAGCTGTAGGAACTAGAGCATGGAATTCATTGTATCAACAAAAACCTTCACCAGATGAAGGTAATATATTTCTTAGACAATGGTTTAAATATTATTTAAATCTTCCTAAAAGATTTGATACAGTTATCCAATCATGGGACTTTGCATTTAAAGACTTGAAAACTTCTGATTATGTTGTTGGACAAGTTTGGGGTAAATATGGTGCAGATATTTATTTAATTGACCAAATAAGAGATAGATTAGATATGCCAAAATCATTAAAAGCTGTAAGAGATATGAGTAAAGCATATCCACAAGCAAAAATAAAATTAATCGAAGATAAAGCTAATGGTTCAGGTATTATTGCTATGCTCAAAAAAGAAATTCAAGGTATCATTGCTGTTAATCCCCAAGGTGGAAAAATTGCTAGAGCACATGCAATAACTCCTATAGTAGAATCTGGAAATGTTTATTTACCACATCCTACAATTAAATTATGGATTAATGATTTTGTTGAAGAAGTAGTTTCATTTCCAAACGTCAAAAATGATGATCAGACGGATGCAATGACACAAGCAATATCAAGAATTAATAAACGGAGAAATTTAGGATTGCAAAATAAACCAGCAGGGTGGTAAAAGTATACCTATTTACATTAGTAAATTCAAGGGTTGAAAGGTATACCTAATTTTTATATAAGAAAGTGTGGTGAAAAATATACTTACTGACTTAAACTTTTTACAGCCTGGAGTGGATAACTCTTGGCCTCCTAATGATGCTGATACTAGAGAAAGATTAAAAACTTATAATACCAATAAATTACTATATGACGGAAAACATGATCGTGTTTATACAAACTGGATTAAATTATTACGTGAAGATAATCAAGCAACAATGGAAATTATTTTAAATTGGCATAGAAGATTAACTAAACTTTTTGCTGACTTGTTGCTAGGTGAGGTTCCGAGGGTTATCGTTGGAGATATAGGCACTCCTGAACAAATAAATATTGACAGAATAATCGAGGATAACAACTTCTTTAATCATGCTTACAAATCAGTAATAGATTGTTCTAGATATGGTGATGGATTGTTAAAACTTAGATATGATAAGAGGAGCGTAATCGAGGTAATATCACCTACAATCTGGTTTCCAGTTGTTGATATGTTTAATTGTAATAATATTCTTAATCATGTTTTAGCTTGGAAATATACTTCAAATAAAACTGATTATTTGCGTACAGAAATTCATTATAAAGGAAAAATCCAAACTAATACATATTTATTAGAGAAAGATAAAATATCTCAATTAGTAGAATCTAATACTGTTTCAACAGGTATAGAGGATTTTCTAATCATTCATATCCCCAATTTAATGACATCCGAAGATGTAACAGGAAATGATGACTACAAAGATATTGATTCAATTATACAGGAAATTGAAGTTAGATTTTCCCAAATAAGTAGAATTTTAGACAAGCACACATCGCCTCATATGTACGGGCCAGATATTGCAATAGAAACAGATTCAAATGGTCAATCAAGTTTTAGAGGTGGAGGAAGTTATTTTCCAATTACTTCCAAAGATGAAATTATACCAGGATATATTGTCTGGGAGAGTCAGCTTCCGGCTGCATTTAAAGAGATTGAAATATTGTTACAACAATTGTTTTATATTAGTGAATCTTCACCTGCCGCTTTTGGAGACAATAGAGAAGGGTTGGTTGAATCTGGAAGTGCATTAAAAAGGTTATTTTTACCATCTCTTATAAAAGTAAATAGAATTAGATTGGTACTTGATCCTGCTATCAAAAAAATATTAAAGTTGGCTTCAAAATTAGAACTGGTACAAGGTAAAATAGGTGCCACAGCAATAAATTCCATTTTTATTGAGTGGAGAGATGGTCTTGTTGAGGATGATGCTGAGAAAACAAATTTAGAAGTACAAAAATATGGTGGAGGAATATCTTCTTTAGAATCTTCAGTAAGAAACGTAAGTAATTTAGAAGGTGAAAGATTACAAAAAGAAATTAACAAAATCAATGCAGAAAAAAAGGCTGATAGTGTTGAACCTCCTAAAATAACATTATCTAATACTGGAAGTGTTGTATAATGGCAATAGATGAAGAATTAATCAGAGAATCAGAGGATGAAGGTGATAGATTAACTTCATTATTTGATAAAGTTGAGAAGTTTATTACCGAAGCATTTATTGCTTCTATTGGAACAAAAGTATTTTTAACAGGTATTAATAAAGCCAAGCAAGATAGTTTAAATATCATCAATGATTTACGAAACGAAACTCAAAAATGGCTTAATATAGCAATGCCTAAAATCTACATGTCAGGTGTTCAATTTGCTGATAAGCAGATTAAAAAAGCTGGTGGAAAACTTGTTGATATGGGAGAGATTCACAATATAGCCGTTCAAATTGCTTCAGATTCTATATATAATCGTTTAGAACAACAATTCTTTACTGTTGGTAGAAGGGTAGAAGATATATATAGGAATTTAGCCTTGGAGCATATTCGACAGACTGCTATTGGTGCAAAAAGTTGGCAACAAGGTTCAAGAAATTATTTAAACGATCTATTAAAGAATGGAGTAACTGGTTTTACAGATAGTGCAGGTAGACAGTGGAACATGAAGACTTATACAAAAATGGTTATAAGAACAGGTGTTATGGAGACACATCTTAATGCTACAGCAAATAGATTTGTTGAAAATAAATATGATTTAATAAAAATTTCTAAACATTCTAATCCATGTGAATTATGTAAACCTTGGGAGGGTGAAATTTTATCCCTTACTGGCAACACTAAACGATATAAAACACTAGAATTTGCCAAATCTAAAGGTTTATTCCATCCAAATTGTAAACACGCTTATGGAGCATATTTACCTGAATTAGATAATTAATATTTAAAATTGCCTTTTTTAGTATTTTGTAGGTTATAACAAAAGACCACAGGTGGAGCCGACCACTTTAAAAAGGTTAGTAGGAAAATTGAGAGGAGAAATTTAATATGGATTTAAAAGAATTATTAGGTGAAGAATTATTTAAGCAAGTGCAAGAAAAGATTGGTGACAAAAAACTTATTGTAAATGATGGAAATTATATTCCTATTGATAAATTCAATGAAATTAACGAATCAAAAAAGGAATATAAGAAAATGATTGAAGAACGAGACAAGCAATTAGAAACATTGAAAGCTAAAGCAACAGGGAATGAAGAATTAACAAAACAATTTGAGGATTTAAAGAAGTTAAACGAAGAAGCAACAAAGCAGTATGAAGCTAAAATTGCAAAGCAAACTTTTGATTACAAACTCGAATCTGAACTTATGAAAGCAAAAGGTAAGAATACCAAAGCCATCAAAGCATTGCTAGATGAAAGTAAGATTATTGTAGATGGCGACAATTTAATAGGGTTAGATGATCAACTTAAAGCATTACAAACTTCAGATGGTTATCTGTTTGGAGAAACTACTCCAATTGGTT
>Ga0209318_1001598_pt1 | contig 13519 bp, 25 predicted proteins | sample RifGroE1_FD_183999 | JGI IMG/M metagenome (GOLD analysis project Ga0209318, IMG submission 183999) | Groundwater microbial communities from Rifle, Colorado, USA - Groundwater E1 (SPAdes) (version 2) | ecosystem: Environmental > Aquatic > Deep subsurface > Groundwater | place: Rifle, Colorado...
GTAACAATTTGCCATCTTTTAAACCATATACTAATTTTACCATTAAATTCTCCTTATATTTATAATTACTTACTTAAACTATCTAACCAATCAATTAATAAATTTCTCATTCTTGACGATGGAATATACAAACATATTTCATTTCCATCTCTTATGGTTGATCTCCATATCCATTGAACTAACTCTGATAGGGCATAAGTTTCTTCAAGTACATTTACTCCTTTACCCATGAAAAAATTCTTTAAGTAAGGATTAAAAAATATATTTGCACAATAAGCTAGATTCTTTTTTTCTCTAAATTCATTAGTAGCTCTAGCATTTACAGAAACAAATCCTTTTGTATACCCTTTACCAGATAGAGCAGGTTTAGCAGCCTTATATACTGTCCACATATTATCATCCGATGAAGATTTAAATCTATTGTTAAAAAGATTTATGAGATTTCCTTTTAATGCTTTGATTAATGGTTTATTTCTTTTATGTATTTCTCTGTCAAACCAAGATGAAGATAAAGCTGTTCTAGTTTCACCAATCAAATTTAATTTATCATCTTCAATTAAATGAATCATATTTTTTAAATTCTTAACATATTCAGGCATCATATTTTTTTCAGAAAACTTATATGTATTGTTATTTTTTTCTATCCCAAGATATTTAAAATTAATATTGTTTATATCATAATAATATTTTTGTATTTGAGCATCAAACATATAGGTTAAGATATATACTTCCGTAAAAGAAGTAAAAATATCAACAGGAAAATTCCAAAGCATAAGAGTATTATCAATCAACATTAAATTATGTGATAACGCCATGCTTTTTATTTCATCAAATTTTGTACCTTCATATGTACCATCATCCCATATTACATAATTATCTTCATTTGTATGAGCAAGACCAGTTGTAAGCATAAGTTTAATATCATCTTTGTGTAGTGGTATTGTTTCTAATACATCAAACACTTCATCTAAAATCAATTTATAATTATTGTTACTAATCAGCTCTTTAGTATAATCATTATAAGTTTTGAACAAAGCATGAGTGCTTGCTATATTATAACCTTTACCAATTAAATAATGAAGATTTTCTAACTTTCCTTTTCCTTTATGTTCTGGTGCTATAAATTGTCTATCACTACATGATTCTACTATTCTATTTGCTTCTTTTATATAAGGAGTAACGTATATATATTTACTCGATATATCTTCTTTCATTTTAGTTATAGCTCCAGACGTTTTACCTGCTCCCATAATAGCATCTATTACGTATATTTTACACATTTTAATAATCCTTTCAAATTTTATTACCTCGAAAGTAATTTTTTATAACGAAGTTATGCGTGTTTAAGACATAAAATACTAATGGAAAATTTTACAAAAGTAATTTTTTCTTAAATAAAGATTGATTTTAATAGGGTTACAAGACTTAATTCTAATAACAAACAATGTAAACAATATTATATGTATTTAGTATAAATCTTTATAAGTTATCAGTCTATTTAACTACTATCCATATGTACATATTCCTCCTAATAATTTTATTATACATCGTTAGTTAAAATAATGCAATAGTTATAATGTTACATTTGTGTTACAGATTTTTATATTTTCAAATAGAATAATTATATAAGTGATAGATTTGAGCGTAAGCGAAAATATAGCACAAAATGTTTTGATTTTGATTTTATATTTATTGGTTACCAATTCTATATATTATTTATAACTAAATCTTTAGATATGATATTAATTTTCATTAGCAAGTTTATATTTTTATATATTTGTGTGAGAAATTTAATAGTTGATTTATTTTATTTGTTGAAATTGTTTATCGGTGATCTGGAATTGAGATGGATTATGTGGATGAATATTTGTGTATAGAGGTTGATATTAGTGGGATTGAGATGGATTTGTATAGATATAAATATTATTTTAGTTTAGTTGTTCGTGGAATTGATTGTATTTAGTTGGATTTTTATGAATATAGTGTCGTTGGAAAGACTGGTATTATTGAAGTGTAGGAAGGTAGTGTATATGGTGAGGGAAGGAAGATGTAAAGTATAGCCCCTATGTAAAAATATAAATAACAATATATAAAATAATTGTTGACATATGATAATATTGGTAGTATAATTAAATTAGATGGGCAAAGTATGCTTATTTTTATTAACTAACAATGTATAAAAGAAAGGAGTTATTGATGGAGCAAGAAAAGATTAAAATTAGTAAAATTGATGTTCCCATTATTATAGATGAAGGAGGTGAGAAGTATTATCCAATTAGATATATAGGAGATAAAGTTTTGTTAAAAAATTTAACAGGTAATCAGTTAATAAAAAATGGATATGGTCAATACATAAAACAATTTAATGTTGATTTTGGAGAAGGTACTGGAGGAATACAATCTACATATTGCGTTAGCGAAATAGGATTGAAAGAAATTTTAAGTAAGAGTAGAATAGGTGGTTTATCTGTTGAGCAAAAGAAGGTTATGAATACTGTTTGTAAATATATTGGATTGAATATTGAAATTGATACAGAAGAAAAATTTTTAGATAGTTATCCTGAATCTAAATGGAGAGAATATGATTTTTGGGATGCAGAATGTATTGAATCTATATTAGAAAAATTACCTGATATACAATGGCAAAGATGTAGTAAGTGTGGAAACTATTATCCTTATCATAAATGTTTTTTTGGTAAGGAGAGTAACCTTAAAAATAAAGCAGATTTAAAAACTATTTGTAATATATGTTATCCTTCTGCTGTAATTTCACATTATGATAAAAATTTAAATAAAGTTTATCAAAATGGTGGAGAATTATTATATAATTTATATAAAAATAATAATATAGATGTATATGAAATTTATTGGTTATATTATAATGAAAAACTTAAAAGATATCCATCAATATTAAGAAATAGCTTATATACTACAAATATAATTTACAAATATTATAAACAAAATATTTTAGATAATATTGATGATTTTAATTTAAAATTTATTAGTGAAATATCAAAAATTCCTTTAGAATATATTAGCTTAAAAGCTCTAGATAAAACTATATTTTCTAAAATTAAAAAGGAAAAACTATTGGAATCTAAGATAAGTAATGATACTACTAAAATTTCAAGTCATGTAGTAAAAAAAGTTATTAGTAAAATGACTTTTGAAGATACAAAAGAATTAATTGATATGTATTGTTTAAATAACAATATAATATTTGATGATGTTTATAATTTTAATTATAATGATTTATTTAAACAAACAAAAGTATTATGGTATATTGAAAAAATAGAAAAAGATAAATTAGGATTTGTTATGAAATATTTTAATAATCAATATGCTGCATATAGATTTAAAAGTGTCAGAGGTCAAAATTATTGGAATAATAGAGATAATACAGATAGAGCTATGAAATATTTTATAGAACAAGATTTAAAAATACCAATAGAAAAGATACCTCTGTATGTGACAAAAAATAATTTACAGATAAAGTGTAGAACTTTATATGGTATATTATATAATAAGAAATTTGATAATTGTTTGTTTGATTGGATTAATAGACTTTATCCAGATAAATTTATTGAAGAAGATTTTGCTGTTGGAATTATTCGAAATCAATTTGATTCTATGGAAGAAAAAATGATTCACGATATGTTAAAACAAAAATTTTCAAATGTATTATATAATAATAGACAAAGTGAAAATAAAATTACTATTATGGGTATAAATCCAGATTGGTTTATTTTTACAGATAATAATATTTATATCATTGAATATTTTGGTATCGCATTAGATCAAAGAATATACAATAAAAGAATTTCTGATTATGTAGATAAAACAAAGGTTAAACTAAGTAAATATAAGGATTTGCAGTATGCTATTAAAATATTTTTATATCCTGAAGATATTAAAAATGAGTGTGATGGATTCTATAATAAGATAAAACAAATTTGTTAATCGCTAATATATAATATTAATTACCTATTAACCCTTAGAGAATAAACGCTTTAAGGGTTATTTTATTATGATTATTTATAAATGAAATATTGTATTGTTAAACATACCCCTATAGACAAATGTTGATATTTAAGTATCTAATCGATAGAATGTCGAAATGTTATAATGTTCGGAAAATGCACTCGAAAGCTATTTTTAACCTGCCTAACGATGTAGAAGTGCTATGTAGTCCTGCCCTAAAAAAGAACGTTTGTTCTTTGTAAACTACCGCCCACTCTTTTACTGAATATTAATATAAATACCTGCAAATCATTGATATGACTAGCTTTGAAGTCTATAATAAAAGTATTAAATAATGGTATATATTATTTGATGGTATATCTAATAATTACTTATATATTGGAGATAATAATAGTATTATTTACATGTATGAATAGTCTATAATGTGCTTGAATAGTGGATTTGAAGGAAATAAGATTATTATAAGACTATCGGATATCGGAGCAATAAAGAAGTATCAGAGAAACACGAACAATTATTAATATATTGGCTTGAATGTTCGTATCCTATAATATGAGATAGTCCCAAAAAATCGGATATTATAACAGGCGAATTGTCATTGAAGTATTATACCCTATAGGGGTATACAATAGATACACTTTATAAACCGTATCGACACACTTTAATTACAATCAATACACTATATACCATAGTAGGGTATACAAAATAATAAACCTCACAATGCACTAATATAAACACATACAAATATATCACAATATAAATAATATACGGGTATAGGGTATATATAAAAATAATCCCACAATACACATAAATACTACATCATACAAATATTAATACCATATACGGGTATATAAACATAATATATCTACATAGGGTATACAATACATACTAAATTACTAATATATAAACACAATTAAAGTATACTAAATCAATATACTATATATCCTACCAAATAACTAACCTTTACAATTGTACTCGTATCAATACAATCTTTAAATATACATACAAATGTATAAATATAACTAACTATATCCAACAATTACGATATACTACCATAATACTAACATTATATAAATAACTATATATCTGTGAGAGTCAAAAATACCCTTTTAAGCTTGCATTATATCTCAATGTAGAATTATATTACCCACTCTCAATTACTGTCTCATTTGACAGAATCCCATGAATTAGCACTCTGCAAGGTATACATACTATACATACCACAATATACGATATTTCATTAAACATATTACCTTACTATACAATGATACAATGATCCTATTATCAGACATATAAAGCCGATAATAAAAAATCTCTTTATATAAGGTAAAAACACAATATCGATAATACCCACTAAATAACCTTATAACCCTTATATATCCATGCTTTGACTATTACTAACAATGTATAAAAATAATTAGATATGGTAAGACTAATAGAGCAAATGAGAGATAATTAACGATATATAAATATAATTACGTTAAACAGCCTTAAATGAGAGTACACAATAGCATTGATTTACTATATTATTATATTGTAGTTGATAGTTGACTACGGCCTGAACGGCCTTATAGATTCCGGTGGTATTGCCGATATTGAATACCATATCTATTGATAATAGAATATCAACAAAGCTAGTGCAATGCTAGCAAGTGGGAAAACACTTTACAAGTTATTACATGGACATATGTGCCTAAAGTAATATGATAGCAATATTTAAACTACTTATATATAACCTTTTTTGGATATCCTGTAAATTTAAAATTTATGGGAGTGTAAAACATGAAAACTAATAAAACAAACAAAAATAATAAAATAGCAATATTAGCCTTACATTACGAAGACTTATATAATTATTTTTATGGAAAATATAACGATGATAGACAATTATTTTGTAGTATATATGAGCAGATTTTAACCTCTTGTATAATATGGAGTGAGAAAAAAATTAATGATGCATGGTTAAGCGTGGCAGTAAACAAACATTTTAATGAGTCACTTGAAGAATTAAAACAGTTAAGAGAATCATTACATGAAAGAAATATGATTAATAAATAACAATAACAGAATAACAACTACAGGATATCGAAAAAAGGATATATATTATATAATAGATATATCCTTTAATATTATTTATGGAGGTATTAACTATGTTTAGAGCAATTATAATTGACAGATTGTTAGAAAGAGAATTAAAAACTAAAAAATGTATAACAGAAAATGAAGCAGGTACAGAAGGACAAAACAGCATAATAAGACTATGTAAAAAATATCACGTATCAATAGACAGTAATAGATTCTTTGTGGCATGTATTGAAATTGAATCAAATCAGTAGTTGAAATACATATTTCAAATGGAGGGAATGAGAATGAAAATAATAACAACAGTGACAGAAAAAAGAGTAAAAAATGCAACATGTAAATATGCTGAATTATTAAGATATTTGTTAAAAACAATGAAATGTAATAACAGTTGTGATGGAGCAACAGTAAAAGAAATGAAACAATGGAATATACCACTTGAAAATGCAACACAAATGAATGTTATTGAATCAAATGAATTAAGAGGATTATGCTATACTTACAATGATTATATTAGATATGTTGGAACACATGATTTATCATACGTTAACATTGATGATTTTAACGGATTAGTAAAAGCAGTAATAACAGGCAATGGACAACATAACCCAAACAGAGGATAATGAAAAGCCGAATTTATAACCATGTTAAAAGCCATAACAAATAAATAAAAATAAGGAGAGTGAATACAATGTCAAAATTAATCAAATGTAGCTTTTGCAATGAAATGACCGATGAACAATTTATTAATACCCTTTATACGAAAGTAAAAGAAGGTAACGCGGTAATAACAAAACATATACACATTTGCGAGATGGACTATGAAGCAATAAAGGAATATGACGAAGAAATGGACGTTTTTTACATTGAATATGATAATTGCAAATATTACTTTTGGAATGATTTTGAAGCCGTTGACGAATATGGTTTTAATACAAATAATCTGTAATGGCATATGAATAACTGATTTCATAGGAGGTAATAAAAATGAAATATGAATTTTCAAATTTTACCAATGAGCAATTATTAGAATTTTTAGAAAATGTATTAGCAAATAATTACAGTCAAAAAATTAAAGCATCGGAAAAAGAAATATTAAAAAGAATGTCAACATATAAATTCAAATGAAATAACATTTTTATCCAGTTTTTTGAGAGTATGCAAACTATAACAGGCTTGCATACTTTAATACTTACTGGATAGTAAGCAAATATAATTAATGAGGTGTATAAAAATGACTAAAACATTAAAAATTACAGGAATCAAAAAGGCTATAGGAGATTACAAAGACTGGAAATCCTACGACTGGAGACGGAGCGCAAAAATTATGATAGATGTATTATCCGGCGAAATATGGACAGATTGCTTTTTAGATTGCAATACATGGAAAAATTATCACAGTAGCAGTATAAGCTCTTTATCCTCTTATATCCGACAATATACGGATAAGCCATTTACAATTGTATTGCTTAAAGAATATGCAATACAATTAATGAGCGAATAATCTAGTATTTATTGATAGCATAAGCCATAACAGGGTTTATGCTATGACTTATTTACTAGAATATAGTAAATAAATATAAAATAAAGAGGGTGAAACGATGTATCTAAATATTGAAAAGGAAAACTATAAAGCTAAAATTTTAATAGCTAATATGAATCAATTATTTAGTTTATTAGAATCTTATAGGAATATCGGCTTTACATGTACAATAGAACAAAAATAAAATTAATGGAGGTTATATAATGACAAATCATATCAATATCAGTAAAATAAAATACCATATGCGTGACAATATGAGAGATGACAATACCAGTATTAAAAAGCTTGACAAGAAAATTGATAAAATCATAAATGAAAAATTATCTTTATTAGTTTTTGATTTTATACAAAATTATGTACAAGACAAAAAATATACCGATATGGCATATAAACCGATAACAATTAAACTTATATCAGATATAACAAATGATAATTACTATGATTTTAGTATTGAAATCAACAATGAAAAAATTAACGAATATAACAAGTTAGACATAATAACAAAAATTTACAATGTTACTGCATTATTGGAGTATAACAGAGAGTTTATAAACATGATTAACAATACATTTTTTAGTAAGGAATCAATAGCAGTATAACAATATTATGTCTTTATTCAGTATATAATTGTTGTATCAATACTTATATACTGAGATATTTACATACTATATGTAAATAAATATAAAATAAAAAGGAATGATTATTAATGAGTAAAGCATGTAAAATAGTATATCTAAAATCAGCAACAAATCTTCAAGAATTGAAAAAACTTTACTTTACTTTAAGTAAGAAACACCATCCAGATATAACAGGTGGTAACCTCCAAATCATGCAACAAATTAATAATGAATACGATTACCTAAAAACTATCCTTAAAAACGCTACACCGAAAACAGAACAAGAGAAAAACCAATACAAAGAAAATGTACATACAATGGATGCTTTTAGGGATATACTCAACAAATTACTGCGATATCCACGTATAACAATTGAAATAATTGGATCATGGTTATGGATATCAGGATCAGGAACATTTTCTATTAAGGATGACATTTTATACAGTGAATTAAAATGCAAGTATTCAAAGTCTCAAAAGAAATTTTACTGGTATAGTGGTATAGAAAAATCACAGGGTAATTATAAAGGCGGATTTTTAAAGAATGCTATTAATGCATATGGAGTCATAAAAATGGAAAGTGAAGCAATGCCACAGCTTGCATAATAGTGTGTATTTATTTTAGGTATAACAAATCGACTCTTTTATACCTAAAAGTATTTACATAGTATAATGTAAATAAATATTAATATGAGAGAAGGAATAACCAATGTTTGACTATTGTCTAAAGTACATAACAAAAAACGGTAGGAGAATAAATTTTGACAGTACAATTGCATTCAATAAAGTACCTTCAGAATGTAAGGAAATTTTAGCTAATGAACTTGAAGCAGGAAATAAAAACGGAGTATTTACAATTGATAATAATATAATTGGAAAATGGAAAGTAGTTAGATAAAATCCAGTTTTCATGCCAATAACAAAAAACTTATAAAAGGAAGTGATAACACAATGAAAAATTATAAAATTACTTGGAATTGTTACGGATCAATTTTACACGATTATTATACGGCAAAAAACAAAAAAGAAGCAATAACAGAATTCAAAAATACTTATGATGGTAAAATTATATCAGTAAAAATAATTTAAAGGAGAATGAAAACCATGACAAAAGAGTCAATAAAAGCAATAAAAGAGGATAACAAAAGATATACAATTACCATGATGAATCGCAACGGATATACAATTATCCGTAAATTCAATACAATTCAATCCTGTATCACTCATGCAAAACATTTTCCATTATCCGTATTTTTCGCATGGATATATGACAAAACAAAGGATGCAATGATAATGCAAAATAATTACAGTGATAAAATGTTTAAATGTGATAATGAAAGCTTTGTACCATATTGGTAATATATAATTGTGTCTTTAATCAGTATATAACAGGTTACTCTCTTATATGCTGGAGTATTTACATAATTGTAAATAAATATAAAAATGGAAGAGGTTGTAACACCATGAAAACTAATTTCAAAATTTATCTGACTTGTTTAGTTGACAATTGTAATTTTACCGTAAAGAAAAATGAAAGAATTTTAGTAGCTACAGTAAACAGTAAAGGTAATGCATATGTATGCTGTGAAGCTTTGAAAGCTACATATAATGTAGCTAACTGGAAATTAACAATTGAATAATATATTATGTGACGGTAACATGATCCTGTATTGTGTTACTGTCAGATAACATATAACAGATTAACAATTTTACATCATGTAAAAATATGTTATACTTTATAGTAAGGGAATGATAATATCATGCTACAAGCTAAAAATTATAATCAGCTTAAAAAGGAACTAAAAGAGATTGAAGGAAAGGCAATATTTAAACTAACACGTACAAACAGTATGAGAGATGGCGAATTTTTAAGGGTATTACATAAGGTTAAAACAAATGATATTGAGTTTTGGGATGGTCAACAAATAACACATTTGAATATATCATCGGCAAAAGATATTGAATTTATAAATAATGGCTTTAAGATTAGGAATGTTACACTTGAATTAATGGAGGTTAAAATATCATGAAATATTACAGAATCATGGAATTAGAATGTGATACACCAATCAATAACAGGGGTATAGGAGCAGATTTTTATTATTGTGAAGAGTCTGAAACAGAATCAATTATCACAGCAATTGAGAACAGACAAAATAATTTTGACATTAAAGAAATAACAGAAGAGGAATATTTGCAGGAGATCAAAAGAATTCAAAAGAAAAATTTTAGATTAATTGCAGGATAATGAAATATAACTTTCGTTTGCTGATAGAAAGAAGGTGTAAAATGAAAAATGTATTTTCCTTTGAAGCGAAACAAATAATAAAAAATCAATTTACCTTTACAGAAAAAGAATGTTTACAGTTATTAAATGAACAGATTAACAAAGGTTTGATTTTTTATTATACAGTATTAGTTAATAACTATTTAGTATCATTTGAATTCCATAACTGGAATAATAACGGCAATAGAGAGTATAACATAATCTTTAATTATGTTTATGGTGAAAGTTTAGAAAAATGGAAACAAGTTTTAGCAATATAACAAAGAACATGAAACAATAAATTCATTGCCGATAATGGTAGGAAAGAAGGTAAATAAATGATATATGTTTATTATTGTCTCACATCAGACAGAATAGAAATAGTGATTAGATCAGATAAAGCACTATTTGTTAATGAAATAATCGAAAAAGCAGGAAGAAACGATATAAAAATAATAAATATGGGAATTGAATAAACCATACGAAAGTAACATTTTAAACAGATTGTATCTTTTTAGAGTACACCATTAACAACATATAAATATGGTGTACTGCTTAAAGGATATAAAAATATCTAATAACTAATAAACAGGAGGCTAAAATTATATGATTTTTACCATAACAGACACATATAAAAATACATGCTATATGCGACAATTGCCGAACAGAAAGTACAGATATAGCGGAAATTATAATCTAATCAGCTACACAATAGACAGTAACACACCAAAAACAGAACAAGAGATATATAATTATTTGGATAATTGCACAATTGATTTTTTGCTCGACAATGAAGGTTATATTATCTCATTTAAGGAGGACAAACAACAATGAACATATATAGACAAGTCCACGCTTTGCAGTTAAAAATATTACATGAACACAATAAAACTAAAAGAACAGAACTAAAAAATCAGTTAGCAGAATTGATCCCACAATTACCGGAAAAAGAACAGGAACAGGAGGAAGAAACCGCATGATAATAACAGTAAGCATTATGGCGTTAAAATATTTTATATCATTGTTAGTATTATTTATAATCTGCAATAAAATTGTAAAAAAGTACTTTACAAAAATAATAAACAATATATAATAAATAAGAGGGGATTAAAATTATGAGTAGAGCAAGACTAAACCGTATAACAGGAGCAAGAACATTGACAAGCTGGGACATTGCAGACAGGACAGGTAATTATACTTGTTGCTGTATGGTGTATATTGGAGGAAGGTGCAGGTTTAACACGTTTAAATTAAGGGTTTTTAGTACTCACAATTGATATATAACAGAGTAATATATAATAAATTGTGGGTATTATAAAGCCTTTACAGGCTAATATAAAATAATATAAGGAGATAATATTAATAATGGGAAAACCTACACCATATGAAGAAAATCACAGAATAAACCAAAACGGAGAAATAGAAAAGAAATGTAATAAACATTATCTATATTTTCCGAATGAATCATCATGGTTATTATGTACTACGGAATACTATTATAAAAATAAATCTAATAGTATTGATGGTTTACATACATGGTGTAAAAGATGTGCAAGTTTAAAATCATCAGGACATTGGGAAAATAATAAAGAGAGTGCAAAAGAATCACATAAAAAATATGAAAAATCATTAAAATGGAGGGAATATTCTAAAAGAAATCATATTGACCAAAGAGAACATAAAATACAATACAGAAAAGAAAATAGAGATAAAATGAAGGAATATGCAAAACATCATAGAAAACATGACATAACAGAACAAGAATGGCAAGCCTGTCAAAACGCTTTTAATAATTGTTGTGCTTATTGTGATAAAACATTTGAAGAACAATATAGTCAAAATCATGAGCAATTCCACAGAGAACATGTTGACGATCAAGGCTATAATGATTTAAGAAATTGCGTTCCTGCATGTACTAATTGTAATTCTAAAAAGCATAAAAGCACGATTGATGATATATTACAGAATAATTATATTTCAGAATTTACATTAAATAAATATAATAAAATAGTATGGTGGATAACAGAAGGTTATAAAAAGTACATAGAAAATAAACCTCCGTATAGAATTTTAAGAAAGAAAAATGAAAATTGTAATAAATACCACTTTGAATTATGGATGGTTGATGAAAAGCGTAATTTAATAGAATCTGTTCATTCAACTAATACACTAAAAGAAATGAATAATTACATTAAATCATTAAATAAAATAATATCATAATTTTTATACTATCTGAGGGAATGCAAACAATATATAAATGTTTGTATTCTCAATTGGTAGTATAACAGCTATCAAAAATATTTAAGGAGGGTTTAACAATGGCTTCTCAAGAATTATTACAAAAATTACTAGCTGAGAAATTACAGAACGCACAAAAACAGGGTTATAACCTTTGTAAGCGTGATAAAAAGTTTTTAGAGGTAGTTAGTAATAAAAAGATCATAACAAAATAAGGAGGGTTTAACAATGTTAGATAAGCAAACAAGGGAACAAATATTTTCCAATGTCATAACAGACACTAAAAAATGTTTAGGTAATGTCTATTCAATGGGAAGATTGTACAGGTTAAACATATCAGCAGAGAATATTTTTTATAACAATTGCCTACTGGATATCATAAATCAGAGACAAGCAGACTTAAATTTTATCGGTCAAAATGGGGAAATTTATCTTTGAGGTATAACAAAACAATAATAAATAACAGGAGGGTTTTATAATGAAAATTTTAAAATATATAGATACATATAGACAAATAAACGGAAAAGTTGAAAAGAAATGTAATAGATGTTTAAATTGGTTTCCATGTTCTGAAGAATATTTTTATAAAAATAATTTGAATAAAGTAGATAAGTTATATCCTTATTGTAAAGAATGTAATGTTAAAAAATCTGGAGAGTGGAGAGTGGAAAATAAAGATAGACATAATGAATCAACTAAGAAATACAGAAGGACATCAAAAGGAAGGAAAATACAAAGTACACATGGAAGAAAACAAAGGGAAGAAGGATATACAAAAGAATATCAAAAGAAT
>Ga0209318_1001601_pt1 | contig 13492 bp, 14 predicted proteins | sample RifGroE1_FD_183999 | JGI IMG/M metagenome (GOLD analysis project Ga0209318, IMG submission 183999) | Groundwater microbial communities from Rifle, Colorado, USA - Groundwater E1 (SPAdes) (version 2) | ecosystem: Environmental > Aquatic > Deep subsurface > Groundwater | place: Rifle, Colorado...
CTCACCCCGAGTTCGTCCGCCTGTTTTTTGAGATCAAAACTTTCCAACATGTCTTGCATTGAAAACCGCATTTTTGTGTTTTTGTGAGATATTATTCTTGAGCGCTTTACTTCATGATTATAGCATAAAATTCACCGTCCCGAAACCATGGCTACGATGACAAAAAACAGCCTCGGAAGATGAGGCTGTTTTTAAAATTTCGCATCCTGACGATGGATAATTACGGCTTAAATCTTGAATTCCACCACGTCCCCGTCGTGCATGAGATATTCCTTGCCGACGGTCTTCACCGCTCCCAATTCCTTGGCTTTTCCCCAGGAACCTATTTCCAAAAGTTTGTCCCATCGGATGACGTCCGCGCGGATGAATTTTTCCTGAAAATCCGTGTGGATAGCAGCCGCGGCTTCCGGGGCGGTCGAACCTTTCTTGAAAGTCCAGGCTCGCGTTTCCTGTTTTCCGGTAGTGAGGTACGTCTCCAGCCCCAAAAGGGAATATGCGGCCACTACCAAGTTATCTATGCTTGATTTGAGCTCCAGCTCCGCTTTTTCCTCTTCGGTCATATCGATCAATTCCTCCTCGATCTTGATATCGAGTTTAACGTGCTGCCTTTTTTCCAGCTCCTCCGGGAGTTCCATTTCAATATCGGATACGTTGTAAACGTAAAGAAAAGACTTCATGGTCAGGAGCTGCATGTCGCGGATGGCGATTTTCGCGTTCTCATCCTTCATTGTTTCCTCAAGACCTGGGGTTTCATTAGCCAGTTTCCCACCTTCTAAGGTCGCTTTTACCTTTTTGATCGCCTCCAACTGCTTATCTGCGCCTTTTTTGTTGCCTCGGACTTCTTTTTCAATCCTCGCCTCCGCTTTCGCCACGGTTTCCATGTCGGCCAAGACCAACTCGGTATTGATCACTTCGATGTCGTCCATGGGATCGATTTTGTTATGGACATGGGTAATGTTGCCGTTTTCAAAAACTCGCACCACCTGGGCGATCGCGTCCACCTCGCGGATGTTCGCCAAAAATTTGTTCCCCAAACCTTCCCCTTCGGAAGCTCCCTTGACGATGCCGGCGATATCCACGAATTCCACGATGGCCGGCACTATCTTTTCCGTTTGCGACATCTCGGACAGTTTTTGGAGCCTTTCGTCCGGAACCTTCACGATGCCGATATTCGGCTCTATCGTGCAGAAAGGATAGTTGTTAATATCCACCGGATTCTTGGTCAGTGCCTTGAAAAGCGTCGATTTTCCCACGTTCGGCAGGCCGACGATTCCTATTTTTAGCGACATATCTTTAATATCTAGTATTTAATATCTCATATCCTGTATAAAATACAGCAAATCCGATAAATAAGCAATGGAACTTGCGGCATCATCAATTTGTATTATATTAAGCTCTTTTTCCGTCTTTCATAGATGTTTAAAGCCGGCCATCCCGAAGGAGGCGCCTTATGTCGAGCGAAAAATTATGCGAAAACTGCGGACATTGCGAACTAGCCCATGAATGCCTCTGGAAACTTGAAGGATATGAGGATCTTTCCAGGGTGAAAGGGGAGGAATTCGCCCACCGCACATTCGAGCAGGACCATCCTGGCATAGCCCACTGCCCCGGATATAAACCAGGAACGCGAGACGCGCTCGAAGAAAAAGAAAATCCCTATCAATAGACGGACCTGCATCCGTCGGCCGGCGAACCAGTCGGCCTTTTCCTTTTCCAGGTTTTCAATGGACCACGACCCGGACCGTTGATTTTAATCCCCTTTCGTGCTATTAATACATGACGCTAAACACGGAACCTATGAAACCGACCCATATCATCTGCCATTACGGAGAACTGGCCCTCAAAGGAGGGAACCGGTTGTTTTTCGAAAGGCAACTAGTCCAAAACATCCGCCAACAACTCAGCGTGGATTTTTCCGATTCCATCAAAGAGGTACAGAGAAAATACGGTAGCATCGCCATCATCCTGACTCCGGAAGGATCCGAGCGAATCAAACCGCTGAAGGAAGCCGTTTCCAAGATATTCGGCATTGTGCATTTTTCCGTCGCGGTCGAAACCGTCCAAGAAATCGAAGCTATCAAAAAAACCGCCCTGGAACTTTTGGAAAAAGAACGCTTCGAGACTTTCCGGGTCACGACACAAAGATCGGAAAAAAGCTTTCCACTGACATCCGAGCAAGTGAACCGCGAGGTCGGAGCCTTAGTCGTGGATAAATTGCAAAAAAAAGTAAGTCTCAAGAATGCCGACCGCGTTTGTTTCGTGGAAATATCCGGCAAAAACGCCTTCCTTTATGCCGAAAAAATCAAAGGGGCAGGAGGAATGCCGGTCGGAACCGCAGGAAGGGCGCTTGTGCTCCTTTCCGGAGGCTTGGATTCCCCGGTCGCCGCCTATTACGCGCTCAAAAGGGGACTCAACGTCAAGTTTATCCATTTCCATTCCATCCCCTACACTTCCAAAGCATCTCTGGATAAAGTTTCCCAACTGGCCAAAGCCCTCAAAAAATATAAAGCCGGGGGGAAAATATTTTCCATACCTTTCGCGGACGCCCAAAAAGAAATCATGCTCAACTGTCCCGACAGCCTGCGCATAATCCTGTATCGCCGATTGATGCTCAGGATCTCCGAAGCCGTCGCCCGAAGAAACAAGGCGCAAGCCTTGGTAAACGGAGATTCCTTGGGGCAAGTCGCTTCCCAGACATTGGAAAACCTTTCAGTCGTGGGCCAAGTTTCCGGCCTTCTTCTCATCCGCCCGCTTATCGGGATGGACAAGGAGGAGATCATGCAAATAGCCCGCGAAATCGGAACTTATGATATCTCAATCCTCCCCCATGACGATTGTTGCACGCGACTCATGCCGAAAAAACCCGAGATTCGGGCGAAACTGGAAGATGTTTTAAATGCTGAAAAAAACCTCGACATCGAAAAAATAGTGTCCGATGCCTTGGCAAACACGGAAATAAGAAACATATGAACAAAAGCCGCCCTGGGGCGGCTTTTGTGAAATAACTTTTTTTAAATCCTTCGAGTCCCAAGATTAAATGCTTTCGAGGGATTTCCGAAGCTCGTCCATTTTATTCTTATCCGAAAGCTCGATTTTTCTTCCCAAATAATGATGGGTTTTAATTCTGACTTCCTGCAGAAATCCGTTCAAGCCGTTCCTGATTTTCTCAGTTTTGTCTGAAGCTTCCTCCGCGGTAAAGCCTCTCGAGTCACCGCCCTTCATCTCCAAAACCAGATCTTTCAACTGCTTCTTCTGTTCCTCCCGCAAAAAACCGCTACTGGAAATGCTTTTCATAAGGCCGGCCTTGTTTTTGATGGATTTCCAAACCGGACCTATGTTTTTCGAGGAAGCCGAGGGGATCAGGGACATCAATTTGAACACTGCGTTCGCCGAAGCGAAATCAATGAAGTCAACGAAGCCCTTCTTGTCCTCTTCCGAAAGGGCGCTGTTTTTTATATGGCTTTTCAATAGGTTTTTTTGGGTTTCCATTTTTTTAGATTAAATATTCATCTTCAACGAAAGCTTGGCGCTGTATCTGGCCGCTTTCGTACCATCCTCCAGGGAGGTTTCATATTCCTCGACTTCTATCCCCGTGACTCTGATCGTCTGGTCGAAGGCCTGCCTGGAAATATTTTCCACTTCCGAAGATTGTCCGGCACCGGCGCTTTCGGCTTCGTTCACCAAAAGGTTCTCGACCGCTACTCCCTGATAGGCCGCGGCTTCCAGGAGGGCTCCCAGTACCGCACTCTCCCTGCTTTCCGCTTCATATCCGAACACCTCCTCGCGGACATTCTCCCCGGTTTCAAAATCCTGGTTTTCCGATTCGAAAAAAACGTTCGACACTTCCATTCTGGATTTATAATCGGAAATATCCTTTCCATTTTCAGAACCGGAATTCTCGGCTTGCTGGGAAACTACAAATTGCTTCACGTCATAATTTACCTCGCCTTTCTCCTGAAGATCGGAAAGTATCCGATCGACGTCCATATTTATTTCATATTTCCCTGAAACCGAATCGCCATAACTTCCCATAACCCCCTCTTGCCCCTGCAGGGATCTGACCTCGTCTACGATACCGGTTATCTTCTCACTGACATCGCTTTTAGTCTCGAAATCATCCTCCTGCGCCCCGTCCACAATCCTCTCGATGTCGGCTGAGATATCGGGATTGCTCCAATCGATTTCGCCGGCCTCCGCTTCTCCGCCCATTCTGGAAAAAAGGGAAATCGCAGTAAAAGCGGTGAAAGCGACTTTGTTCTTCTTGATGAACCAACCCAGTTTTTTCGGGATGTCCATCAAAGAAAAACCTTTCCTTCCGCCTTCTCCGCGAAGCGCCTGCTTCACATCTTCATAATTGTCGGCGATCCCGAGGATGATGTCCATGAGCTCCTTTTTCGAATCTTCAAAATCACCCTCGGACAACCCTTCGATGCTTTCGAGTTGGGAAATGGCCTCCTTCAAAACATTGTCGAACTCCCCTGTGAATCTTTCCGCCACTTTCTCGAAATCGGTCGACTCAGCAAGAGCCTTGTCCATGTTTTCCAAAAAAACTTGCGCCTCCTGTTCGGAAGAGAACTTCCCGGACTCCATCAAAGCTCCGACCCTTTGGGAGTCGGCTTTCGGTTCCTGCTCATCTAATTTTTCTTTATCCGTTTCCTGTTCCTGTTGGAAATTTTCTGCACCTTTTAACATATTTATCCTTAAAAAAATAAAAAGACGCGGTTTTCACCCGTCTTTAATATTAATTATAGCACGTTTTTCCGCCCTTGTCCAACCGAGCCGTTTCTCCGCTCCGATCGCTCCGCGCAAGTGCGGATTGGCGGCCCCTAATCCTTCCCTCGCCCATCTTCATCGTCACTGCGCGTAGCCATTTCCTCCTGATTTTTTCCTTCCCAGTCACTTCCATCCCCGTCTTCATCGTCGTCCAGCCTGACTTCCTTGGCATAAAACCTTCTTCCGTCTTTTTTCTCACCGATGATCTTGAGCTTCCTTCCTTTTTTCAATTTTCCCTTATCCTCCTTGGGCTCGCCGGAAAATATACCGTCTTCCGCGACATCCCTGTCTATTTCCCACTCCTCGCCGTCGCTGTCTTTTATCCAAACATGCTCCTCGTCCTCGATTTTGGAAACCTCGCCCCAAAGGAGCCCCCTTTCCGGATTGTTCCAAATTTCAGCCTCTTTCTCCCTGGCCATTTCCCCATAAAAAGGAACCTTCCTTGCCAGGTTTTGATGGATGGCTTTGCCGGCTCCTGCCACGTAAAGACCCGAACCCAAAACCCCGCTGGCAAAAAGACTTCCCAACACCACCAATGATGTCTTGAGCCTATAACCTCCGCTCGTATGATTCCAATTGTAAAAGCTGGCTATGGAGAAAAGGAGCAGGAAGGAAATCCAAAAATACGGGACTGTCAGAATCAGGAACTCCACTGGATTCTTCCCGAGATAACCGCGCACCTCCCAAGCGCTTCCCGTCATGAGTTCGGCGACTATGCCGAGAGACAACCCTCCCAAAATTACCGAGACCAGGAAGGCTCCCCAGAAAACCAAGTTCCTTGCCAAAAACTGCCATCTCGGTCTCGGCGTAATATGATCCTTCCTTATTTTTTCCAAAGTCTTTTCGCTTATCCTTCCCATAGGGTTTATATATGCTTATTTTTTTCCTCGGCTTTTTCCTTGAACTGCTTCTTGGCCCTGCTGATCAGCGTGGCGACCGTACCCATGGGCTTTTCCAAAATATCCGAAATCTCACGATAGTTCTTATCTTCGATGAATTTGAGCACCAGGACCTCCCGGTACCTCTCATCCATCTCGGATAGGGTATCCATGACCTCCTTGGCGGTGTATTGCCTTTCCAAATCCTCCGCCAAATCGCTGTCGCCCTTGAGAATATTGAGCAGGTCGTTGTCGCCTTCATACGTGACCGTCTTGGGGCGCGCCGTGGTCTTGCGGTAGTGGCTTATCACCTTGTTATGCGTGATACGGTAAATCCAGGATGAAAACTTGAGGTCCGGGTCGAAACCGTTCAGGTTCCTGTAGGCGCTCACGAAAACGTCCTGCAGGATGTCCTCCGCATCCTCCATCGTCGAGGACGAGATCCGCATGATGTAGCGGAGCAGCTTCACCTCATACCTTTCCACTAAAACCCTGTAATTGTCCGGATTTTCCAAGGTAAGGGCGACCAACTCCTCGTCCGTCTTGTCTTCCAGCCGCTCGTTTTCATCGGGCATGCCTTTTTTCATTGAAAATTGGGCGGGCGAGTGCACATGTTCATACGCCGATAAAACGGATACTTTTTCAAGATCCATCCGCACCGCTCCGCATAATGCTGCTTTTCAGGGATAATACATCCCTGTTTTGTTAATACAATCAAAAACGTACCCAGTCCCTCCCTGTTTGCAAGCTAGATGACGACCCGCGGGAGAAGAGGTGAGATTCTGGTCGTAATCTCATAATTGATGGTCTCCAGTTTTCCGGCAAGCTCTTCGGCCGTTATGAATTCATCCCCTTGTCCCCCTAAAAGCACGGCTTCGTCCTCCGCTTTCACCCCGGAAAGATGCGAGACGTCGACGACGAAAATATTCATCGCCACCCTGCCTAAGACCGGACATCTGGTCCCGCCGATCAAAACCTCCCCCTTGTTGGAAAGACCCCGGTCATATCCGTCGCTATACCCCTGCGGGATCACCGCGACCTTCATGGCCACCTCGGTCACATAAGTGAGCCCGTAACCTATCGAGTAATTGGGCGGCAAGGTTTTCACCTGCGCGACATGCGAAACCCAGCGCATGACCGGCTTGAAGTCCAGCTTTCCGCTTTCGAGCTTTTTCCGCAGATCCTCGGACGGCCACATCCCATACAGCCCGATTCCCGGCCTCACGATATCGGAAAGACCCTTGTCCTGGTCATAGGCCAGGACCCCGGAAGTCGCGGAAATATGGCTCATGATTTTTCCGAAACCGTTTTCCTTGAAAATTTCCACGGCTTTTCGGAACTCCTCAATTTGCTTTTGGGCATGGGAAAAATCGGAAGTGTCTTCAATGTTCGCAAAGTGCGCGTAAACCGCCTCCACTTCTATGTTCTCGAATTTTGCCAGCTCCCCGGCGAAAAAATCCGCCTCGCTCACCAAAATTCCCTGTCTTCCCAGCGCGGCATCTATTTTCACGTGGGTCTTCACCTTCCTGCCCGTTTTTTTCCCGATCTTGTCGAGGATGCCTGCCCTCTCCAGATCATAGACCACCAAAATCGCATCGAGTTCCACGGCCTCCTCTAGTTCCTCCTTGGCCACATATCCCAAAACCAAAGCGGGTTTTTTTGAAACGGCGCGGAGCCTCCTGAGTTCCTCGATATCGTCGATGCCGAAATAATCCGTAAGCGGTTCCAAGATTTCCACGACCTCGTCCTGCCCGTGCCCATAGGCGTTGGCCTTCACCACCGAAACGATCTTCGTCTTTCCGTCCAAAAAATCCCTCAACGTCTTGAAGTTATGGATGAGGTTTCCATTGGATATTTCAAGATAAGACAACATACAGAAAAAATTATCAGTTACTAGTTACCGGTTATCAGGCATAACTAGAGCATTAACAGCTGATAATTATTAACCGATAACCGTATCCCCTTCCCTAATTTCATGCTCCAAAATAACATCATTTTCCCCGAACATGAACCTGCCTTCAAACTTTTTTCCCTCGAGCATCATCGGTATCCAGAACTTGTCATCCGGCCACATCTGATCCAAAGGTATTTCCGAAGGAAGGAACCATTGCGGCTTCATCTCTTCCGTCTCTACTGGCTCACCTTCGAAGGAATCAGTCGCGAAAAAATGTACTTGCTGGTTCCATTCACTCCTGTGCGCGAATTCGAAATCCAAAACCCCCATCTTCACGATATTTTTCGGAATGACCCTGCATTCCTCTTGCGTTTCCCTGACTGCCGCGTCCTCGACGGATTCCCCTCCGTCGGGCTTGCCGCCGAACCCGTTCCAGCGCCCCTGTCCGAATCCCCTTTTTTTCATACCCAAAAGGACCCTACCGTCCTTTATGATTACAAGCAGCGTGGTTGTTTTCTTCATATGGGTGCGCGGTTAAATCCAGTCTTTCCTTCGGAAAAACAGGAACAACGACAAAGAGATCGATCCGGTCACGATGACGATCACCAATAAGGAATTGTGGTTTTTGGCGAACGGGATGAAGACGTTCATCCCCAGGAAACTGGAAATCATGGTCGGCACGGTCAAAAGGATCGTCAGCGACGTTAAAAATTTGATGACCCTGTTAAGTTCGTTGGTGATGATCGTCGAATAAGCCTCACGCACGTTGATGACATATTTTAAAGTAGATTTGGCAAGTTCCACGAGCTGGCGGTTTCCCAAATAGACGTCCTCAAGCAAATCCTGGTCTTTCTCGAAAAAATCTATATGCCTGCCTTCATTCAACGACGAAAGGACTGAGCTGGTCGGAACCAACGCCGAAAGGAAATCGTTGAGTATCTTCTCATAATCCACGAATTGGACGATATCCTTGCTTCCGAGCCTTCTCATCTTCACCCTGATGGCCCTGATTTTCCTTCCGATATCATTAAGGAAGGATCCGTATTGAGTGTTGATGGAGAAAAGGATCTGCAAAAACAACTTTATCTTCTGCGTCGTATAAAAATCCTTTTTGCCCTCCCTGAAGGATTCCATGAATCCCAGATGTTCGCGCGAAACCGTCAAAATGAAATCTTCCCCGATAGCGACCAACAAGGGCACGGTGACTATTTCACCTTTTCCGTTCTTAGGGACCCTGGTGAAAAAATAAGTCACTCCGTCTTCACGCTCGATGCGGGGAACTTCGTATGGGTCGATCGCATCCATGCACAAACTCTCATCTATCTTGATGATTCGACTTATCTCGGATATCTCCTCGGCCGTAGGTTTTTCGACGTGCACCCAACATCCTTTCCTGAATTCGGAAAGGGTTTTTATTTTTTTCTCTTTGACGGTGCGATAATAGATGTTGATCATGCTTATATCTTAACATATTTTTACCTCAATCGTCCTATGGCCAGATATCCGCCGCCTTAGGATAAATTTTGCTTAGCGGATGCTCTTCGCAGACATGTTTCCTGCGCGGGCAAATCTGCCGACCGTATTCGATGAGTCCGTAGGTGATCTTGTTCCATTCGTCTTTGGGAAAAATTTCCATCAGATCTTTTTCTATCTTATCCGTGTTTTTCCATTCGTCGGTAAGTCCCAATTTTATGGCGAGCCTACGCACGTGCGTGTCCACCGCGATTCCCTCGACCACGCCGCAGGCGTTTCCCAAAACGATGTTGGCGGTCTTTCGGGCGACCCCGGGAAGCTCTACCAGTTTTCCCATTTCGCAAGGAACCTTCCCTTTATATTTTTCCTTGATGATCTTAGCGCTCGCCAAAACGTTCTTCGCCTTGGCGCGATAAAACCCTGTCTGGTAAATATCCTTTTCGAATTCCCCGATATCCGCCCCCGCGTAATCATCCAACTTCCTATATTTTTTAAAAAGTTTTTCCGTCACTTCGTTGATCTTTTTGTCGGTGCATTGCGCGGACAAAATCACCGCCACCAAAAGCTCCCAATCATTTTTGAAATTCAGGGCGATCTTGGCGTCCGGAAAAAGCTCCTTGAGTTTTTTGGAGATTTCTTTCGCCCGTTTCTTTCTTTCACTTAAATTTCCCATATCCTAATTATACACCCGGCCGCAAAAAAACCGCCCAGAGGCGGTTTTTCGTAAGAAGAGTTTTATTGAGTTTTTTTAGATGAGTCCCATCTGTCCGAAGAGCGTGAACACTAGCATCGGAACTAGTGAGAGAAGGACTGCCATGGAGAATTCCTCATGGGCCTGCTCCTGCTGCTTCTTGGCTTCACAATGGGGACACTTGTGTGTCTGTTCCATAGTTTTTTGTGTTAATGTTTATTTTCGCTTTCTCTTAAGCCTTTCGGGCGAAAGAAGCTTCTTTATTGCGCTTCCTTAGCTTTAAAAGCTTAAGATTGGGCTCAGAGCCTGTTCCGAATCTCCATATTCTACTGCGAAACCAAAATTCCGGCTGCAAAATTTTCAAGTCTCGTCAGGTTATCTTCGGATAGCCTTCCTCAACTTTCAAATTTTTCGCTCGAAATTTGGGTTTCTCGCGACGAAAGAGAGATTTGGAACAGGCTCTATAAAGACAAAAACGGGCAGCCGAAGCACCCGTTTCTTATCTTCATATATCCATTATACACCCAAAAAAGGAAAAAGTCAAGTTTTGGTCCTATTCATACCTCAGCGCATCTATCGGATTGAATTTAGCCGCTCTTCTGGCGGGATAATATCCGAAGACTATTCCGATCAGCGCCGAAACCCCGAAAGCCAACAGGACTGAAGACATCGTCACTTGTGTCGCAAGGCCGGCGTATTTTTCAACCAAGGCCGATATGGTCAACCCTAGTGCTACACCCACGGCACCCCCGATGAAAGTCAACGAAACCGCTTCGACCAAAAACTGCATGCTGATGTCTGCTTTTTTGGCTCCGATCGCTTTGCGAAGTCCGATCTCTTTCGTCCTTTCCGTCACACTGGTGAGCATCATGTTCATTATCCCGATTCCGCCGACCACAAGGGATATTCCCGCGACGGCTGCCAAAAGGATTGTGAAGGTTTCTGTGACTGAAGATGCTGTCGAAACGATATCGGCCTGATTCACGATGCGGAAATCGGCCTCGGAAGAGTCGGCGATACTATGCCTCTCTAAAAGGAGTTCCGTAATGTCCTTATCGGCTTTATCCATAAGTGATTGTTCGGAGACTGTCACATTTATCAAAGAAAGGCTGTCGCTCCCCGAAAGGAATTGCTGCAACGTGGTGACGGGAATATAAATGACGTCGTCGCTGCTTCCGAACCCCGTGCCTCCCTTAGCGACGGTCGTTCCGATCACGGTGAAATCTATACCCTTGATGCGTATTTTTTGTCCGACAGCTTCAGTGTCCTCCCCGAAGAGATCGGATGCGGTTTCAGGTCCGACGACGGCGACTTTTGACCTGCTTTTGATATGTTGCTCCGAAAAAAAATCCCCGTTTTCTATCTGGACGTTTCTGGCACCAGCATACTCAGAAGTAACACCCGTGATGGAAGTATTAGTATTGGTTCCCTTGGCCGTCACCTGATATCTTTCGGAGCTTTCCGGAGCGACGCTCGCGACCGATCCGATTTCCTTTTTGATTGCGTCTGCGTCATCCAATGTCAAAGTCTTCGCCGTCCCCTGCCCTCCGCTTACATGCGCTCCGGGTCCGAAACTCGATCCTGGACGGATCATCAAAAGATTGGCACCGATAGCCTGGATATTTTCCTCGATGGATTTTTGCGCTCCTTGCCCTATGGAAATCATGGCGATCACAGAAGCTATCCCAATGACAATACCCAAAATGGTCAGAGATGATCTGGCCTTGTTAGTGGTTATGGAATTTTTTACCTCATAAACCAAATCCCTTAAAAGCATATGTTTCAAATATTATCCACGGTTATTTTAGATTTGTTTTTCCTGTCTTCCACTATGCCCCCATCCCTGATTACGATGATCCTGTCGGCGCAAAGGGCCACCTCCTCCTCATGGGTTATCAAAATTATGGTGTGCCCGAATCTCCTGTTGAGATCCTGGAATGTCCGAAGGACCATCAATCCGGTTTTCGTATCCAAATTCCCGGTCGGTTCGTCCGCCAAAATCAAAGACGGGTCATTAACCAAGGCCCTGGCTATAGCCACCCTCTGGATCTGACCTCCGGAAAGCTGGTTGGAAAGATGATCCCATCTTTCCCTCGGCAAATCCACGCTTTCCAAGACTTTGGCCACTTTTTCCTCCCTTTCGGCCACGGGGGTTTTCTCGTATATCAATGGGAGCGACACGTTCCTTCTCACGCTGGTCCTCGGCAAAAGATTGAAGGATTGGAAAACGAAACCTATTTTCCTCATCCTGACCTGGGCCAATTCGTCATCGGAAAGCTTAGAAACATCCTTGCCGTCCAAAAAATATTTTCCCTCCGAAGGGCTGTCCAACACGCCCAAAATATGCATCAAGGTCGACTTTCCGCTACCGGACGGTCCCATGATGGCGACGAATTCCCCCTCGGCTATATCCAAAGAAACCCCCTTGAGTGCGACAGTTTCATTGTCTCCGTTCCTGTAAATCTTTTTTATGTTTTCACACTTGATCATTTTTTTTATCATTATCTTCCAATGCCTCCTCCCGCTCCGGGAATCCTGACGGAATTCAAAAGTCCCTGCGTCTGGGTCAAAGAAGGATTCGCGCTCTTTGAAGAAACGGACGGGGCCTTGACCACAACACTCTCTCCCTCTGAAACCCCGCTTAAAATTTCTACGCTAGATCCGTCACTTATTCCGATTTCCACGATTTTTTCCACATAGTATATGCTTTTCGTTGCTTCGTTTCCGAAAGAACCCTCGTCTGTTTTTTCATTGTCGACGACCTGGATATATTTGCCGGCGCTTCCGGTTTTTATGGCAGAGGCCGGAACAGAAAGGACGTCGCTTTTGGAATCGGTCGTTATTTCGGCACTCACGCTCATTCCCGGCTTTATCTTCTCATCCCCCTTGTCGAAAGAAATTTCCGCCTCATAATAAACCACCCCCTGCTCGACTGTTCCGATGGTATCTATCTTGGAAACCTCTCCTTTCATTTCAAGACCTTCTATCGCATCGAAAACCAGGACCGCCCTATCACCTACTTCGACGGAAACGGCGTCGACTTCGTTCAGGGAAACTTTGGCGTACATCTCTTCGGTTATGACGGATGCCAAGACGTCGCTCCTTGAAACGGAGCTCCCCGCCTCCACACTGACTCCCGTCACGATCCCGTCGAAAGGCGCCCTAATATAATAATCCGACAACTTTTCTTTCGCGTCAGCCAAGCTGTTATCCTTCTGTTCAATGGCCAATTTCTGCATTTTCTTATCGATCGAAGTGGCTCTGTCATCTTCATAATCATCTTTGACGTCCTCATATTTCAACTCGGCGTTCTCCAGATCTATCTCGGCGTTCCTGACTGACTTTTGAGCGTCGGAATAGTCCAGCACAGCGATCAAGTTTCCCTTTTTTATCCGCTGATCGTTTTTTACAGACACGCTAAGTACATCGATACCGTCTCCTGCTACCTGCGGTTTAATGTCGACCTGGCTCCTGGAATACACCTGCCCGCTTCCGCTGACTGAAATGAATATATCCTTTTTTCTGACCGTGGAAATTTCCGGCTGGGCCGTTTCCGCGGAACTGGCATCTTCCTTGCCGTATCCGAAATAAAAAGCTCCTCCGATAAAAATCAACAGTATTGCCAATAACCATTTATATCCTGAAATTTTCTGTAAAACTTTTTTCATTTTTTTAAAAAATATAAAAATTTATCTTCCCTGAACAGTTTGCCTGGAAAGGGAGCTTTGGATCACATACTTCGCCTTCCCCTCGGAATCTTTCCAAACACTGACGTTTCTCCCT
>Ga0209318_1001604_pt1 | contig 13470 bp, 31 predicted proteins | sample RifGroE1_FD_183999 | JGI IMG/M metagenome (GOLD analysis project Ga0209318, IMG submission 183999) | Groundwater microbial communities from Rifle, Colorado, USA - Groundwater E1 (SPAdes) (version 2) | ecosystem: Environmental > Aquatic > Deep subsurface > Groundwater | place: Rifle, Colorado...
CCAGGAGAATAATCAATATCATCTAAATTTACAATTGCAATATCACATTTATCTATATAGTAATCATTTTGAGCAACTACTAAATTAGGATTATATGTATGGTTTATTTCTTTTGAAAAAATTATTGCTGGATTGTATGTTTTTACATTATTATCTTTTGCCCAAGTATCAAGTTCATTTCTCCATTTTAATCCTTTTTCAATTTGATTAGTACGAGCGTAATAAGTTAATGCTCCAATTTCATAGATGTACATATTAATTTTCCTCCTTTAATTTCCATGCCAATCCAATTTTATCTAATATTTTTTCTTTTTCAATTTTCTCAAATTTCCTTAAATAATGTGGCATATCATCCCATTGTAATTCACCTAATTCTTGATGATGCATTATAGCAAAAGCATTCCATGCAATTGCTGATAAATGATCCTCTGACTCATCACCTTTTTTAAAAGCAATTACATGTCTTTCTAATGAAGCTATGTATCTTGAAAATGGCATTCCCTTCTCCCAGTTCCTATCTCCATATTTATTTGAACCTAATTCATACCATTTTGATAATCTTGTCATAGCAAATGGAGTAATTAAATCTGGTCTACCTTTATCTGTATCTGGTTCTCTTTGTGCTGCGTTTTCACCATAATTTATTCTTTGTCCAGTATCATTCATTTTGCCATCTAATACACTCATATTATATTAATACTCCTTTCTATTTATATTATTATTCTTTAATTATTTAACTCCTTTATGTATAATTTATATATTTATTTGATTTCTATATTCTTCTAATGTTTTTATATATTCTTCAGTTCTATGAAATCCGCATGACCTAAATTCATAGCACCAACCTCTATAAATACAGTCAGGTACACAAACACTATATAATTCAGGTTGTTTTTCTTTAAAACTATTCAAAAATTCTTTCCATGCATCTCTTGTTTCTTTACTAGCACTATTACATAATCTTTTTCTTGATATATTAATAATTGCTTGTGCATTTACTTCAATTTCATGTTCTACTAGATTACCTTGTGGTAAATCATTTCTATTAATATCAGTACGATCAGTTCTTTGAGTTCTAACCCAATGTTCAATACCAAATTTGTGACGAACTAAATGAACTGAAATCCAATACATTAAATCATACCATTTTGCTTTAATTAATAATTGACGAGTTGGTGAATGTTCACATAGTAACATTTTTCTTTTCCATTGTGAGGAAGGTTCTTTTAATCCTTCTTCTTTATTTATTGTAGTATTTGCAGAATTAGCAATATCTCTCCATGTTCCTTTTGATTTAAGAAATTTACAATACATATGTATTCTCCTTTTTAATTATTTATTTTATTATTCTATAAACACTTCAAACAATCATAATCATCTAATACACCGAAATCATATGTATCATAATCACATATATTAACATTAATAAATTCTATATCATTTTCTATGCAAAAATCATCATATATTTTACCATATTTTCGTTCTATATCTTTATTAAGTCCATTAACCAATATATCTACAACATAATAATCTTCATCAAATGATTGGAATATAATTATGCCCATATATTCATTATACTTATTTAATTCTGGAATAAATCTTTCTTTAATAAATCTAGGACATTTAAAATAATATTCCATTATTTCAAGCAATCTTTCTAATGTTTTTATTTTGTCTAAATTATTTGTAGTTTTACATAAGTCAATAATATCTTCCATATCTTTAATTTCTTTTTCTATATTGCTGAGATATAGATTAATTTGCATATTTATTCTCCTTTATATATTATTTTACTATTTCTAATATTTTTCTTAAATTTAACACAAAAACTTACCGATTAAAAATGCTATACTTATTAATATTGTTCCTATAACTATTGCCATACATAACATAGGTGTCATAAAATCATAAGGATGATATGCTTTACTATTAATATAATATGCATAACCAAAACCTGAACAAATAAATATGATTAAAAATGCCCACCAAGGGATGTAGATAAAAATCACCTCCTTTTATAAGGGGATAATTTTATCCCCTTATATCTATAATAATTAATTTTGAATCCCTTGCATTTCCTTAAATCTTTCATAACTAAAATTTAAACCTCTATCAACATATATAGGATTAACTTCCATTTCAACATCATCTCTAGTATTAACCCATTGTTGATATTCTTTAATTTGTTCTTCGTTTAAATTATCTTCGTACAGTTGATGTGTTTCATAATTATGATATTTAGTTATTAAATTGAAATCTACTTTCATAATATTCACCTCCTTTCATAGAATATTATTTATGTATTTTATTAAGCACTTTTATTTTGTTGTTCTATGTATTTTATATTAATAATCCTATTAATTTCACTAATCTTATCATTAATTAACTTTTTCCAAGTTTCATCCTTATCATCTGTGTAATAAGGTATTTCCAAATAATAATAATTATTAATTTTAGATTTAGCAAGCATTCTTTTATATCTGTCTTTTAATTTTTGATAATGTAATTCTTTTTCTGGTGTAGTATTATTTTTCTTTGCTTGTAAATAATGAAAATTTGTAATTTTATAATGTTGTACACCATGTACTTCAATAATTAATTTTAATTCTTTTATTTCATTGTCAAATGGCATTCTCCCTCTTTTATTTTTTATTTTTGGATTATGTGGAACAATAGTACATTTTAATTCATGAAGTATTGTGTAGTTTGAATTTTCTAAATATACACGTATTTTTTCTTGAAGAAAACTTTCATTACGTTCTCGTATACATTCAGGACAACGAAATTCACAAATATTTGAATCACTTATTGATCTAATATAATCTTTATGTTTTTTATTTTCACATTTAAACCATACCTGTTGAAGAGTTGATGGAGTGTAATCAAATGTAGTCTTTTTATTTTTATCAGACCAAACCTCCATTGATTTTGGATACACTGTCCCTAAACTATCTAATAAGTGTACTTTACCATGTTGATTTGTACAATAGCCACATCTACTATCATGGACAAAATTATTTGGTGTAATATCATAACTTCCATGATAATCCTTTTCTTGACATTTAATATATATTTTATAACTACTATTACCATAACTTACTTCCCAAGGATTTAATATATTCTTTTCATAATCCCAATATTTCTCTAAAAAATCTTCACCTATATTATTAATACCCCATTGGGCGAAGGAATTACATTGCTTACATTTAATATTTCCTTTTCCTTTTTTATTAGTAAAACTATTTATATTTTTTAATTCAGATTTATGTATTCCTCTCGGACAATTAAAATAGTATTTTTTAGTTGTGCCATGACCTATTTCACTAGGTTTTTTATCATTTAATTCATAATCCCATCTATTTAATACATCTTGTCTATCATTATCAATACACCATTCTTCAAATGAATTCAATCCCAATTCTATATATCCTCCTCGTCAGGAGGCGTAGCTACGCATACATATGTATAAACTTGCAAGTTCTCCAATAATATTATATTTTTATTTTATAATTATTTATCAATTTATTAATTAATTACCTAACTATTTAACTACTCAATTATCTAATCACCATTTTGCTTACCCAACATATTCAATAAAAATAAATCAAAACAAATACTCATAATAGTTTTATATCCATCATTATAATTATTTTGTAAAAAACAAATTAATGCATATGTTAAATTTGCCATCATACTACAAACAATTATGTTGTAACATATTAAATTAATATTCATATTCTACATCACTGAAAACATATTCCATACATTCAAACATATAATCGCTTTTTGGAATATTATTTTCTTTAATATAATTCAAAATTACTTTATATCCATTTTCCATAAAGTCATTATACAATTCTTCTCCTTGTGCCATTACCCAACTAGCAAAATCCATATAGAATCCATCATCTCCACTAGTAATAATTCCACCATTATCACTATGAAGTTTTTCAAATTCATCATTAGATGTCATTTTAAAAGATAAGTCTGACCAATCATCTCTTAATTTACTTACTTCTTCTTGTGGTAATTTTGATAGGATATTATGTAGATTTTCATATTGTTTTCTACTTTCAGTGTATTTATTTTCTTCTTTAGAATCTTTAATTACTTGCCATAGTGTTTTATTCATATAATTAATCTCCTTTTATATTTTATTTCTATAAATAGAGTTTACCAAATATTCAGCAAACCCTATTTATATTTTCATTTTATTTAATATTTTAATAATACTTATTTACTTACTCAACATTACATTTTAAATGTATTTCCTTTATAAATTCTTTTGCTGTATTCTTATCTTTTCCAAATATATTCATTAAGTATTTTTCTGTTTGTTCGTCATTTGCTGTTTTTAACCATTTGGCCAATAAAAGTAAATATTTTGCTGTTGGTAAATTACTATCATTATACATTGCTTTATTTTCATATTCATTCATTGTATTTTCAACATTATAATCTTTAATAACTAATCTTCCATTTTCATCAACTGGTATAAACATTGTCATTTTTTTAAATACAGATAATTCTTCTAAATATTTTTCTGCCAATTCTTTGCTAACGAATGGAACTATGTATTGTATTTTTGGCACTACATTAATTCCAACAATTTCATTTGTATTATTTGTACAATCTTCACCATTAGCAATTAACACTTTTATTATTGCAACTGCATAATTAAATTCCTTTCCTATATCATAAGATTTTAATTCTTTTTGAAAATCTTCTACACCTTTCTTATCAAGTTTACAATCTACCATTACATTAATTTTGTCTGATACGTTTGACATAAATATCATCCTTTCTTATGTAGGTCACAACCCTTATTTTAAATTTTTTCATGGTTTAATTTCATAACAACACATAATATCATTCCTTAATATATGAGCAAAAAATCTATGGCATCCATCATAAAATTTAATTTTTTCTTTATCATTTTCATCCTTTTCAAATATTAATTCTAATGGTTCAATTTTTTCAGGGTGATTTATAAAATATTTAATTCTACCAATATGCCATTCTTTATTGTATTTATGATGATTTAAAAATTTTTCAATATCCCATTGATAAGGAAATGGTTCTTCTATTTCTTTTATATGCTCTATATTAGCAATAACATCTTCTGTTGTAACAGTTATACCATCCCAACATATAGGATTAGGAAAGTGTTGTTTTAATTTTTCTACTTCTATATAATACATATATTATTCCTCCATATTATTTTTAGTATTTATATATGTATTATATATTTATTTTTACATTCTGTCAAGAATTATTTCATAACCAAACATGACTTTGCTCACGAAATCCAATCCCACAAACCCTTATAAATCAACATTTTTCAGGAACACACTTTTCTATAAATTCACCAATTGTCATATTTTTATCAATTACATGAACATTTTTATTTTTAAAATTATTAATTGCTAATTCTAAACAAGAAATATGATAATAGTGTGGCATTTCATTATTTATTGAATTATTAGATATCGTAAATTGTGTTGTAATTTGATTTGTGTTTAATTGAAATTCATTATTATTTATATTCACTGGATTCATTGGGCAATTCCATTCATGATTACCACCAGTGTCTTTTTGACAATATGGACATGTTAAAATACTCATAATATTATTCTCCTTTTATACTTTTAATTTCTTCGCCACAACATTGACATATTAAATATTTATTTGAACATTCAAGACATATATTACTATAACAAAATCCAACATATGTTTCTTTATTGCAATTAAAACATTTAATTAATTTTATTCCTCTTATTATATTTTTATTTTCACATTCTTTACATATCATATAATTATCTCTCCTTTCATACTTTCATATTTATTTATCATTTTAACTCAAATATAAAAATAACATCCACAATCACAAAATATAATAGGTTTTCCGCTATTATCTAATTTAACAACTTTAGGATTAATAATTAATTTATTACACTTAGGACAATTTATATTACCCATTAATAAACCTCGTTGCATATGTGTATTCTCCTTTCTATATCATTATTTTTATCATCACTCGTATTCCAAATATTTTTCTATACAATTTACACAATCTTCAGTACATGCAATACGAAATTTAATACAACAATATCCATCATCTACTAATTTTTCAGCAATTCTTTTTCTTTCTTCTTCATTTCTGCAAACATAGATAAAGTGTCTGCTTCTAAATGGATTTTATTTTTATTCATATTTAACCTCCTTTCTATAGATTTATTTTATACATTTAATAATTTATTATAAAATTATAAATAAATTAAGAATCACAATTATCATATTGTTTATTCCATACAAATTTATTCTTACCTTCATAGATTAACTGAGTGAAATCTATTTGTAATTGTCTAGCATTTTTAACCCAATTTATGAATTCTGAATCTGAAACTTCTATGTATTCATTTTGAAATATATTAGATAATTCTTTAATCCTATTTTCTATATGTTGAAATTTTTCAAAGAATTGTTGATTTGATTTAATACTATATGCCATGATTTACTCCTTTCTTATTATAGTTTATTAATTTTACATTGTAGAATTATATAACCACTTCATTTCATCCTTTAGTGATTCATAACCGTATTTATAATCTAATCTTGGAAATAATGGTTTAGTACGACATTGACCATTATGCTTAATTGTTAATACAATTTCATGTCCAATAATTTCACCTTCATTATTATATTTATCTAATTGACTAACAATAAACTTTGGTGGACATGGATCATTTTTATATTCTTGTTTTTTAATTTTATCTACAGCAAATTGAATAGCATCAAATATGTCTATGTATTGCAATTCCATGATTATCTTATCTCCTTTTTCTTAAAATAATTTCTTTTTTACACATTCTACTAAATGAAAATAACTTTCAAGGCATGTAAATAATAGTTTATCATTAGGTACTTCTGGACGTTCGCTTATAAGTATTTTTAATTGGTCACTGTATTCATTAAGACTTCTAATTATAATAAGTTTTTCAATTTCAGTTAGGTGAATATTGTTTTTATTTTTATTAAACATTATTGCTCCTTTCTAAAATATTATAATTCATCTCTTATTTCTCTAATAAACTCCTTTATCATGCATATATCACATATATCACCATCTATCCAAGCATCATTTATATCTCCATGTAACATATCCATAATATTATTTTCTATTTCTTGCTTATTACATTTATATTTACAATAACAATCAAGACCATCTTGTAATTTTCTTTCCATTTCTAAATTTAGTATAATATATTTCTCCTTTCTAAATCATAACCAAAGACAAATATGATCATGATATTTTAGATTTTCAAAAGTCTTAAAACACTTTTATAAAAACTATTTCATATCTTCAATAATAAAATCCCATAAAACATCACATAATTCATTTTCATTATCTTCATATAATACTTCATCATCTTTATACAATAATATTGTATAATTTTCTATATTTGATTTATCTCTATTTAATATAATTTTAATTTCTATTTCATTTGAATAAGTATCTCTAATATATTCAAGCATTTCTCCGATAGTAAATAATTTATTTTTAGTAAAATCTTTTTTCCATTGAAATAAAAATTTTTGTTCTTTATAACTTAATTGTTTTAATTGTTCTTTAGTTATTTGTTGTTTCATAATAATTTAATATCCTTTCTTCTATACCAAACATATCCGCAATTAACGCCACTCTCATCCACATTCCATTCTCACATTGTTGCCAATACTTTGCACGTTTATCTTTATCAATATCAACACTAATTTCATCTCTTCTAGGAAGTGGATGAAGTATAATAGCATCATCTTTTAATCTGTTTATATTATTACTATTTATACAATATTTGTTTGTATCTATAATTTCTTCATCACTAATACCTTCATGTTTATATTCATCTTGCAATCTAACCATATACACTCCATCCATCTCAGGCAATACCTTTTCAAAATCATCAGTTAATTCATACTTTACATTTAATTGTTCCAGTATATCATTCTTAATTTGAAATATTTTAGGAGCAACAAAATATAATTTAATTCCTTTAACTTTATTTAATAGTAATGATAATGACCTAACAGTTCTTCCTCTTAGTAAATCACCAACAAATGCAACTTTCTTATTTTCTAAACCATACTTAAATATGGTATAGAAATCTAATAATGCTTGTGTTGGATGTTCATTAGTACCTGAACCTGCGTTAATTATTCTTATATCATCAGGTAGATTATTAGATATTTCATAGATAAATTCAGATGATGGATGTCTCATTATTATTAAGTCTACATATTGAGAGAATGTTTTAATTGCATCAAGTTCTGTCTCACCTTTTACTTCTGATGATGTACTAGTATCACGTATTTCAGAACATGAGATGCCTAAAATGTGACACGCATTTTGAAATGAAAGAAATGTACGTGTTGAAGGTTGCTTGAAGTATAGTATTGCTCGTTTATCTGATAGAATAGTTTTTAAATATTTAAGTCCTTCTGAAGTTGATGCAATATTTCTGATTTTGTCTGTTAGTTTACATAGATTAAGTAAGTTTTCTAGGGAATATTGTTGTGAGTTTATACATCTTGATTGTAGATTTGTGTTGATAGTAATCATCTCCTTTATAATTCTAATTGCAATTCTATTGAATCAATTTGTTTTCTTAATATTTCTTTTCTAGTTTCATATATAGCAATTTCTATTCTATGTTTTACTTCTAATTCTTTTAATTCTAATTTTGCAGTATGTAAAATATTCTCTAAATATTTATCGTTTGATATTTTTACAATTCCCATAATTAAATCCTCCTTTTTATTTTATATTTTTATTGGATAACCTTCTGGATAATCTCGTCTTAAAATTCTTATAGTTAAAGCATGTTGACATATATGTATCCCATTACAAAATTCATTAATATCAGATGAATGTTGTTTTTCTAGTTTAATATATTCATTCCATGCTTTAATTAGAGCATCCATCACTTTACCTTCTTGTTCGTTTAATCCGTCTTTTCTCATATTACTCTACTTCATCTACAAAATTAATTTGTTCTATTTCTAAATTCCCATCATAATATTCCATTGCATCTTCCAATACTAATTGTTTTGCTAATTTGATTGCTACTTCTTTATTTATAGCATCTACAGTTAAACTAGCACAGAATCCTACTGCCATTTCTACAACAAATTTTTTCATAAGTTATTCTCCTTTCACATAACCTAATTCATCTGCAATTTCGGTAAACAATTCAAAAACTTTATCTATTAATTCTGGTTGTTTGTAAAAATTTGTTTCATCCTTCTTTTTATCTGTACTAATGCCTAACTTAATTTGACATTCTTTACATATAAATAAATTTGTTTTTGTTGCGATACTAGATGAATAATTTTCATCTGAAACATATTCACTTCCAATTTTACCTATTAATAATTTAATTGCTCTAAATTCTGAATCCGAAGGTTTATCATAAATTTTCTCAGTATTGCATTTGTCACAAATATGTATTACTTTTATCATAATTTTTATCTCCTTTTATTTTTATTTTATATCAACACCAATTCGAACATTCGTCATGATTTTAATGCTAGATATAGTGGTTTATCTTCTAATTACTCACTATATCTAGTTAATTTGATCAATTATAATCTTTCTTACAAGGTGCATCTACAATTTTACCATCTGCTTGTAAAACTTTGTGATTACATTCTGCACAATTTTCACCAGATAATTTAACATCAATAGATTTAATATTTTTACCTCTTCCTGTAGGTATAAATTGAAGTAAATGAACTTTATGAGCATTTTTAGGTATATAAACATTTTCTCCAGGCATTAAACATACATTTGCTTCTACTTGTATTTCTTTTATTGCAGAAGTATTATATCTAATTTGAGTTAATTCATTAGTATAAACCCAAACATCAGGAGTTAATTGTTTACATAATTGCAATATTTTATAAAATTTAGGATGAGAAAGTGGTTCTCCACCTGATATATTGATTCTATCTGTTGATTGTATTTTATTATTGTATAAAAATTGTTTTATTATTTCTATATCAATATGTAATCCATTTTTAGTAGCATTAGTAGAACAATAATCACAATTATGTGGACAATATTGTGTTATTTCAATTGTATATTCTGCCATATTATTTACTCCTTTTACTTATAAAATACATATTCAAACTCTGGAATATATCCATATTGTGATTGTTTATTAATATAAACTAATACTAAATCTTTAATAGTATCATTTCGCATATTCATTGCTTTTAAAATAGTATCTTCTACTGTAAAAGAACAATTCATATCACAAACAAAACCTCTTTTAAATTCTGATATTTCTTCTGCACATTTTAGGATTACCCTATCTTCGTCTTCATCAAATCTTTGAACAGTATTAATTTCAAATATACATTTATTATTTTGTAATATTTTTAAATCTGGTACACCTTTAATAAATTTCATATTTATATTCTCCTTTTTACATTTCTCATATTAATAATTACCATATTCCATATCTTCATCGGATATATTTCTTTCTTCAACTTCATATCCTAATAATTTTATTAATTTAATCCATTCATAATCAGGGATTGAATGACCTTGATATTCAAAATCTTCACCTAAATTAACTCTTAATACACTCCAATCACCTGCATTACAAGTTATAAATTCTATAAGTGGTTTTGACATATTAATTACTCCTTCTCCCAATAATAATTTAATCTTTTAAAAATATCATGTGCAAGTTCAGGATTATCTTGATATATTACACTACCATAAAATTTTAATGCTTCCCTAGCATATTTGTCTGTGTCTAATCTTAATACAAAATAATCTGCATTAGGGTCTATAGGTGTTCCATCTGCCTTTTGAATTATGTATTTATTGAATAGACCTTTTACATTTGTATCTTTATTATTAATGTTTTTATATTTTGGTCTTTCTTCAATCGTTGCACTATCTTCAGGACTATAACATTCACAACCATGACAAGGACATTTAATACATTCTTCTCCATTAACAATATAATTTTCTTCTAAACATTTTAAATTAAAATCAATATTTTTACATTCAGTACAATAAACATGATTATTCATAATTATATATCTCCTTTTCTATAATATTTGAATATTTGTTTCAATTACAACATTTTTAATTTGTTCCGATGTCCCAATTTCTTCTTCTAACATTTCTTTAAATTCATTACATGCTACTTTTTTATAATCCTCTATAGTTATATTTTCTTCTTTAAGAAGATTATAAAATAATTGTTCTTCTACTTCGTATGTAATATGACTATTTATTGTAAATTTCATAAGATATTTCTCCTTTCTATTTCATAAGTAAAATTAAAATTTATTTTAACTTTTTAAATATTACAATCATACTTGGAAATGGTGCAGCATCTTTGCATCCACTAAATTTCAATCTACCTTCAATAAATCTAATTTCCATCTTATTATATATGTATTTATGAAATGCCTTATGATCAGTTCTTGCAGGAAGTAAAGCAATTACTATTGTACCATTTTGACTTTCTTCATATGCTTTCTTAATCCAATCTTCTTGTCCTGGTTTATATTTATCAATATGATAACCACGTTTTTGACATCCTTTTTTATTGCAATTAGGTTTGCATGGTTTTTCTGGTTTAGAATATGGAGGATTTACAAATACTATTTCATTTGACCAATCTTTAGATAAACCATCATCTTCTATAGTATAATATTTAGGACATTTATGATTCTCATGTGTCGCACAAGGATCAAGTGTAAAATTAAATTCTTTATTAAGTTTGTCAAATAAATCTTGTGGTGTTTCCCATGAATCTGATTTACTAGAGAACATTAATTCATTATTAATAATATTCACTCCTTTTTATATTATTATTTTAATACTATATAATAAACACTATTCTTTGTATAAATTACATAATTATTATCTACAATTTCTACATTTATAACTTTAGAAGTCGTAATATATCTTCCATTATCTATAATCATAATTAAACTTTGTCCTAAGCAAATATCTTCTGAGAATTCAACATTTATTCCAATCCAATTAAAATGTTTATCTTTTCCTTCTGCATTAGTAATCTTATTTATAATCCCTTTCTTCGTAATACATTTACCATTTATAATATTACCTTGTTCGTCAACATAAATTCTATATAATGGATTTCCATTAATACTATACCATTTACCATTCAATTCTTTTCTTTCTGTTTCAGTTAGTGGTCTACAGTCTTCTTTTTTAAACTCAACATTAATAAACCCAAATCCTTCCTCGAAATTTCCTATGTAATGTGTTTCTGTTTCCTCATATATTCTTATATAGTCATCTTCTTTACGACTAATATCACCTAATTTATGTATTGCTGGACTATTGCCTTTAAGTATCATTATTTTATTCATGTGTTTATTTTCTCCTTTTTATTTATTATTTTCTTATTTTAACTTACATATAAACTTTCTTGTACTTTATCTATAGTTTGTTGAAGTTTTTTAAATCCACTGTTGCCAGAGTTTAAATAAATATGTTTATTATAAATATCATTTGGAACATTATATGTAGTATCTTCGTTACTTCTTTTACCATTGAAATTAAATATGTATTTACATTTTATGTTTCTTAAATAATTAAAAAACTTATTAGTATCAATTTCTCCAAAATACATACTATCTGTATTTACGTATGGAGGATCAAGATATACAAAATCCTCTTTCTCTGGTTTAATCTCAGTAAAATCACAACATATGAATTTTAAATTGTGTTTATTTAATAATTTTGACCATTGATTAATTATTTTTTCTAATTTATCTGGTGTAATACCTTTTCTAGTAAGATGATAACTAGAATTAAACTTACCTTTCGAATTAAATCTTATTAATCCATTTGTTGCTGTACGAGATAAGAATAGAAAATCTTCTGGTTTGTGATGTGTATTAAATCTATCTCTTATTTCCATATAATAAGATTTTCTAAATTGTATATCATCAATTTGATTCATTTCTGTCCACATGGTTTCATATGATTTAATAAGTTTTTGTGGATTATCTTTAATTAAATTCCATAAATCAATTAGATATGTGTTATTGTCAGAACATATATAACTATTTACTTTTATATTACTATTTAATAATTGAATTAATACTGAACCTCCACCCACAAATGGTTCGTAGTATGTATTTATTTCTTTTGGAAAATAATTTAATATTTCTTCTGCTAAATATCTCTTACTTCCTGTCCATTTTATTACTGGTTGAATTTTTATTATTTTTAACCTCCTTTTTATTTTATATTTTCATTTCACGACCAAATTTCTCATTTATTTAACATTGTATTTCAAATTGATATAATTTATTGTACATTTTGTTATCATTAATATGACAATTTATAATTGATAATATTTTTACTTGCATAAATAATTGCATTGTAACTGGTTCTAATATCCATTCCTCACC
>Ga0209318_1001609_pt1 | contig 13428 bp, 10 predicted proteins | sample RifGroE1_FD_183999 | JGI IMG/M metagenome (GOLD analysis project Ga0209318, IMG submission 183999) | Groundwater microbial communities from Rifle, Colorado, USA - Groundwater E1 (SPAdes) (version 2) | ecosystem: Environmental > Aquatic > Deep subsurface > Groundwater | place: Rifle, Colorado...
TTCCTTTGAGTTTTAACCTTGCGGTCGTACTCCCCAGGCGGAACACTTAACGCGTTAGCTTACGCCACTCCCCTTACGGGAAATAGCTAGTGTTCATAGTTTACGGCTAGGACTACAGGGGTCTCTAATCCCTTTCGCTCCCCTAGCTTTCGTTCATCAGCGTCCGGTATATCCTAGATGCCTGCCTTCGCTTTTGGTGTTCTTCTTGATATCAACGGATTTCACTCCTCCACCAAGAATTCCGACATCTCCGAACAACCGCTAGTCTGCCAGTTTATCGAGCATCTCTGGAGTTGAGCCCCAGGCTTTAACCCGATACTTAACAAACCGCCTACGATACTCTTTACGCCCAATAAATCCGGATAACGCTTGCACCCCACGTATTACCGAGGCTTCTGGCACGTGGTTAGCAGGTGCTTTCTAATAGGGTACCATCTTTAGTTTTCTCCTATCACAGTGGTTTACGACCCGAGGGCCTTCATCCCACACGAAGTGTCACTGCATCAGACTTTCGTCCATTGTGCAAAATTCCCAGTTGCTGCCACCCGTAGGTGTAGGCACCGTATCTCAGTTACCTTGTGGGGGGTCATGCTCTCACACCCCCTAGCCGTCGTAGCCTTGGTAGGCTTTTACCCTACCAACTAGCTGATAGCGAACAGGCTCATCCATCTGCGGCCGGTTAAGGCCTTTCTTCTTACGAACTTATGCGGTATTACCCCGCCTTTCGGCGGGCTATTCCCCACAAAAGGGTAGATTCCTGTCTTTTCTCACCCGTCTGCCGCTGCTCCTCTCGAACTCTTGCGAGCTCGAGATTCACCGCTCGACTTGCATGCTTAAGGTACACTTCCAGCGTTCATCCTGAACCAGGATCAAATTCTCAAAAAAAGAATTAATGTTTAAACGTCACTCTCTGCCACATCTCAAACGATTATGTTGTTTTTTTCTGCTATTGACTTGGTAAAGTGCTCCGATATTCTAACAGCTAAGATCCACCTTGGCAAGTAGTCCGGCCAAGAAAATTTCAAACCCAAACTGATCCTTCGGAATATCAGTATTTTAGCACAGGAAAGTAAAAAATGCTCAACTCAGTCGATGACTCTGATACCCCCCGGAAAGGGTGTTTTCAGTAGTCCTCGTCCAAAGGAGAAAAGTCTATTTTTTCCAAGAACTCAAGAAATTCGGCAGGAAGAGACTCGGTTGGAGCTTCGGCCAAAGCTATTTCCAGCAATCTTCTTATTTCACATACCACCTCAAGCCTCTCTTCTTCGGAAACGTCCATACCACCCACCGGCCTCGTTTCACCCTCAAGACCGCCTTCGATCAATTCTTCACGGTTGGTCAGATTAAACCATCTTTGGGGGTTCATCGCCATAGCCAATTCGTTGGCCAAATTAAACAACTTATCAAAATCAGGCTCCGATTTTTTTACTCTTCTTCCGGAATTATTCTCCATGTGTGATGATAATCACAGATGGATCTGGTGTCAAATCTAATTCCCTGGAATTATAGCCATCCCGGCATTGGTAACCGCAACCCGCTCCCACCACCAAGTAATCAAAATTAATTTTTCTCACTCCTTATATATATCCAATCGAAATTGCTTATATTATGACTCCGCCACCAAGGACTTCTCCATTATGGGAATAAAACACTGCACTCTGACCACTGGCCACCCCTCTCACGGCCTTGCCAAGAACCACTGACAAACCTTTTTCCGTTTTGCTTATACCCGCCTTAAGCAGCTCTCCTCCGTGTCTAATCCTTACCACTGCGTCTCCCCAGTCCTCTCTGAGGATGGTGTTTATTTCTCCGACTTCAAACTTATTCTCCACTGCCTCATCTGCTTCTCCAACAATTAACAGATTCTTCTTTGCATCTTTATCTATCACATACAAAATGGGTGTTTTCCCTGCCTCAACAAGCTTTCTTTGAGCGCTCGGATTGATCTCCCAACCACCCCGCTCTCCAATAGTGTAATGCCATACTCCCTCGTGCGCTCCCAAGACCTCACCTTGTAAGTTCACCACCACTCCCGGATTGTCTCTCAATCGTCTGGCCAAAAATTCTTTGACATCGACCGGCCCCACAAAGCATATCCCCTGGCTGTCTTTCCTGTCAGCCACGGACAGTTTTGCCTCCTTTGCGATACTCCTTACCTCATCCTTGAAATAGTCACCTAAGGGAAAAAGTGAACGAGACAATTCCTTTTGTGTCAGTTTCCATAAAAAATAGGTCTGATCTTTGTGTCTGTCTTTTGGGATCATTAGTTTAATACCACCCTCATTAAGAAGCTTCGCATAATGTCCAGTTGCCACATAATCAAATCCATTCTTCATTGCCCAATCCATGAATAGTCCGAACTTAATCTCACTGTTGCACAGAACATCCGGGTTTGGCGTTCTTCCCGCCTCATACTCCGCATAAAAATAACTCACCACTCGCTTGTTGTATTCATCGGAAAAATCTAAGACCTTAAATGGAATTTCCAGCTCTAAAGCAGTTTTCAGAGCCGCCGATCTATCCTCGTCCGCTCTGCAACCATTTTTCTTGATCCATTCTTCCCTCGTGATTCCGTCTTTTTCTATTTCGCTCTTTGGCGGCCAACAGTATAGATGTACTCCGACCACAGCAAAACCCTGCCTCTTAAGAAGCAATGCCGTCACGGCGCTGTCAACGCCACCGGAGAGCCCTACAGCCACTTTTTTCACAGGTTATATTTTCTCACAAAGTCTTTATTTGTGCGTCAACTCTTTCAAGATCACCTAGATTTCCGGTACAAAGTGCGTTTTGGGGGTGAACTTCAATACATTTTTCAAGCATCTCTTTTGCCGATTTGAGATCCTCTTTCTGCCAATAGTAGATTCCCCAATTATTCATCAGATATGGATATTCTGGATAGATTGAACTTGCTTTCTCCAAGTATATCCTTGCCTCATCCGGTCTACCCTCCATTAAATAGACAGCGGCAACATTGCTTTGCGTTAGTACACTCCCGGTTGAATAAGCACCATCTTTTACGAACAATCTATTCTCTCCCAGCCAATCAATATTCCTGACAAATGACCTGACTCCCAATAACACCACAACTAACCACAAGACTAATTCAATCCATCTGAACTTTATTTGCCTGATTAACCAAACACATATATATAGCACCCCCAATGAAGGCAAAAGCCACAATCTCTCCCCAAAAATAGTTCCAATGGGTTTAATTATGTTCCCCGTAACGATCAGGGGCAGCCATAAAAAGAGTAAACCCCAACTCAGCTCAGCTTTTCTCTTCCTCATCAAAAAAATAGATAAAAGGATCACTCCCAAACCAATCATTAACCAAGCCTTGGATAGATTTCCACCACCCAACTGATCAAAAGAATAGTCATATGACAATTGGATCGGAAAAAGCGTCTTACTTATACCGTAGGCGACCAATCCTATTCCTGCCATCACTCTCTGTGAATGGCCAACAAATTTAAGAGGGTTTTCGACCAAGGTTGCATTATCGGAGAAAATATCACTCCCTAAAATTCCCAGACGGAACGCAAAATATGCGATTAAACCCATTGTCATGATCATGACAATTCCCACCAGTTTATCCTTCTGTAGCTTGCTCTGAAAGGTCAACCAAACCAATGGAACTGCCCACACTATGGCCGACTCTTTTGAAAAAACTGCTAAAAAATACAGCCACATACTCCATCCCCATTTCTTCTCCATTGCCATGACCAACATCCAAATTACCAACCCTCCCGCCAAGAGCTCCCCTCTACCCACAATATTGCTCACTGCCTCCGTATGGATCGGCAACACGGCAAATAACAATCCTACCCAAAAACCCCACTTATCACTCCGAAAAACCCGTCTGGACAGCTCGTAAACACCTATACACACTAAACCGTAAAAAATGATGTTCATCATTCTGTATCCCCAAGCACTCTTCCCCAAAATTATCGAGTCAAGTGCCAGAGAAAAACTGGTCAACGGACGATAAGCTCCCGACTCAGGATTACCTTTGTAATAGGGGCTGATCCACGCTTCTAACAAGCTTTCTATATTTCCTAAAGTTGGATCGGCCAGAATTACCTTCCTATCGTCCTGAATAAAACCACCAAAAATACTCACTCCATAAATCAGTACACATACCAAAAAAATAACCACTCCTCTCATTCCACCTATTCTAAATCAACCCTTCTTCCGCTGCGCTAGTTTTTTCCGATACTCACTCTGTCCCTGTTTTTGGTCTTTGACTCGTGTCTCATCCCCACCCTTCTTCATAGCCTTAAGTTCATCCTTACTTTCCAGATAGGGATCATGTCTCTTCAAACTGTAAACAGTACTCCTTTGCCTCATACCTAATTTGTACCCTATCTCACTCTTTATCGCAATCCTGTCTCAACAATACTTTTCGCTACATTTATATCCTGTTGAGCTTTCTCGAACCACTTGAACTGTGCGGTCCTGTTGACTTCGAAGATGATCCATTTTTTCTGATCTTCTTCCCAGGCAACGTCCAATCCAGCGTAATCGCACTCAAAAATCTTGCACGCTCTCACACAAATTCGTTTTAACTCGCCAAATTGCTCATCTGTAAACTCTGGCCGGATACTTTCCACCTCCGTCCTTATCTCCTCTGTTTGGAACTTCCCTTTTTGTCTGTGAGCCATCATTCCCAAAACTTCACCATTCAACACTATCACCCTGTACCATCTTCTAACCTTCAGTACCGGTTGGATCAGCACCGTGCCTTCATTGTATTTTTCTGAAAGTTTCACTAGTTTCTCCATAGTTTCGGCCAACCTCACCCCTTTACCATGACTTCCAAATCTCATCTTTACCATCACCGGCAATATCGGATCGGAATCGAGATAACTCTTCCATCCTTTCTTACCGTTAAAGCTCTGAAAGGGGATCGCTGGCAACCCTGCCTGAGACAACAACACGCCCTGCTCCAGCTTCCCCATCAAAGGGTAAAGTTTAAAACTCTTGCCATTGATTACCCCAGTATTTTTTCCTGACTTCTCCAAATATTCCAACATCACGGTCTTTACCCCGGTTAGACTCGCCTTCCCCCTGGCGCTGGCGGCTCTTGGAATCACCAGGTCATATTCCACCAAACTTCTTCCTGTTCCCAAATCGATTTCAGGTTTTCCGGACTCATCCACACCCAACCTGACATGCTCGTAGTTAACTGTGTCTGCTTCGCAATCCAGACCTATCGCCTCCTTTTTAAGTCTGGTCGGCTCATACTCCCCTCTAAATCTGGTCAGTATTAATATCTTTTTCATATTATTTTGAAAACTTTCGAACACAGTGCTCCAAGATCTCTCTGGCTGCGTTTTTACCGGTTCTCTTTTCAAACACCTTGAACTGTGGCGCCTCATTTACCTCAATGATGTATACCCCTCCATCCTTCTTGTTCCTCACCAGGTCGGTACCGGCTATCTCAACTCCCAAAACCCTGGCGGCGTTTTCGGCGGTTTCGGCAACATCCTCCGGTACCTCTATTCCGACCGACTTCCCCTCACTCTGATTCAACACTAGTCGTTCGACTTTAGGCTGCCTCTTGAACCCCCCAATACATTTGTATCCAACAGTCATCACTCTGAAATCACCGTCGTTTTCAATATATTCCTGCACCAAAAATCCTCGATATACTCTGGTCTGCTTTCCTGCCTCGGTAGCACTCGTATTTCTCTGCTCCAACCTCTCTACTAAAGACTTCAATTCATCCAAAGTTCTCAGGAAAAAAGTTCCCATTCCATGTCTTCCTCCTTGAGACAGCTTAACGATTAATGGGAATTCCCATTTCTTCAATTCGGTCTCCAAGTCCTCAATTCTTTCGATGTAAGCTGACTTTGGATAATTCACTCCTGCGTCCAATAGTTGCCAGCTCATCACGGATTTAAATCTTCTCAATGGTCCCTCGGTTATCAAATAGTCATCCACTACCGGCATTTGGTATTTTCTTGCATAAAGTTGGAGCAACTTACTCCACTCCAACTCAGTCCCCACGGCTCTGAAGTACCAACCGTCAAAATCCTTTATATCCGTGTCACCAAAAAATATTCTCTCGCCGACCACCTTCAAATCCCGGTACTTTATCCATACCAAGTCAATACCAAGTTTTCTGGCTTCTTCATTTAACCTGAGTTCGGTATCTTCAAAGTTCAATCTATGGAATGCAGCGATTTTCATTCTATTTTCTGACATTTATCATCTCGTCATCTATTAATGGGTCGACAAGGAACCCCTTCAGATCTCTTCTGCCAATGATCATGTTGTATTGCAAATGAGACCTTCCGGTAACACTGGCACAGGTTTTAATTATTCTTCCCTTTAATACAAAGTCCACCCCGATCAACTTTCTGGTTTCCTCTCCCAAGGCGGATTTGAATTTTCGTGTTAGCAAAACATGCTCATCGGATAACAATCCAAGCTTCTCGGCAAATGATCTATCAATACTGGTACTGAAAGCTCCGGTATCGACCTTTACATCGACCGACACCCTTTTGCCCTTATGTGGTTTTATCCTCACCCTGTCGATCACCTTCACTTGTTTTTTCTCTTGGGTATCAAACTTCACCCTGTTGGCAAACTCCAATGCAAAAAGGGTCTTGGCAATTCTCACTCCTTTTTCGGGAGTATCGACCAATATTCCCTCAACTCTCTCCAATCGTTTTCTCAACCCCTGCATATTGGCTATCTGAATAGATAATCCCGGCTGATCATTAAGCTCCAGTACTACCGGACCATTCTCGGCATCGATCAACATATCAACGGATAAATATGCCAAACGGCTGGCCATCTGCGTCTCCACAGACATCCTTAAGATCTTGTCCCAGTGCGGGATAGTAATTCCGTTTACCTTTTTATTGGTGTCTGGAAAATACTTTATCGACTCATTCTTGTACACCCCGTAAGTCGTAATTCCCGTAGCCAAGTCGATTCCCAATCCGATTGCTCCCTGATGTAAATTGGCCTTTCCTCCACTTTCTTCTGTCGGTAACCTCAACATTGCCATCACCGGTACATTGTTAAATACAATTACCCTGACATCAGGAGCACCACCAACCGCCATCTTTTTAAACTTGGGGTGGATGTTGATCCTCTCCTCGATCATTGCCTTATCCGGTAAGCTATTATGTGAATATCTTCCCTCAACTACATCCAGAGCGTGCAACTTTAGATCTTCGACACCCACTCTTTTGCCTCCGGGCAAAATAAACTTTCCCGGTTCTTTTACCGAAGCTCTGATCAATAAGATACCCTGTCCACCAAATCCCTTTGCGGGCTTTATCACAAATCCTCCGGTCAATGACTCCCAATCGAAATTCTCTACTTTTCTATGGTTTCCCAGAATGCCCAATAGTTTGGGATGCGGAATACCTCTTTTCTTCAGAACTCTTTTTGTCAGTAGCTTATTATCCGCTCGGTCTCTTGCCAGCTTCCTATTAAGGCGCAAGTACTCTGCCGATCTGGCATTAAGTCCTAAAAGGTCTCCTCGGCGTACTATGCTCATCTGTGAATCATTTTTCTAAAACGCCACAACTCCATCAATCTCAAGCCCTTGTATTTTCCAATGATGTAATCAACAAAGAGTATTAACATCACGGAAGTTTCTGGGTGAAGCAAAACCTGTTCCTGAACCCATGGAGCACTCATTATTCTGTAAGCGATCAATGCCAGTACTACCGTCTCTGCAGTCATAAAAAATGAGATCTTCAGGGATCTGGTTATTTGAGCCTCGATAAATGTTTCGGCTAACAGTACGAACAACAAGATCGGGAAGATTCCCACACCGATTAACCTATTAAGACCCAAACTTGGGGATCCCATCAAAAAGATCATTACCATCATCGAAACGATCCACAAACTCATGGACAATTTTGGCAGGTAAGGAATTCTGATTTTCTTTACCACCATTCTCGCAAACGTAGCTGCACAGAGAATAAAGGCCAAAAGCACTAAACCGGCCAGACCTCCGGTTGAAAGAAATGCCACCGACAACATGGCCGGAGTAATTATTCCAAATCCACTGATGCCTAATACCTGTCTAGAAAAAGCTACTAGCGCAGCCACCAATGGGAAAAGGAACAATACTACTATAGTATTAGGGGACACACCCTGATCCACCGCATTCCTGACTGCAATTTTCAAGATGTTCAACCCCCACCAGCCTTCAACCTTTTCTGTTTCCAATAGCTTCTCCAGCCTCCCTTTTTCGGCGCTAGGCACAGTTAAATCAACGGTGTTTTCCTCTTCAGGTTGCGCAGAAATACTGGCCTGTGCGCTCTCGGTCGCGGCCACCTCATTTATTACAGTCTCTTTGCTTACGGAAAGTCCCATCTGAGCAAAGGTAAGGAAAAGGAATAAAGTGGAAAGCATCGCCACTTTTTGCATATCGATGTATTTTAGTCTACACCCCCCTCAAATTCAACCCAAAGTCATTAAAACCAGTTGACTTTTACTTTTTTCCTGCCTAATATGAATCTAAGGTGAAACCCGTCTATTTTGTCATTTTGGGTGTTGTTCTTGGTTTGGTTGGATTTTTCCTGATTTTAGCCAATCCCTTTGGACTGAAAGTTCCCCGACCGAACCTTGAAGGGCAGAAAACGGGCACTGATTCCAAAGCTCCCCCTGGCACCATCGCCGCTCCCACTCCCACTCTCATCCTCCCCTCAGGTAAACAGACCTTTTTTGTCAGAGGTGGAGATCAGGATTTTTCCAAGTTGACCCAAGTCGTCGTCGACCCGCTTGATGCCACCAAGGGCACTCAGCAAACCATTGATATATCGGTTAATAGTTCAGAGCCTATAACCGACTTCAAAATCACCCTTAAAACCGACAATGCCACCAATACTTACACCCCCACTGTTAAGTCCGGCAACTCCACACTAGGAGTCTGGTCGGCTACTTATAGCTTCCCCGACACTGCCCTTACCAGCTATTCTTTTACCTTTGAAATGACTACCCAAACCAACAAGAAAACTATCAAACCATTTCTGTTGAGATAAAAAAATATGATTAAAAACACTCTCCTTTTCCTGTTATCACTCTCCCTCTCCTTCTATCTTCCACTTCAAAGGATCAACTTGGCTAAAGCACAGGATTTCGTACCTCCGGAACAAAATATCTGCAACTTCACACCTGGAACCGACCCCCAAGTGGTCGGAGATGTTACCCTGGCTAATAATTGTGTCATCTATGAAGATGTTAATGGTACATCCAACGGGAACATCATCCTCGATGGTATCAATCTCACCCTCTATCGCACTATGGTCTGGTACCCGGGCTATGAGATCAGGATCACCAATGGCGCCACCATTTACGTCAACTCCAATGCCCAAATCATTCAAAATAAATTATGTCTTAAAGATGAGGATCTTGATGGACTTCCGGCAATTAAAGCATTAACGATCAATCCCACTACAGGCGCAGTCATCTCACCTACCCCTCCTCCTACGTCGCTCACTCAACTAGACATGATCGTGGCCAATCCTGATGGTACCTGCCCGCAGAGTTACGTTCTCAGAGAAACCCTATCATCCATAGCTTATGCCGACTTAAACGACACCTCCGCGACTGATACTCTTAGTCTTTTCTCTACCGACCCCGAACTTCTTAGACTGGGATTCGAGATCGATGGTGTCACCGATGTTCTGGCACTTGCGGGAGATATTATTGTAGGTAACAACAAAAACTTGATAATCAACAGCCCTGGAAAACTCGGCATCGGTACCACCAACCCCGGCGCAAACTTAGTGGTCGCCGCGGTGGCGCCACAATTTAGGTTGACCGATACTTCATCCAACGGTTCTATAGTGATGCAATCAGATCCCGGTGGATCAAACACAAGTAAAATAACAGTCTATGACTACGTTGCAAGTGCAGGAAAAACCCTGCACCTGCAAACTGATAACAACAATTTAATTATTGGAGAAAATGGTGGTAACGTCGGCATCGGCACCACCAATCCCGCCTCTAAACTACAAGTATCCACCACAGGCGGAGATAACATAATTACATCTACCTCAGTCACTAGTGGAGGAGCGTATATAATAACAAACGGAGCTTCAAATTATTACTCAGCGTATATCTCTCAAACTTCAGCTCAGGACTGGAGACTCGGACAATATGGCGCAGATACAAACTTCGTACTAGCCGATAGCACCGGTACCCTTACATATCCATTTAAAGTTGAGCCAGATACTCCCACCAACACCTTATATTTAGACAGCGCCGGTTACGTCGGCATAGGCACCGCCGATCCAACCTATAATCTTGCCGTAAATGGTTCAGCATATGCCCTAAGTCTTAACCTTTATACTCCAGGAGGAAGTTGGTTATCAGGAAAAACCGGCACCTACGGGCTCAATGGCTCTGGACAGCCAGCCGCTTCATATAGTCCCTTTATCCGTCAGACTACTTCATCTGGTCACGTTGTAAATTTGGGTGGTCTTGGAGATGACTTTGGTTTCTTTGGATACGATGCTGCTAGAGCCGTAAACGGATATGACTACAACATGACCATGGATCTTACCAATGGTAATATCGGTATCGGCACCATCACCCCAGCCAGCAAACTGGATGTTGTAGGAAGCGTTGGTGCTACTGACGGTTTCAGTGTAGATGGCCAATTGATTATTAGCGCTGACGGGTCACAATTGCTTCCTAATACCGCTAGCGTTACTACCGCATTCGCCCATGTGAACACTTCCGGTGGAGGAATCGATGCATTAAACAGTGGAGATTGGGATCTCCTTGTATACGAAACCCAAACTTATATTCCCGCCCTTATGCTGGGATATAACGGGACCGCCTCGATAAGTTCCTACGACACGGACGAAGCTTTATCTATTTTCACCAATGGAACTGGAACGATGAACCTAGGCGGAGGGTCGGGAACAATTTATGTCAACTCCTCAGACTGGGATATATCTACTACTGGTGTCATGACAGGCATATCAGGAATTACGAATAATGCTGCCATCACCAGCACCGGAGGTATTGTCAGTCTCAACGCATCCTCTAATTTCGCCACTAATATCAACACCGGAACTTCAACTGGAACAGTCACTATAGGCAACACTTTAAATGCCGTTACTCTGGCCGGTATATTAACACTGGGTAATGGCCTTGATACAATTGCTGTCAGCTCCTCAGATTGGGATATATCTACTACTGGTGTCATGACCGGCATATCAGGAATTACGACTAATGGTGCATACACCCAATCAGGTACGGGTGTCAACTTATTCACCGGACAAGTTAACATCGGCAACTCCTCAAATTGGATTAAACTTGTTGGTGCAAATCTTGATTTAACATTACAGTCAGTTAATGATCTGTGGCTCAATGGTAATAATAATGTAATAGCAGAACTGGACGATAATCAAGCCACAAGTGCTAATGCTTCTTTTTTTATTGTTAGGAATGGATCTAACACAAACGTTTTTACTGTTGATGAAAGCGGCAACGGCGTTTTGAATGGCACATGTGCTTCCGCAGGCGCAGATTGTGCTGTTGACTTGGCCGAACGACATTATAGTCTCCTCCCCGCCAAACCCGGCTTCATCATGAGTGTAGATAACTCTCCCGCAGCCAATCAAGTAGGAACCGTACGTGCAGCCTCGCATCCAAACGACCCGACAGTGATTGGTGTTGTTTCAACTAATCCTGCAATTACTATTTTTGGTAGCCAGGTTTCGATCAACCCGGGAGGTACTCCTCAGATTGACCCATACGAACCAGCAATTGCCCTTTCCGGTCGTGTTCCGGTCGTAGTCACTTCTAAAGGAGGCACTATATATAAGGGAGATCCGATTTCATCCTCATCAATCCAAGGGACAGGTATGAAATCTGTCAAAGCCGGAACCATTGTTGGTAAGGCCTTAGAATCTACCGAAAATTGGAACAGTGCCAACTGTCCAAATGTCAGTTCAATTGCTGACATTACCTGGCCTGCAGATGGTGGAACCAATCCGAATAAGCCTTGTTTTACTCTTCCCGACGGCACATTAGTAGGAAAAATCATGACTTTTGTTAATGTGTCTTGGTTTGATCCAGACATAAATCAAACTTCCTCACGGATCGACAAGCTCGAAAAAGAGAACCAAGAGCTTAAAGATAGAATCAAAAGGATAGAAGAAAAGCTGGGGATTCAGTGACCTAAAAAGATATGAGATTCAAAAGAACTCCTTTCTTACTACTTATATTTATCTTCGGAGTATTGGTTTCCGGCTGTAACAAGCTCATCCCCGAACAATTCCGACGAGTCACCCCCCCTCCCCCTGGAATTGAAAGAAATACTGGTGAGATCAGGATGCTCGACAGTGGTTTTGTCCCCACCGAAGTCAGAGCTAAACCCAACTCGCTTATTAACATAATTAACAACGGTTCTATCCCTCACTCGGTTACGTCAGATACCGGCACCTTTGACTCGGGTCTCATTGAAGCTGGCCAGCCAATCGACATGGAAGGTCCTTCTGAACCCGGAAGCTATCCTTTCCACTGTTCTATCCACCCGGAAATAAAAGGCGTCCTCACAATAGAATAAGAAGATCAAAAAAAGTCTCCCTCGTGGGAGACTTTTTAAAAGAGTTCTACTAATCTTCTGTTTACAAAGCCGCATTTACCACTGTCTCCATGTCTGAGAAACTAACAGCACCTGGGTAGTTGGTTTCGTTCACAAAGAAACCAGGTGTTCCCGATACTCCCAATGAAGCTGCCAAACTGGCATCCTCACCTAGCCTGGAATTATATTTACCACTATCCAAACAATCTTTTATGAATTTCTCGTCCACGGCTGATTTTAGGAAAGCCGCCATCTCTGCTGATTTACCCATGTCGTTTTTCACGACCTCGTTGATCAGCTTGTACCCTTCACCGGTAAATAGCATGTCGTGAGCTTCCCAGAATTTACCTTTGTCGTTGGCACAATACAAAGCTCTGCTGGCCACTTCACCGTTTCCGTGTCCATTTTGATATATCCAAACAAACGATGCCTTACCTTCATCAACCAATTTCTTAATTTCTTGTACTGGAGGTTTATAAGTTCCACCTGCTGAGACCGGCTTAAACTGAGGTGAGCTGTTATAAAAATCCGTATTTAGACCTGCTGCTGCATGGCAATATGGACAACTGGGATCAGATACTTCAACAAATAATATCTTCCTTTTCGCATCTCCAAATGTAACTAAATTTTTCTTGAAAAGATCTTTTATCTGATCGATACTAACGGTAGGTGTCTGCGGCTGTTGCTGGCCTGCGACTTGTGCTTGCGGTTGTGCCGCTGTAGTGTTCCCATTTTTTAGGGTTTCTACTTGAGCTGACAGTCTTCCGATGAAGAAAGCTGCCCCGACTAGTAACAACACCAAAAGGGGTGTTGTATTGGTTTGTAACTGTTGTTGAATTTTTGGCATAAAGCTATAT
>Ga0209318_1001611_pt1 | contig 13423 bp, 16 predicted proteins | sample RifGroE1_FD_183999 | JGI IMG/M metagenome (GOLD analysis project Ga0209318, IMG submission 183999) | Groundwater microbial communities from Rifle, Colorado, USA - Groundwater E1 (SPAdes) (version 2) | ecosystem: Environmental > Aquatic > Deep subsurface > Groundwater | place: Rifle, Colorado...
CGAAGATCACAACTCTATTGAGATTGAGATAAGAGTTAAATCTGAACACGAAGCACAATTTATTTTCAAAGAAATTTCTAAATTGATTCTTGATCAACTTCTCGGAGAAGCGAAAATTCAGATTGAAGTGGTTTATAGTAAATTGATGGTAACTATATATCTTGATGAATATTATTTGTAAAATCGAACGGAGCACATATCATGCAACTTACAATCTCAACACTAAACGATATCTACACGAATGACAAAATAGAAATCCCAAATGACATAGCCATCAGAAACGGGATTACAGCACCCGGAGAAATTATTATTCTTGAAGATCTTCCGAAGGCAGTTGTTTTTTGGCACTGTAGCACAAGGAAAGAAGTTCGGGTCGGGAAGAGTTATATTACAGGGCTGGAGCTTAAAAATGGATGAACAACTCTTAGAAGCTTACGGAGACGAATATCTCCGAGCATATGAGAAAACCACTCAGTATCACATTGACAGATTAGAGGAATCATTAAAAGAGGTTTTGCATTCTTTGGGGATTGAACCCTATCTTGAGAAGATTTGTAAATTTCTCTCAAGATGATTTTAGTATAATTTTTATTATTTATTTTGGTGAATTAATAAGACGTGTCCTACTTCCCATAGTAAAGGACATTTAATTTATTCTTCATTTTTTATACTATTTTGATCTATCATTTGTTTATATTCTAATCACGAAAGGAAAGATTTATAAATGTTGTTGTCCTATATGTTTGTGAAATAGGACAAAATAAGAGGTAAGAATTGTGATGTCTAAAACTGGACTTGAAAGAAAGATTATGGAATACGTGTACTATAAGCCAATGAATGAAAAACAGATCATCACTAAAATAATGGCAAGCAAAGAACGCAGAGGAATGTATACAGATGATGGAGTCCGTTCAGCCATTAAACACCTGATAGATCTAAATGAGATAACTGAATCAAATAATAAATACTACCCTAAAGATGCGTGATTGAATGCTTCAAAAGAGAACACGCTACACGACAGGAGAGAAAGCCCTTACAGCCGGAGAGTGGGCTAAAATTCAGGGATGCATAGATAACCTTGAGGATGAGGTAATGCTCAAGCTGGCAGTCTCTACGGGAATCCGGAGGGAAGACCTAGGCTATAGTAAAAAGCACAATTCAGGAATCCGAGTTTCTGACATCGAAGAACTTCCTGATGGAACGGGTAGAATGAAATTCTTAGAACATAAGAAGAATAGAATTCATGAAGTTCCGCTTTCTAAGGAAATGATGAGACTTATCAAGCTCCTGATTAATTCACGGGATAAAAAAGAACAGTTCTTAATTACATTCTCAGGGAGAACATGTCATAGGCGATTACAGGAATACTGTGATAAAGCAGGAATTGAGAGAAGACCGTTTCACGCGCTCCGGGCTACCTGTATAAAGCTCTGTCAGCGGGCAGAATGGAGAGTCGAAGAGGTTGCTAAACTGACAGGTGATACAATTGCAGTTATTCAGGAGCATTATTCGACTCCTACACCTGGAGAGATGCAGGAGACAATCCGAAAGAAGGCTATAATATAAAATTGAATTTAAAAGGAGATTTTGAAAGGAGAGTGAACAAATGGATACTGTATGTGATACCGATATACAAAGAATCGTTGATTCAATTCCGGGATCATCCAAAGATGAAAAATCGCTTCTCCTCCAAGATTTAAGAGATTGCGCAAATCATTATCGGTCACTGGCGATGGAATTTAGATTTGTAGCACTCAACGGAGATAGAATTTTTTCAAAATGGAATTTAAAGACGGGTATCGGTAGGATTGAAAGTGTAAATGGAATTCGAAATCCCGTTTTAATTTCAAAATATGATAAACTATTTGCAGTCCCGTACTCAGAATCAAATCCCAAATTTTTAAAACATGAAAATGAGATGAGTCCTGAAGAGTACGCGTGGTGTTTTGATTTGGAATGAACTGCGAAAGGCGGGCGAGAAGGTACAAGAGAATGGAAAATAAAAGGAGAGTAAAAACATAACAGACTTTTTCGAAAGCCTATGTAATAAAAAAAGAGGACTATCAAGAGAGTATCTATTACAAGATATTCTTGCATCGTTTATGGAGTTAAAGAGAAAAAGGTATCTCGATACTGAATATAACTGCGAACTTCCCTTAGATGAAAAACATGTTACTGAACTTTCTATTGAGATAAGAACAAGAAAAATATAATCAGATGGGATATTTTGAAAGGAGAGTGAGAACATGGAACTATCAGACTTCCTCAAAAAAGAAAAAGAAATCAAAGATAAAAAAGAACAACTCAATAAAGAAATGAGCAACCTGAATAAAGAACTCGATTCGTTATATACTGCCGCATGGAATGACGGTTTTGTGTGGGACTCTGTAGATAAGAAATGGTATAAGGAGTAAACATTACCAAATCTTCCACCATTTCTTTTTTGTATCCTCCAACAATAATATCCTATCCTCTCGCATTTTTTCCATCTGAGCCAAAAGAGTCTGAACCTGCGTGACATGCGCCTTTGAAATAGCATTCTGTTCTCGTATTATCTCTCTGAATTTCTCACTTTCAGATAGCCGAGCCTCTAATCCAATAATCTTCTTTTCCTGCTCTAAAATCTTCTCTTTATAAGATTCTATCTTCTCCCTATCCTCTGAATAGTAGTATTTTAGAGCTTCCGTCACTGCTTCCGTTTGGGTTTGCTTATGGTCTTCTATTTGTCGGATGATTTTCATATCTAATAAGACTGAGATTTTCTTTTTATCATCGGGCATATTTAGTAATTTGAACAAATATTATATAAGTTATTCAGTTTCGACTACAATTTCTTTTTGCTCAAATTTAGCACTGTTCTTCCCATCCAACCGGCAAATAGTCAATACCACAGAATTAGGAATAAACTTATACTGCCCTTTACACTTCAAAGAGCACTCTGAACACACATAATTATACCAAGTTTTCCCGTCGCCTGCTACTTTCCGCTTCTCTTCAGTGATGAGAGGTATGAGAGCCTGAACTATTGTAATTACTTCTTCTGTGTTTCCTGCGGATAAGAAATCGAGCGCGGTAAATGCCTGCTTTTCCAAAAAATCTAACTGTTTTATACTCATTATTTCACCTGATTACATTTGGTAACTTTTGTAGTTTTCTTTATCTGAGCGATCAAATCATAAGCATCTAAGACGACCTTCCCGACTTGAATTTCAGTTGTATAAGAGTTTTGTGTTATGTTATGTCGAACTCTATAAACGTTAAAGTCACCCTGGACAACTGCACCATCCAGTTCTGTTGAGTACGCTTTGACGCTTACCATGTCACCGTAATGAGCTTCAGGAGTGCCAACTAATTTTATACTGCCTGATATCGTAGCTGCAACTTTTCCCGGTAGAACTCCTGCTGCAATACTCGCACAGGTCGCGTTACTTTGCAATTGAGAATAGACATCCACGTCCGTTTTTCTGCCATAATTAGCAACTGCTGTATTATCAATAGCAGAACCGGAGTACTGAGTTCCACCGCTTGGCGTGTCACCTTTTATCTTCTGTTGGGTTGCCTGATCTTCTATCGAAACCTCAAATGTGCTGCCAAGATAACGAGCAGTACCCTGATATGCTTTGTACTTGTCAGTGGCAACCGTATCTAATTTTTTCCATGTCAAATATGTTTTATCGAGAAGTCCACCGTCTGTATAAGTGCATTTCGCCCCGGTCTTCCAAGCTTGCCCGCTCTGCTTTTCAAGATCCTGAAATACACTGTACAAATAAGTTTGATCAGCCTTTGTAGCATATGCGGATTCAGTATCTGTGAAATTAATATCTCCTGTCTGGTCCACATAAGGAGCCTGGTTTAAAAATGTCAACCGGGAAACATAATGCGCTGAATTAACGAGATAAGTTAGGATAGCTCTTGCTTCTACGGTTCCCGTCCATGTTTTATTTTCTTCAATGAGAAGTTTAGAGGCTTCATTAATATGTCCTTTGCAGATTAAGACTGTGTTATTCTTTGTGGTGTACTCCCCTGAGATGGCTTGAACCCTACCCTCAAAAATATCAGTATAAACAATTTTCTCCTTCGGTGACATCCGACAGGATACTTGCAGCCTGACGATATCATCCTCTTCAATGGGATTGATATACTCTGATGTGTACGGGCTTCTATTCGTGATTAACTCGATCTGTGCATAGGGCACATCAGCACTTTCAGCCGTTGACGCATTAACCAACTTTGGGAAATATCTTTCACCTGTTGGTTTCTGGATGATGACTCTAGGACGAAAAAACCAGAGCATGCTTATCCCACCCAATGTTTATCTGGGAATTTTAAAGTAATCACACAGGGAACATCGTTAGTCATAGCAACTTCAAAAACATTAGGCTCTCCGGTGGCATCTATCTTAGGATGTTCTGCGTCTATGGTAATCAACCAAGAAAACATATAGATTGAACCGATTACAAGAGTCCCGGAAGCAGGCAAAACTTTGAGGTAAAATTTAGTCTGCCCGTTTAACCTCAAATTCGATGCATTATCAAGTTCCCGGGTGATTTGTGTTGTTGTTATCGAGTCGCCGGTGTTTGAATCGCAGTCATACCATGTAGCATTATCAAGTGAAATTTGCAGTTTCGGGATACCTGATATTACATAGATAATAGCGTATGGAATCCCGGTTATCGGATTCAAACTGTCAAATTCCCAAACGAGAGAACCCGTAAGAGAAACCTGTTTTAGCGTACTTGAATAGGTATCTCCTGATCGGGATTTTACAACTGTCTGGTATGTGGCATCCGAGAAGTTCTCGGAGTATCGCATGCTCCCGGTTCCATCCGCGTTTACAGCTAACCTTAACCCGGGAAACACTTTATTGCAGAGCCTCATTTGTGTCAGTGGATCAGAAACATTGAATACCGAGACACCTGCATCAGTTTCGACAGTGGGTGTACTTAGAATTTCTGTTACCGTAGCGGTAGCATCCCGGTTATAAACTCTAACAGCCGAAGAAGCCGCTTTGAGATAAAATTTGAGAGTCACACTCTGTCCTGCTGCTGAGGTTAGCGCCGGAGCTACTGACCTTGTTGTATAGCTCGGAAGAATCGTTGTACATCCCGGCATATCGTAGGTTGCTACCTTCGATGCTCCAAAATAAATTTCAATCCTTGAGTAACTGATGCCACCAGCCGAGAGCACTGCGCCTTTTATTCCGAGCGCATCAACCCTGTACTTTACACCGGTTTTTTCAGGGTACGTGTGAGTGTAAAAATCTTCGTACTGATATGTTGTATAAGATGTCGCCCCCACGTAATAGGAATCTAACCAGACGTTTGTTTCTCCTGCTGTTTCTCCACCGCTTATGCTTCCTGATAGACTGCCCTGTGCTTCTATTGAGATATCCGGTATAGTTGCTACTGTTCCTGTCGTTGCGATATCATTGCCGACATCATCAATTTCAAAGTCAGACAGTTTCTGTAGACATAAATTATCGAAGTACAGTTGAGTAGTTCCCGGAGGAGTCCCGGACCCGTAAACTCTAATTTCTGCATCAACGGGCGAAACCTCAAATTTGATTGTTTCCTGAAGTTGAGAATATTCTCCTTCTGAGGCCCATTCCAAAGAAATGAGAGACTGACTGTTTGAGAAGATGTCTATAACTCCGCTTCCTTCGGCTCCTACTTTTTGACAGAATCCCGTGAGTGAATAAGTAACACCCGCTTCAAATTGAACCGGCTGAGAAATCATACCCGGCGTCTCTTCTGATCCGTCACCTGTGATGCAGAGGGCTAATACACCGTCCTGCGCAGTCTCAGAACGTGCCTGCCCTGTTGTAACAAGTGTCCAGCCGTCAGGCGCAATGTCTGTATATTGCCCGTAGTTGTCCGAGGTCATTACAACGCTTGCGATCTCGCTTTCGTTTTTGCCTACAGCTACAAATTTTGAAATGTTAGACGCAAAACAAAGAGAAGTCCAGTCCTTATCGAGTGCGCTTGTTCCGGCTGTCCAGGTTACAGCATCAAGAGAAGACATCACCCTGTTTCCTGTACCCGACTGCGCAACCACGACAAGAAGCTGGAGCTCCGGAGCACATGTTATAGAACGCCATTCATTTACTGCGGTAGCCGGGGTATCTCGCAGTGTCCAGGTGATCCCATCCGGTGAAGTCATTACGCGCTGTGTACCTGATTCTGAAACAGCAACAAAGAGACCGAGATACCCGACCCAGATAACATTCGTCCAAAACTGATCAGCAGGCGTAGCCGCAATGGTCCATGTCTCGCCGTAATCATCCGAGTACATGGCTCTATATCCTGCGGTTCCGTTGTATGCGAGTGCTACAACTCTTTTTAGACTGTCAGAATAACAAACCGTCAACCAGAGATTGACCTCATCCGCTGATGCTGCTGCTGTCCAGGATTCCCCGCCGTCGTCGCTATACATGACTCTGTTAGAGCCTGAATAAGCGACAGCAACATATCTGTAAATCCCTTCGTCGTCATCCCGGATGTAACAAACTGAGCCCCAGTTGTTATCTGCTGCGGAAGTCCTTTCGATCCATGTAACGCCATCGACAGAGGTTATGACTCGGTTACCTGTTCCTGTTATTGAGGTAGCTACCCATGCACCCGGAAGCATATTCTCAGCATCAAGTGGATCGACACCGACGGATGAACCCCATGTTAACCCTCTCCATTGATTATTACAGTTTGCGGCATCCGTTAGCCCTGAAGGAATTGTCCAGGAATCCCCATCTGCGGAAATCTGGATCAGAGTATCTGCCGTGCCTGTAGCTGCAACCGCGCAAAACTGGCCCAACTCAGGAGCATGCCTCACACATCTCCATTCATTATCAGCAGCCGCCGCGCTTGTTTCCCATGTTTGGGTCGTGCTTTGTGTCCATTCTTCAAAAGAGGGATTCTTTATAATGTTCCCGGCATAAACGTTATCAGAAGACCACTGCTCGCCGGAATATGTGACTTTTCTGGCCCGGACATGTTTCTGGACGGATTCTTCAAAAGGTGTGTCACAGTAAAAAACAATATTATATTTATAAGGTTCTGCTTCTCCTACCGTGTCGCCTGCGTCTAAATCTCGTCTTGCGGAGTGATTTCTACAAATCCCTGATACCTGCCAGCCTGTAGAATCTCCTCCGAGTTCAACGTAGGTTCTCCCTGCTCTTTTCCAGCTTGCTAAAGCTCTCCTTACGTCTTCCTTACCATATCCAAAACATCGAAGATTAATTGAGGCCCCGTCGCTGCCGAAGTCGCCAAGAACCCAACCGTCAAAGCCTGGCGGTTTATCTGTTGAAATGGATTGATCTGTATCAGATTCATATCCTAAAATCTTAATAGGATATCCATTAACATACGAAGAATAATTATCAATATAATAATCTACAATTTCGTCAATTTCATTTATTCTAATCGCAGGAACAATTTTTATAGGTGGTGTGGTGGGAACATCGTTTGTATTTGTGACCTGGTAATAATCAGCAACCGCAGAACCGGAAACAATATTCCCGTTCGCGATTATTGAAACGGCTGAGGGAACACGGTTCACGATTCCGCAACCGTGACCGGCTCCTATGTAAGCGGAAGACGTTGCCAGAGTGTCCTTCGTTCCACTCACAACATTATCATCTAGATGGTAAATGTACCCAGAACCACCGGACGGAGCAGAGGCAACAAGAATCCCGGCATTGTAACAGTCTTTTATAACATTATTATAAACTTCAATCCCGTTGAAGCCTTGAATCGTGATACCAGCATTATATGTGATATGGGGAATCAGCCCGGACCCTGTAATCGTATTATCATGGATTTTAATATTCTTGTTTGTGGCAGTGCCCCGGACATCTACGCACCAGATCCCGCCGCACCATCCGTTAGTGATTGTATTGTTAAAACACTCTATATTATTTGTTACAATGAGAGAATCAATTGAATTATCTTCAATCTGGAATCCAAAACCACCTGCAAGAGAATTAAGAGCATACGGGCGAGTCACATTATTGTAGAATCTCACATTCTGGGAGTTATAACAGCGCCCTCCTGAATTAGTTCTAACTGTGAAATCGTTATTATACACTTCAGCATTGAGGGAGCGCATAACGAAAATGCCCTCGTGCATGCACTCTATTGTTTTATTATTATAGAAGTTGATCCCGTTAGCATACGAGAGTCTAACGCCGTCAGTTAGCGTATTTTTTATCGTCATATCATGGATGTTAACATTTCTCGCGGGATTTGCGAATGTTCCAGCAAAGTAGAGGCCAGGATAGTACCCATCACCCCACTGAGAAGCCGCGTATTCCGGCTGATTCGCATAGTTTCCATCGAGTGTAATATTTGACATTTCAAAGTTTTGGGTTGCAGTTCCTAAGCCTCCGATCTGATTTATAATCGGTTTCCAGATACCCCATCCTGCGGAGTTATGGAGTCTAAGAACTGCGGTTGTATCTCCCGTTAGAATCGTATTTGATCCTGCAAAGAGTTGAGCGGATATATCATAAGTGTAAGGTCCTCTCAGGTATGTTGTTATAGGAGCCGAAGGTGTACCGTTCGTGTTCGCATATGCAAGAGCCGCATTGATTTGTACGTTATCGGCTGCGCCGTCTACCGTGTAGTCGTCAGATCCTGAATTTGAGATATAGACAGTTACCATTTTTACAGCCCCGCTGCTTTTGCTTTTGATGCGCTGGTTTTATCGCCGTTGTTGTTTATTGTGTTTTTATTTGTGGTGGAAATAATTTTTACATTTTCTTCCCCAGTGCCCTTTCCCCCCGATGATTTAGTCCCTAATTCTGCGGTAAGATTCCATTTTCCAGCAAGAGACGCTATATTTCCAGCCATCTCTTTAGTCGTGATCAGAGCCGCCCCGATCCGGGTATTTGCCAGCGTTGCAGCATCAATAAATTTATACGCCTGTGACGTAGCTGCGATCTCAGCATTTGTGATTCCATTCCACCCTGCAATGGTTCCCGCCATTGGTTGATTTCCGGCATTTTGTAAGAGGGATATCATCTGCTCGGTTGTGAGATTTACAACTTTCCCGGTACTGTCTACGAGTGCTAATTGCCCGATTGTTCCACCCTGGCTCACATTTCCAGACTGCTCTAAGTAAGATTTTAATCCTTGAATAGTGAGCGCGGTAGTCTTTCCGTTGCTGTCAACTAAAGAAATTTGAGCGTTTGTACCGTCCATTCTCACGTTTCCGGCATCTGAGATGATATAGAACAGTTCTTGTCCGGTGCTTCCTGCCTTTTGCATTGCATTATCTACAGAGCCGATTTCTGAGATTGTCCCGCTCATCGGGACGTTACCCATGTTTTCTAGGAGTCCGGTATTTGTTTGGATATCAGGAGTAAGTGAATTGATTAACCCGTCTACTGTTGTTATTTCTCCCTGTGTCCCGGACATGTCAACATTTGCGAAGAGTTCAAAGGATTCTCCGGCTCTCTTGTTACTTTTTTCTATCTGTGTGGCAGATTCATCAATATTCTTCGCGGCATCCCCGAACCAACTCTTCATTGCATTATAAAATTCTTCTACCGACTGTAAAGCACCTTCTGGAATGAAATCCATGAAAGCTTCTTTAATTTCTGAAATTTTCTGAGTAACCCATGTGCTTAACCTGCCTGCTACATCTGACACAGTGTACGCAAAAATGGTGAAAAGATCTTTAGCGACTTCCCATGCTGCACTTAACAGCCCTGTTTTTTCATCAAGATAGACGAGTCCGGCGGCAACTAGAGCAAGAGCACCGACTACAAGAGTAGCTGGCCATATAGCAGCCGAAAGCGTTGCACCAAAAGCTAAAGTACCCGCCGTAACAAACGGGAGAATCATATTATAAGCGATAAATCCAGCAGCTAATAACCCAATTCCAGCTACTCCGACTGCTGCAACACTAACAAACGTCTGCATGGGTTCAGACATTCCAGCAAATGCACCCGTGACAAGGAGAGCACCGCCAGCAAGCTCTTTAAGGACTCCTAACAGGCTGAACGTTTGCACTTCCATGTTTTTCATATCGTAGCCGACGATATCAGCTAAACCGGATTTTAAATTATCTTTTATAGTTGACAGCATCCCGGTAAATGATTTAGAGCGTTCTTCCATTGCTCCAGCATATTTATCGTTCCAGATGGCTTGAATTGTGCTCGTGATCATCTCTTTATTGTTTCTATCAACAACTGCAATCTGCTGTTTACCATTTTCATCCATGTAAGTTAATGCCGTTTTCCCTGCGTCCTGGATTGATGCACCTAACTGTTCATAGTTTTTCTGTGTGATCTCGACCGCTTTGATACCAAACTCTTTCATTCTTTCAAATTCGCCCTGTTGAGCGTCTGCCAGAGCCTCGACTACTGCCATTATGGGCTTTCCCATAGCTGCGGCTGTATCGCCTACTGTTTTTCCGTACTGCTCAATATCCATTCCGTAAGCTTTCAAGCGGGTAGCAGATTCCAATAATTCCGGAAATTCAAAAGGAGTCGTGGCCGCGAAATCCGCAAGCCATTGAAACTTTTCACGGGCTATATCCGCATCACCATAAAGAGTTTTGAGTGTTAAACCGGCATCCTCAAAACCGGAAGCAATTTGAGTACCGTAAGCAGCAATGCCAGCGACAGCCGCAGCAGGGAGAGTAAAAGCCCCTATAAGAGCCATCTGTGTACCAGATGAGAAATCCCCGGTCTGCCCTTCTGCCTGCCTCAGCATAGCCCCGTACTGAGCAAAACTCGCAGCGTCAAGATGTAACCCTGCATCCGCGTACACTTCGCCTATTAATCCCGTTTTTACCGCCTCACCGTTTTAGTTTTTTTACATCTATCTACAAACGCATTGCCAGCCGCCGACCACATAGCCGCCTTTTCTTCTGGTGCGAGTTCTTTGCGCTCATTTTTAGGTAGTATCCCTTTATCAAGAAAATCAGAAACATTATACAGTCTTTTATCTTTATGCTGAGACCACGGAGCGTTTAATATCGCTGTTTTTAGATCAGCGTGCCAGATTGCTTCCAGCTTGAAACGCTCCTTTTTTTCGTCTGCGGCTTCCTCTATCATTAATTGAGTTTCAGCCGGAGAATAACCCCAAAATTCCGCAGGGGTTTTATTACACAGCCTGTATAGTATCCTTTGTTGCCTGTCAAAAAACTCATCAATGCTCAGGTCTTCCCAGCTTCCCCCTTATCCTCCCCCGGTTTTTTCTTTGTGGACATGATCTCAAACATTTTATTTTCAAGTTCTTCAGCAGTCATTTCCTTTACTTTTCTGATAGCCTGAACCCGCTTTCCGTTCATCAAACCGGAAGCTACGAAAGCATCTATGATGATTTCGTTAAGTTCCTCAAAGTTTTTACCTAGTTTAATGTAGAATTCATTTTCTATGATGTCCTGTACATCACCGAGGGTCAAGCCCTTCTTTTCCCATAGAAGCCCTGCGAGAATCATCTTTTCCAGATCTTCATTTGATAATCCATCTTCACTATCAAGGAGCTTTACAAACTGTTTATGAGTTTTTACACCGAGTAACTCATATAGTTTCTTTTGCCCGTTATTCGTGAAAAAAAGGTTAAAACCGGGTATAAACTCGGTTGTCGTTCCTGTCATTTAGGATCACCTTTATGCTGCTGCCCGGATGATGTAAATTCTTACAAAACGGGTTGCTTTTGATGTTTCCTCGACTTTCAAAAGTCTTTCAATAATTACACCGGCGGCAAGTGTAATAGCCGCCGAAGCTTCTGCTGAAGTTAATGCAGTCCACGATTCCCCGTCGTCATCAGATATCTCAATAGCAGAAGCTGCTGCTGCTGTAACTGTCAAAGTTGCTGAGGTTATCCCGTTTGCCTCATTGATTACTAAGACATCGGTATCCGCAGCAAGCGCAGCAGGAACATTAACAACGCCTGCACCGGATGCTACTATAGACGTAATAGCTGCCGTTGTAGTAGACCTTTCAGGCTGCCCGGATGCCTCTATAGTACATGAAAAAACGTATGTATTGTCGGCATTGCCAGGTACGAACGTGGATACATACCCATCATAAGAATATACCTCTCCTGCGTCTGGAATGGTCACAGAAATTGTGTGCAATGCTCTGTCAGTATAAGCACTGAACAGCGCAATTTGTCCGGCATCATTGGGAATCATGTTTCCCGAAAGGGTAACACTGCCAGGATCAAACCTTTTAAGCCCCTTCTCCATGACTGTACCGGAATCCTGAGTGGAGGTATCTTTAGTTGCAGTGCTGCCAGCCGGGAACGGGATATTATCGTCAAATACACCGTGTATTGTCGTGCCGTCGATTGAAACTGTACTTCCGTATATGTCTATATGGCCAAATGACATTGTTTTTAGCTCCGTTCGATTTGTAATGAAAAATTAACAGAATAAATTGTGCCTTCTGTTTCAGATTTTGATACCTGAAACGGTTCTGAAATTGCCTGAATTCTCTTAAATTTTGTATTGCCTGTTGTGAAATTTGTTTTTAAGTTGAGTAACGCATGTATGGCAGTTGCTTTTGTTTTTGCTGTACTTCCAGATGAATTTCTTACTCGAATGTCTAATTCAGGTCTGTATAGTGTCATATCTCCCGATGCTGTACTTTTATCTCCAAGTCCCGGCGCTGACATAACAGCTATACAGTTTTTCACGCTTTTTGAGAATCCATATAGGAATATGTCAGTTCCGGAAGTGCCTATTGAATTTGTTTGGAGATAATTGACTATATCAGTGAGATAATCGGGAATTGTCATATTGCGTTTTGCATCTCCGTTTCAAGCATTTTTATCAGTAAGGGAGACATTTTATTAAATGGAGTTGAAAGAAATTTCCATTGTCCGTGAGGATGGTAATATGTTGGAATTTCGTGAACATATACCGCGTAAGGCGTTGAATATGATAGTCTAACGTGAAATTCTGTCAGTGTGTTTTTATGAATTTTTGTTTTTCCAGTGGATTTTAACAGCCCTTTATCAACAGGGCAGTAAACAGTAGTTGAAACATCCATTACTTTTTTAGCCCATTCCTGCACACCTTTTCTTCCCGCTCCTTCCATTCTTTTTTTTGTTATCGCTAGATTAGCAATGCAAAGAGCAGTACCCGGCATTATAGTTCAGTCCCTTTTTTTCCGAGAATAACCCTAACATATTCTTCTTTTTTTCGCGTAGGTCTCTCAATCCTCTGTATCGAGGATATAGCTGGATTAGTCCCGTCCGCAAGCACTATTTTATCCTCGGCTGAGATCGAAGTTCCCGGAGGAAAAGCGATCCATGCAGAAACTATTGTATTATCACCTTCGACGGTAACTTCCTTAAGTTCTGTATAGTTGCACTTCTGCGAGCGAGAAGTCCCGTAAGAAACTTCGTGAGAAGCATTTTTAGATGCAAATGGCTCAACGGTCACTGTGTCAGGGAATTTCATTAAACCCCCT
>Ga0209318_1001619_pt1 | contig 13344 bp, 8 predicted proteins | sample RifGroE1_FD_183999 | JGI IMG/M metagenome (GOLD analysis project Ga0209318, IMG submission 183999) | Groundwater microbial communities from Rifle, Colorado, USA - Groundwater E1 (SPAdes) (version 2) | ecosystem: Environmental > Aquatic > Deep subsurface > Groundwater | place: Rifle, Colorado...
CCGACTTTGAGTATTACGAGGACAACGCTGGCGTACCGCCGACTCATGTAGTCGAGGACGTGAAAGGCATGGAGACCGCAGTGTACCGGCTGAAACGGAGACTGTTCATCTGGCAGTATCCAGAGACGCGATTCGTGGTCACAAGGTCTCGCTGATCCACTTGTATATGTTGCGTCGCTCACAGGGCTTCTCAGGGGCGCTACATGGGATTCTGTGTAAGATTGACAATATTAGTAGCGGCAAATTTAGACCATAAAACACAAAACCCGCCGGTTAGGGCGGGCTATAAACTAAAAATATAATATAACGCTCTGTTTTATGCTATGATAACAACATGTATCCATTGCACAGTTGCGCACCGTTGCCAGAGGAGATCTGCATACTCAACGAATCGTTGACCCTGCTGACGCCCAGGCAACGGGAGGCGGTGGAATTGTGGAGTTACGGCTGCACGCAGATGGAGATCGCACGAGAGCTACGGGTTGCGCATCAGACTGTGGGGGAATTGTTAGCTAGAGCGCGGGCGAGATTTACAAACCTGCAAAAACAACCGATTTATGCGAGTGATAGGTAGGACACAGATGCGCAGGCAGTGCGTCTGCGGCGTTCCAATCCCTGCCAATCGCACGTTGTGTTGCACGTGCAGACAAAATTATGGACTGGATCGTAAACTGTGGCCTGAGTGGTTGCGAGTGTGGATGCGAAACTATCAGCGAGAGTTGGACTATGAGTTGAGGCACGACGACGTCCCGCTCGGCTGGTTTGACGAGGACGAGGTGTTAGCAGATGGCGAATGATGATCGCGTGATGTTTCAGGGGTATTTGCCAAACATCCAATCGGCCCTGAAAATCAGTGGAGACGGCGACACATTACGAACACAGATCGAGGTTCCCATCCGCATTTATCCGGACGCGCTTAAGTTGATGACCATGGCCGGGAAAAGAATTTGGTTTGAAATATGGGTTGATGACAATGAACAGGTTTTGACGGAACTTGACGATGAGGCTGAAAAAGGCACAGAAAGAAAAACTGTTAGAGTGGGTCGCCGCCGGTCTTAGAACCGACGAGATCAACGCGAAGGCGGCAGAATTCAAGCCGTCGTTTTCTGTTTCTCGCGGGCAGGTGGATTATTATCGCAAAACCAGGCGCGTGTCGATTGATGAACTCGCGAAACAGAGTGAAGATGAAGCCCTTGTTACTGGCTTATCCATTAAGGCAGAGAGAGTCAAACGCCTGCAAATGCTTGCTGCTCTCATGGAGGAGGATTTGTTCTACGGGCAGATGTGGATTGACGACATCAAAGGCGTTGGAACCGGCGACATTGCGCAAATTGTAGAGTTCGAACGTTTTAATCAGTCTGAAATCGCAGAATACCGCGCGACCCTGGATGATATTGCAAGAGAACTGGGGCAGCGAATCACTAAACAGGAGCTAACCGGCAAAAACGGAGGCCCCATCGAGCACAATGTACACATCTATGTACCCGACAATGGCAGACCACGCACAAATTGAGGTGCGTCCGCAACCCGGCAGACAGGAGCAATTTCTGTCCAGCCCAGCGGATATTGTTATCTATGGCGGTGCTGCTGGCGGCGGCAAAACCTGGGGTTTGCTGCTTGATCCACTGAGAGACGTTGACGTTGCAGATTTCAATGCCGTTATATTTCGCCGCACCTACGCAGAGGTAAATAACCCCGGTGGGCTGTGGGACGAGAGCGAAAAATTATACCGATTTGTCAGGGGTGACGGCGTACGCGGAGATTTGATCTGGCGATTCCCGTCTGGCGCTAATGTTGGATTTGGGTATTGCCACACGGATAGCGACCTCTACAAATGGGACGGCGCACAAATATGCGATCTGATGTTCGACCAGCTAGAACATTTTTCTGAAAAAATGTTCTGGTATTTGCAGATGCGTAACCGCTCCATGTGCGGCATACCTCCGAGGTTGCGAGCAACCGCCAATCCTCCTGACCCGTCTGACCCTGGTTCTGAGTGGCTACCGCAGTTTCTGTCGTGGTGGATTGCCGATGATGGGTATGCCAACCTTGACAGAGCAGGGCAGATACGCTGGATGGTGCGCTGGAACGATGAGGTTTATTGGGCAGACACCAGACAGGAATTGATAGACCAGTTCCCTGACCAGATACCCCAATCGGTGACATTCATCCCGGCCACCATCTATGACAACCAACTGCTGATGCACAACAACCCGCAGTATCTTGCAAAACTACAGGCGTTACCATATATCGAGCGAGAGCGTTTTTTGGGCGATGCGCTGCGTGGCGGTAACTGGAAGATCAGCGCCGAGGCTGGCAAGGTATTCAACCGTGACTGGTTGGAAGTGGTAAGCGCAGTTCCGAATGGTGGTATAGAGTGCAAGGCGTTTGATCTGGCAGCCACTCTCCGGTCATTGAAGAACAAGGACCCGGATTATACTGCCAGTGTGAAGATGCGCAAGGTTGGTAACGTGTTTTACGTTGCCGATGTAATCAACGAGCGATATGCCGCGGGCGAGGTAGATGCGTTTATTCACAGCACGATCAGTGCAGACCTGATGATAGCGCGACAAGTCGCGACCGTGTACCGTGTGCGATGGGAGATTGAGCCTGGCAGTGCTGGACTACGAGAGACGGAACGGATGAAACGAGAACTGGGCAAGAAATTCCCAGGCATAAACGCCGATGGTAGGCCTTCGACCGGGGACAAGATTGCTAAGAGCAGAGCCTTTGCAATTGCGGCACAACAGGGCAAAGTAAAGGTGTTGGCTGCTGCATGGACAGACAGTTATCTATCACAGCTACATGGCTTTCCAGATCGTGCGCACGATGATATGGTGGATGCGTCTGCCATAGCGTACAACGAACTGATGGACGCTAATTCCAATCCGATAATCCAGAAAACACAACCCAATCCCTGGGTGAAAGTGAGCCAGATTTGACCACACTACAAGAGATTATCAAACTATGTGAGGACATACGCCCGGCGTTCAGCACTCGCGACGCGTGCAATAAGGCTATGGAGGATATATATCTTCTCAATCCAGACGCCGATCTGCCTGACGAGAAGCATATCAAGAAAACATTGTCGCCGGATGGGCGCAATAGTTTACAGGGTGCGGTACGGTTGTTGTCTGCCGCCGATCCGCATTGGGCCGTGCCAGAGGACATGAACAAACTTTTGGACGATTCATCTTCCACCATCGAAAAACTGGCGGGCGGTATTTTTGGAGCGGCCAGCAGAGCGCAGGGTAAGCCACGGCACTATGACCCGATCCTATCTGGCCTGCTGTACGGCGAGTGTATCGTAGTGCCAACCTGCACAAAAGACCTGGTGGATAGCGCCCCGCCGCAGTTGAAGAAACGATTGGAGGACATCTACGCATCGACCCCATTGCTATTCGATACCATCTCTCCGTCTGGCGCATTCCCCGTGTATGACAACATGGGACTATCCATGTTTCACAGCTTCCGCGAAATGAAAATCCGCGACATCAAACAACGTTGGAAAGATGCTGAGAGGTTATTGGGTGATGCTGCAAAAGACAGTGATGTCAAAAATGTCGGCGAGTATTGGGATTATGAAAAACACTATGTCTGGATCGAGGGTGTGGATGAACCATTGATCGAGTCTGATAACGAGTGGGGGTTCATTCCCGTAGCTGCTGGCATTACCGAAGGCAGCGAATTGTTTAGTAAGTCCGGTCAGTACACCAGACAACCGTTCTTGTACACGTTGTGGCGCTCCGAGATGTGGAAGCGACAGAATCTGGCACTGACTGTGATGTTCTCGCGCATTTTTGCAATTGGCGCTAACCCGCAGAATATTTATAAACGCAACGACCCCAACAAGATGGCTCCGCTCGTGGATTACAGCAACGTTGACGGAACCATTGTCATTGATAACAACGAGGACTACGGATCGGCCAACAAGAATGTTATCGACCCCTCGCTGATGACCGTATTAGATATAGCACAGCAGAAGGGCGTTGAATCAACCATCTATCGGCAAACACTGGGAGAGCCATTGGGCGGAACCGCGCCGTTCTCAATGTTTGCCATGGTATCACAGTCTGGACGATTGCCGCTGATTCCCTACCAGCGCATGATTAGTCACGTGTTGGGCGATGCAATGGCAAAAGGATTGCGGATGCTGAAAATCCACGGCGGGACTATCAGTGTGCGCGAAGGTGATACTAAGGCTCTTGTCGAAGTGGATGCCAGTCAATTACCAGATCACATTGACATCGAATGCACACTGGACATAAAAATGCCGCAGGATGACCAGGCTAATGCACAAACAGCCATTGCAGTAACAGCAGGTGACGCTCCGTTAATGAGCCTTGAAACTGCACAGAAACGCTACCTGAATATCGAGCAGCCGGAAGAAGAACTGCAAAAAGTGTGGCAGGAACGCGCGGCCGCCGTGTACTATCAGCAGTGGCTACAGCAGCAGATCGCGCTATCACAGCAGCAGGCACAACCGGGAGTACAGCAAGGATTACCGCCTGTACAATTGCCGCCTGAAATGATGGGCGGACAGGGTGGAATACCACAGGGTATGCCCCCGGAATTACTGGCACAGATGCAGCAGGGACAGATGGCACAGGGTATGCCTGACCCGCGTAGTACGGGCGCGAGACCGGGTGTACCTGGTGTACCGCTGCCTGGGCCACTTCCGCCGATGGGTGCGCCGGAGGGAATGTAATGCCTGATATTCGCAACGCATGGGATGCTGAAATGATGGGGCGCAACAAGTTTGCTGACTGGCAAGCTAAGTTTATGGCAAAGTGGCACGATCCTGAGATGGTGGCAGTACAGGCCATGTGGCAGAAGATACGGCAGACCGCCGCACCTGGTGTGATCGAGGCGATGAAGTCAAAGATGGACCCGGATATGAGAGCAATCATGGAGGGATTTGACAATGGCAACAACGTGGCTAAGTAATTTATTTCGCAACACAGGCGGCGCGGTTGGATATCCGGGTGGTAGTGCCAAGTACACGCCTCCTGCGCAGACTAATACTGCGCCGCGCACGATTAATCAGTCCAGTGTCTACGCCGGACGTATGAAAGCAATGGAGACTTATTACCGCACGCGCTACAACGCATTGACGGGTATCTATGCCCAGGGTTCACCAGGGGCATGGCGTCGGCCAACATCAGAAGAATTGGCCGGTATTCCGCCGCGCTCTGGATATGCAAACACTTTCAACCGAACACAGCAGGAATATTTAGTCGGTCAGAACTTGCGTGGGCTGAATAACTTTATGCCTGGTACGGGGATGTCGCAAGATGAGTGGCTTAGACGACAACGTGCCGCTCCTTTGGGCTACACCTATACCCCATATGCTGGTTGGGTGCAGACGCCGAGCGCAAGCGGATTACAGAACGCGCCTTCCGGCAATGGCGTGTATGCTGGTGGGGGCGGGTACGGTGGCAGTGGAAGTGGCGGAAGTGCTGGAGCAGGGATACCGGCCTGGTATCAGAACTTCCTCAATCAGTATAATTGGAGAATCTAAGTGACGGACAAGCCCGTTGTCAATCCGTGGCTGAAATATAACCGTGCGGCAGAGGCGGGCGAATTGCCACAGCCACCGCAGGGCTTGAACCCTGAAACCAAATTGCGTTATCCAGACTGGTGGCCTGCTATGCGCGAGTTCAACGCGCGTCCTACTGAGGGGCAACCCTACTGGACGCCGCGCCGGATTGCACGTTATTACCATGCGCTAAAATCCGTGCCGTATGCTGCCAATGTACCGGAGTGGATTGACCAGCCAAAGATTGAAACAGCTTATCAAACGCTGCGATCCTCACGCTTCACCGACTGGCAGACGTGGGAAGATAATCTTGACAACGACCCTGGACTGAAAGAATATGTGCGTGACTGGGCACCGCCGCCGCTGGATGCTATCCCACAGTGGGAACAGCAGGATTTGGCAGCGGTCAGTGATGCGGTAAAGTCTGGTCCCGTTGGTGAGTGGACGGATTACGGCATTGACTACGACACCTGGCAGACATTGCCGGAGTGGAAGAAGTATGCCAACCGTATCTTCCGTTCAATGGGCGGGCAGATGGGGCAGCAGGCGGTCAACCTGGGTATTGCTGGCGCAAGTGTGGCCGGTGTACCTGGTTTTATTGGTGGTGCTGCATTAGGTAGTGGGTTGGGCTATCTTGGTATGAAAGAGGGCGAGCGTCAGCAGGCAATGGGCGACGCCTATAAACCGAGCGCAACCTTCTACATCATGGGTACGCTCAACTTTCTATTCACGCAGCTACAGCAGGGCATGGCGCTGCGTCAACAAATACAGAACTCTATCGTCGATCCTGATACTTATGGTGGGGTTGGCGAGATACTCAAAGACATTCCGGCGGCATACGAAGCGGGCGAAGGTTTCTACGGCCTGTTACCGTATGAGGTGGGTTCTGCTTTCAGCAAAGATGGCAAGGTAAGAGTTGTAAATATTGCGGGCGAGGACACGTTCATTGACGCCGCGCCTAAAGGTGAGTTTGGTTCTGGTATGGCGCTTACTGAAATCAGGCGCATGTTACAGGATGGCAAGCTATCACCCTCCCAGGTACGAGAGTACACCGTTCAGAAGTATGGCTTCATCGGTGAACTGTCTGACCTGCTGGCTGGATACGCGCTTGACCCATTAGATATTATTGGACCCGTCACTGGTGGCATAATTGGCAACGCTGCTGATGCAAGCGGCAATGTTGCGCTGGCTAATTCATTCCTTGCCCCCACGGGATCAGGCGAATTACTGACCGGCTACCGACAGTACCGCCAGAACCTACGTCAGATGCCAGTCGATGATGTCCGAAAAATGGGCAACGTCACACGCTGGTTTGCTGGTGTTGACGAGACAGGCACCGATGTAACCCTACGACAGCAGCCGAGTGGCAAGACAGCGGTTGGTAAGTTTACTGACAAGATGTTCGGACTTACCCCACAATCCCGCGCCGATGGATTGATTAACGACTTTATCAACGGCACGTCAACCATGCTGGAAATGGAACGCGGCAACGTGGAAGGCATGTATCGTCTGGTATCTTCGCTATCTGCGATCACGCCGGGTGATGCGGTCAACGCCGTGGAGAATGGCAAGATCAAGGTAACGGTTGGCGGCACAGTAACAGAGCAGAATCTACCACGCTGGGCATTGTCGGCAGAAGCGCAGGTTGTACCGCTGATGCTAAAAGACCAGATGCCAAAGGTCAGGGATCATTACGACCTGTACCGCAACACCAGACCACAAGCCGACCTGATAAACCGCATGGCAGCGGCACTAGATGAGACGCCGTACCGATTGATTGCCGACCTGCAAGGCAAGAACCCTAAGACCGACTTCGATACCGTGATGAAGCGGATCAAGGCGCTGGCAGACGAGGGTAGCAAACCCGCCGCCGAGTTTATGAAGAACATCGACAGCATGAAGGACCTGAACAACGCCGCGCTGAAGAAGGTGGCAGACCTGTTCAGTGGCGAGAGTGGCGCACCGTTTGATACCGGAATGTGGGGCGCACAACTCATGCACATTCTGGCTGAAGGCGGCGAGAAGTGGGCGGTCGATTGGTTCGGTATCAAGCCTGCTGCATGGGCGGCTCGCTTCGCTGGCATTATCAAACAGGCGCAGGGTCATTTACTGCTGGGTAATAACCCGCTGTACCTGGCCAACAACGCAATCAACAACATCGTCACTATGGCATGGGACGGGTTGCTTGGCGGCATGGGCAAGAAGGCGCGCATGGATTACTTGCGCCGCTATGGTATTCCAACCACGCTGCGTAAAGGTATTGGCGCGGCAGAGATTGGAGATATTGACGTTGGTGTTATCCCTGGCACCGAGACAGGCAAGGGATCGTACAAACTTGGGCGCGTGCTGCACGATGCAACACGGGCGAAAGACACCATGCAAGCCACGTCTGACCTGCTACACAAGGGTGACAAGTTCCAGTTAGCAGCCGTTACGTCACAGCACATGGAACGTTTCTCGTCTGAGGTGGCTACTGTCAAGGGTGTGGTTGAGTACATGAACCGCAACTGGACACCGGGCGTTGGCTACGACAAGATCAGTGGTGACTTACGGCTGGTGTTGAATGCTGCCCGCCCAGGACTTGCCGATCAGGTTGAGAAAGCAATCGCACGTGGGCTAAATAAACAGGAAATTGAAGCCGAGATATTCACACGGCTGGAAGTACCGGCACTACGGGATGTGCTATCACCAGAAGAAATACAGATGATGTCGAGCTTCCCCGGCATGGTGGATGAGATCGACAAGGGTATTCGTGCCGCTACTGGCAACGAGGAAACACGAAATGTATTCCGTGAGGTGACACGCAAGGCCGAGAAGCAAATGGCTGACGACTTCCGGCGCAAGATAACCACGATGGTACATGCCACCGCATATAAGACCAACACCGAGGGATTACTTGGCGCGTTCGACGCAATGGACAGGCTCGTACCGCAGCGGCATGAGTTCTGGCAACAGCACATGCAGCATATGGATGATGTGGCAGCGCAGGCCGAGGAACTATCCGGCGCAGAGCTGAACAACCTATGGCGCACAGAACTGGAAGCGGCTGACGAACAATGGCGTACCTTTCAGGATATGGAAGGCGCGAAGTGGTTAGGTATCTTCGAAGGATTAGGCGCAGAAAAAACCGGAGCCGAACACGGGTTGGTACTGCGCAACCTGTCTGATGTGCATGACGTGTGGAGCAACTTCTACAACACCCGCCGCACGCTGATGGACGAATACTTTGATTACCGCAGCACTACCGACTTCTCTACCATGAGCAAAGGTGAGGCTACCGCCTTACGTTCTGCGAAGTGGGCAGAGATCAATGACAAACTGAACGCAGACTATACCGAAGCCGTGATGGTAGAGGACGCCTATCAAGTTGACCTGGACACCATGTTCAGCCGACGCTATTCCGACCAGATGGGCGCAACCAACGGACAGAACGCGGCACAGTGGCGTGATAAGCAGCTGAAGATACGCCGCACAATGGTACAGGCAATGACCCTGTTCAGGACTGGCAATCTATCCGAGCAGATGGTCAAAGGTTGGGGCAAGTTACTACCGCAGGAAGTGGTTGAGAAGATCGTGCTGCTGAACAACTCGCAGCCGTTGTATGCTATGCCGCGCTCCGAGCGAATCAATGCCAACAAAAAATTCTACCGTGACATCTACCGCCCGTTGATTGGCGCGATGATGCAAGAGCCGAAGGTAAAGACTAGCAAACCAAAGAAAGGTAAACCAAATGAAACCGTCACCCCAGCCGAAAAGCAAGCCGCCAGTGGTCAAAGTGTACCGCCGCAGGAAATCAAGCCCGCCGAAAAAGCAGAAGTAAGATCGTCCGTCTGGAAACTGATCTCCGAGAAGAAGCCGGAGTTTGCACAACTTGACCCTGAAACTGGCAGACCTGACCCGAATGTAAAGCTGAACGTAATCAAGTGGCTGCGTAAGTGGAGCATGGAAGCGCGGACACGCAACGTCAAGAAGTGGGCAGACGTGACCCCCGCGCTGGTGTTGGAAGCCTGGCACGCAGAGCAAGCCGCGCCGAAGGTTGAGACGCCGCCTGTTATCGAAAGCGAGATTACGCCAGTTGATACAGTGCAAGGCGAAGTGCCCGAGACAACCAAAGAGCCGTGGCAATTAACCCGAGACGAATTCGCTACCGCAGAGATTGAGAATGGATTACCCGTTGGTGGATTCTATTCTGTTCAAGTGGGCGGAAAGCGAAACTTCTTTGAGTACGGCGTTGGCACTAAGCGCTTCAAGACATTAGAGAAGGCTATCGAGGCCGGACAAAAGGAACATAAGAAACTTGTGCGGCAGGCTGTACTAGAAGGCAAAGACGTACCGCCTGAAGTGTTGGCTGATTATCCGACACTGGCCAAGCAAGCCGCAGAGAATGCCGACCTGTCCGCATCCGTGGCAGAAGAAGCCGCGATTACCGAAGGACTGACACCCGAAGCAGCGGCACGGGTTGAAGAAGCGCAGGCAGCCGAGGCAGCGCGTGAATACGTAATTGCCAAAGGTCAGGACATGCGGCAAAACGCCGATGAAATCCTGCAACTGGCACCGCCGAAGGAAGTGAACGGCGAGATATTCCGCGAATACTTGCATCAGATATTTGCCGACCGCTACCCTGACAAACAGGTACACGGAGCCAACCGCGCCGAGGCGGTATGGACTGTCATCGACCGCATTGCCACCACGCTTGCAAACGAGCAGGGTATCACGAAGGATCAGTGGTATCAGAACTTCGTATTGACACGCGGCGGAACGGAGATTGGCGGCAGTAACTTATACCGCGCTAACCCGCAGCGGTATCTTGACAGCATAAAGCGCATTGACTACCAGCGCGGGAATGACTGGTACGAATATAACATCGTCCTCAAAGACGGCACGACTGACAGCGCAACAGTGAGTGACGTTGAGTTACGTACCGTGCTGGGCGATAGCGTGGCACAGAAGATCATCGACGGTGATTCATTCGGATCGCTGCAAGGTAACGATCTGCAAGGACTTAGTACATCCGGCTACCTGGTGCGTGGCGCAACCGGAGCGACCTACTGGCTAGAGAACGGACGCGCAGTAATTCACGCCTTCTCGCGGGCAGACGTGGCGGATATGCTGCATGAGTACATCCATGCCATTACCCCGCTACTGGCCGAGGGCGATAAAGGTATTGTCAAGGCGTGGTACGAGGCCGAATACAAACGCACGCTGCCTGATGATTGGGCAGACCGCAGCATGTCCGACGTTGACGCAATGGAGAAGTTGGCGCGGGCGTTCGAACGTTACATGGTAGAAGGACCAAAGGGCTTCATTGGCGAGATCGTCCAGGTGTTCGAGAATATCAAGTCGTGGATGCTGGACATCTACAAGAGCCTGAAACACGACGACATAAACATCCGCATGAATGACGATATGCGCGGCATGTTTGACCGTTGGTTGGGAGCGGAACCTAAACCAGCTACAGTGGCTATAGAGCCACCCGCTCCCAAGCCGGACATGTGGCAGAAGCGAAAGCCGCAACAGCGAGGGTTCTTCCAGCAAGGCGAGGACACACCGCTATTCTCCGGTGTACCTGAACGCGCGAAGGCTGAAACGTTTGCACCGCAGGAAACAGGACAGCAAGACGCGATGTTCGACATGCGCGAACAGTTGCGCGGCATCGAGCCGGTGCAGGCAGAAGGCGGTGCAGAGGGTGCGCCGTTGTTTGAGGGTGCGCAAGCGGAGCCGAATGGATTGCCAGTAGGATACGAAGTAAGACCGGGAACAATCGGCAAAACTAAAGAACAGTTTGCTGTGTTTAGTGACCGCTTTATGGAATCGAGTTACTTCTCGACGTCAGAAGAAGCGATACAAGACTTCTATAAAAAGAATGATAGAACACTTAAATACCAGTTGCGTGAACAAGAAAGACTTAACTTGTTGTCCAGCGCAATAAAGGATATAGGTTCTGTCACCGAGGAAGATGCGGCTAGAATATTCCGAACTGATAGCAAGTATGGATTAACACTAAAGGCAGCATCCGAATGGTTGAGATTAGAAAGCGGTGCAATCAATAAGCACGGTTCGTTGAAGGCAGCCAATGATTATCTTCGCCCACGGTTAAAGGGCAAGGGCAAGATGAACTCTAATGGAGATACGACGTTCAGCCTAATAGACGTTTTGAGCGCCGCCGTTGAGTATCCAGATTTAGCAACATCTATTGTCTTTGACGCAAACGAGATCAAGGGTGCAATAGAACGCAGTAAGGCAAAAGGAAATATCCTGTTCCGCACCGAGACCCGCGCCGTCACCCGTGGCGAATGGAGCGCGTTCGAGGACAGACCGGGGCATCTCGTCGTTGAGCACGCCGGAACGCAGAAGGCAACGGCAGACATCGAAGCGACTGGCGTGCCGTCGCAGCCTACCTACGCAGAACTGACATTGCCGGAGCGCAACGAAGTAACGGCATTGCTGCGCGAGTTCAAGCAGACGTACCAGCAGCGGACATCGTACCCGCCGGGGATACTTTATCGCACCCCAACAGACAGCGAAGGCGGATCATTGAACGAGCCGCCAGTATCCGGTGCGCCACTTGGCACCACAGATGAACTGAACGGTATGCCGATTGAGGAAATCACACTAGAAGGCTGGAACACGCAGCTACGCCCGCTACTTCAACAGGCACAGACACGGGTACTCGAACAGCCGCGCAACAAGATTGACCTGCAAGCCGAACTGCCGAAGGAAGGCATGGTTAGCTTGAAGTCATATCTTGGCAAGGTGTACACGCAGCTTGCCGATACGAAGATGGGCGCGACCCGCTGGGGCGAGAGCAGGCGCGACGCTGCATTGCTGGACTACTCGAAGAAAACAGGCATCGAACAATTAGCCTTCTCCGTAATTCCTTACGGCTTCTGGTACACACACACGGCGATCAACTGGGTATTACGCGCATTATCGAAACCTAGCATCATTGCCAATTACTACCGCTTACTCCGCATGAGCCAGCGCAAGGAGAGCGACGACGGATACCCGCAGCGGTTGAAGGGCAAGATGGCTATACCTGCACCGTGGCTGCCTGACTTCATGGGTGACAGTATCTACATTGACCCGTGGCGGCAGGCGTTCCCGATACTGCAAATGACGCGACCATTTGAACGCGCAGCGCAGGAGAAGAACCAGATCGAGCGGCGCACCGACCAACTGATTTACGACATGGTTGATAACGGCGAGATCAGCGACGACCAGGCGCAGGAAGCGATTGATAACCGCGCCGGTAGTCTATACATCAAAGCCAAAGCGCAGGCAGAGGGTGAGCAGGAAGGCGACTTTCAGAACCCGTTTGACTTCGCCTTTGCGTTATCGTCACCACTGCTACCCCTGACATGGGCGTACCAGGCGGCAACAGGTAGAGCCGACAAGATCGGGCAACTACCATTCACCCGCCTTGTGCAGAACATGACCGCAATGGCAGGTCTTGGCGGACCGCGCGGCGTGAACCTTGAAGCACCCTTACGGCGAGGACTTGGATTACCAGAGGTGGACAGGTTTGAGGATTACCGCGTGAGCCGTGAGTTGGCAAACATGGTAGCAGACGGATTGATTGATACGGATACAGCCAGCCGTGCCATGATCGACCGGACAGGCGAGGCGTTCCAGCAAGCACAGCGGCGCGTCAGTCAGCAGGGCGCGATAAAGTTTGCGGGCGGCGCGTTGGCATTAGACATCTTCCCGGAAGGCGAGATGAAGCAGCGCGGGTTAGCAGACGAGTTTGCCGCAGCCTACGACGCGAAAGCAAAGGGCGACAAAGAAGCGGTAAACAAGTTCTTCGA
>Ga0209318_1001626_pt1 | contig 13280 bp, 9 predicted proteins | sample RifGroE1_FD_183999 | JGI IMG/M metagenome (GOLD analysis project Ga0209318, IMG submission 183999) | Groundwater microbial communities from Rifle, Colorado, USA - Groundwater E1 (SPAdes) (version 2) | ecosystem: Environmental > Aquatic > Deep subsurface > Groundwater | place: Rifle, Colorado...
TTATTATTATAATTGTTTATGGTTTGATTGTCAACATTTATTTTTATATTTTGTTAAGTTAATTTAATTCTTTTAACCAAGTTTGCCTTGTAATACTTTTATTATTTTTAATACATTTAATAAATGCTGATGGTTCTGCTAGTAATAATGCTTTTTTCTTTGCTCTAGTAAGTAGAGTATATAATAAACAAGCATCTAATAATATAGTATGAGTATTGTCAACTATCCCAATAATAGTTTTATATCCTGAGCCTTGCACCAGATGGACAGTAAGAGCATACGCAAAATCAATTTGATCTAATTCATTTTTAGTATAATGTATAATTTTACTACCTGGATATTCTACTGAAAACATATTATAATCATTATCTCTTTCTCTCTCTTTAAATATATCTACAATATATCCTATTTCTCCGTTAAATACATTTTTGTCATAATCATTTGTACGTTGAATTATTTTTGCACCAAGTTTATATTTAATATTTCCATATTTTAAATATGATTTAGTATTATCAATTAAAATATCTTGTATTCTAATATTTATTTCCCTTGTACTATTAATACAATCTTTTTTTCTTGGTACAATTATAATAGTGTCATCTAAACCATCTTCTTCAATAGTTTTTAAATATGTTTTTATTGCTATACTATTTAATGTATCACGTTCATTTCTAAACATATAATACATATCTTGTAATTCACCATGAATTATTTTAAGTTCCGCTTGCTTGATTGGATTTATACCTTCTCTTATTTTATTTGCATCCATAAGAATTCCTGATTTTTCTGCTTGACGTAAAACTTTAGTTAATTCATTTATATTAAATATTTCTTTTCTATCTAATAAATCACTAAATATATTGCCAAAACCTATGGGAGGCAATTGTTGGTTATCTCCACACATAATAATTTTTGTTTCTGGTTTAATTGCTTGTAATAAATCATAAAATAATTTAGCATTGATCATACTACATTCATCAATTAAAATAACATCAAGTGGTAATAGATTATCTTTATTATATTTAAATTCATTTAAACTTTTAGCACCTAACATACGATGAATGGTTGATGCAAAAAAACCAGTTGCTTCAGTAATACGTTGTGCTGCTTTAGCACTTAAAGCAACAGCACCAATGGAATATCCAAAATTTTTATATATTTTAAGCAATGCCCTTGTTAAAGTGGTCTTACTTACACCTGCTTTACCATAAATTACAGCAATTTTATCTTTTAAAGATTTTCTAATAACATCAATTTGGTGATCTAAAAATTCAAATCCTTGTTCATTTTCTGCTTCTTTTATACTTTTTAATATAATATCTTCACTAATTACTTTAGTGTCTTGATAAGAGTTTATTAACTTTAATTTTTTAAATATCATCTCTTCAATAATTCTATAATATTTCAATCCTATTCTATCATCTTCTATGTACAACATTGCCTTAGTTTCTTTTTCTATTTCTATAATTTTTTCAAATAATTCTTCACATTCAGGTATATTATCTCTTACTGCTGATTCTAAAACTTGTTGATAAACCCATGTATGACCTACTTTTTCACCAATTTCTTCAAGATAATATCGTAAATATGCATAAACTCTTTTATTTGATATTCTCATTTCTGGTTTTAATTTTATTGCAAAACCATCAACTTTTTTAAATCCTAAACCATGTATTTTTGTTAATACATATGGATTGTCAGTTAATTTTTGTTTTAATAATTCAGGGTTAGGTTCATTGTCTAATAGTTTCTTAATCATTGTGTATGTAACACCTATTGGTTGAAGCATAATTAATATATCAGATATTATATAATTATCAAGTATTTTATTTTTAATTAAATTCCAAGTATATTCTTTAATTCCTCTAGTTTTACTTAGATCAATATCACAATTACCATTAATAACATCAACTACTACATTAGGATATGCTTCAATTAAAGTATTTGCTTGATTGGGAGTAGTTATTGATTGTAAAAATTTTCTTTGATCTTCAATATTTTTAGGTTTAACTGATGAAATCATACCCATAGTAGGATTATATGTATAATTTTTATACTTTTTATTATACTCAAGTTTTGCAGAAACTTTATAATCTGCACCAATATAAAGTTTCTGCATTTTACCAACTAATTTACTTATTTTTAATTCTTCTCCTATGAATGGATTATCATTTTTTTCATATTCAGGTATATCATCTAAAGTCGAAAATTCATAACAACCCCAATTTGATTCTTCAAAATATCTTACTTCGTAAATAGGTGTTAAATTAAATTCAATATACTCTTCCATATTTTTATACTCCTATTTTATTTATTTTCTTATCATTTAACCATTTTTCGTATGTTTTAATTGATTCTACAAAAAATTGTCCATCTCTTTTTCTTCCTAGTATTGCTAAACTATTGCCTTTTTTAATTAAATCATTATATTCTTTATATTGTCTTGCCCAACAAGTTGCTTCAATAATTCCATAAGGAGTATATAAATCTAAATATGCAAATGGATTATTATTTTTATCTTTTTTTCTTTTAATATCCACAATTACACAAATAACTACTGCCTTATCACCACTATCAACATTATCCCAAGGAGTTACATATTTATATGCTTCTTTTAATGGATTATATGTAATAAACATAGATAAAGTTTCAAATTCCCACATAAATTCTTCTTGTAGATATTTTAAAGTAAATTCATCAATGTATTTTTGTCTGTCATTTTCTTTTTTAAATACTCTATCTACTTCTTCATAATCAAATTTAACTTTTCTTGATTGATTAAATAATGCAATTCTTTCTTCTTTATTCTTAATAGTATCAGTATCAATACCCCATACTTCTTTTAATTCTTTTACTGAACCAAATGATTTTCTTTCTGTAAATATTTCATCTTTATATTCGTTTTCAAATAAAATATTAGCATACTTTATTAAGAATTCCCTTTTATTTTTTGTTGGGAAAACTCCACTTTTTGCTAATTTTATTATTACTCCTTTACCAATTTTACCTGATTGTTTTATTTTATCTAGAAAATTATCAAAATTATCATACTTTCTATTTTCAATAATTGTATCTACAACTGCATCACCTATACCTTTAATAGCATATAATCCAAATAATATTTTATTTTTTTCTTTTATTGCTGTAAATTCTTTACCTGATAAATTAATATTTGGAGGTGATACTTCAATTCCTAAATTATGACATTCATTAATAAATACACTTAATCTAGGTATATTATCACTTTTTGCAGTTAAACATGCAGTCATAAAATATAATGGATAATGTGTCTTTAGATATGCAGTTAAATAACTTAATAAACTATAGGCTACGGCATGACCTCGATTAAAAGAATAATTTGCCTGCTTTAACATTAATTCCCATATTATATCAACTTGTTCTTGATTCCATCCTTTACTTATTAGACCTTCTTTAAATTTTATTGATAATTTTTTCATTGTTTCTTTTTCTTTATGTCCTATTGCTCTTCTTGCATTATCTACTTCATTTTCAGGGAAACCAGCATATCTAAATAATTGTAATGCTTGTTCTTGGTAAAGTAATACATATTGAGTTTTATTAAATATTTGTTTTAAATCTTCATGTAATACTTCAACTTCATTTGGAAATTTTTTATTTTTACAATAATCAGGAAAATTATCTTTTGTCCCTGGCCTATTAGCTGCATTAATTACTATAATATCTTCTACATTGTCTACTTCTGCTTCTATACACATTTTTCTTGCTTCTGCTGATTCCATTTGAAATATGCCAACAGTATTTCCAGTTTTATATACTTTATCATATACAATTTGATCATTAAGATTTAAGTGATCAATATTAACATCTTCCCAAGTTAAACCTGACATTTTAAGTGTATCATCAATAACATCTACAGTTTCAAGTCCTAAATAATCCATTTTAGTTAAACCTAAATCATCCATTGCTGAATGCATTTCTAATTGTATCATTATATTATTATCAGAATCATAACACAATGGACAATATTCTATTACTGGATTTGGAGTAATAATTGTTCCTGCTGCATGTCTTCCCATGCTTTTAGGCAATCCTTCAAGTTCCATAACATATTTAAACCATAAAGGATATTGTTCATATATTTCTTTCAATTTATCATTTTTAAATAATATATCCCTTAATAATACTTCTTTTTCTTCCTCTTCACCTAAATCATTTATTGTTTTAATTGTGGGTATCATTTTTGCCACTTCATCACGCATTTTATAAGGAATTTTACCTTTATATTCTTCATATTTTTCATCTAACACTTTACCAATATCTCTTATTGCAACTTTTGTGCTTAATGTATTAAATGTTGCAATAGGTGCAACATTACCTTTCCCAAACAACTCTTCTGAAATATCAATAAATTCTTTTCTCCTCTTTTTTGATATGTCCCAATCAAAATCTCCGACAGATTTTCTTCCTAAATTAGCAAATCTAGAAAAATCTAAATCCCAACGAATACTATCAATTTGTGTAACTCCCAACATATAAAGACATAAGCAATTTGCTCCTGAGCCTCTACTATATCCTCTTGGAATATTACGTTTATTTGCTTCCTCTGCTAACATATATAACATAATAAAATAATCAGTATAATTTAAAGCATATAAAATAGGCAATTCCATTTCAATTCTATCTTTTCTTACTTCTCTATCTTTATAAGATAAATGAGAAAATTTTTTATCAAAATTTTTAAATATTAAATATCTTAAATATTCTTCATTTGTTTCAAATCCCTCTTGTATTTGTATTTTTGGCATTACAACGCCATTATTTAGTCCAATATCTATATTCTCAATCATCTCTGCAATTAAATTAGTCTCATTTATTCCTTTTTCTATTTCTTCTTTAGAATAATATTTGCCTAGTATTTCATATACATCTGAATCATTTTGTAAATAACAACCAACATAACTTTCTCCTACTTCTCTACCTTCTCCTATTTCAACAAAAATGGCATGTGTATCAATTTGTTCTTTATTTACCATATGTGCATCTGTAGTAATTACATATGGTAAATTATATTTTTGAGAAAAATTATAAATTTTTTCATTTGCAAATATTTGCCCTTCTGTATCATGTGATTGAATCTCACATGATACATAATCAAATATAGATTGTAGTTTTTTAATAAATTCTAATGATTCTTCTTCTCTATCTTTTGTTAAATATTTACTTAATCTTCCTGCTTGACAAGCAGTTAAACATATTATCCCATTTCCACTATTATTATCTTTTATCCAATCTAATGATACTCTTGGTTTCTTATAAAATCCTTCTGTTTGTGCAATTGAAACAATTTTAAATAGATTTTGTAATCCAATTTTATTTTTTGATAATAATATTAAATGATATCTAGGTTGTTGATATTCTTTTGTATCATTTTTTTCATACATATTATCTGTTTCATAAATCTCACAACCAATTATAGGTTTAATATTATTTTTATTACATGCCTTGACAAAATCAACAAATGAAGTCATAAGTCCATGATTTGTTGTTGCTATTGCTGATTGATTATTATTTTTAGCATATTCTACTATCTTTTCAACTGTTGCAATAGAATCTAATAATGATGCTTTTGCATCATGAACATGAAGGTTGATCATCTAATATCCTCTCCCATGTTTCTACAATTATTTGAGGACTTAAAATTCCCTTAAAACTATTTATACCACATTTACCTATTACATTTAATATAATATTATCACTCATATCTTCCCAATCATTTAACCATTTTAATACTACATCATCTTCATCTAACCTAAATTTTAAAAACGATATTTCATCATTATAAATAAATTTTAATGTTTTACTATCTTTACCCATTAAAGATATATCACTTTTATGTACTATTATATTTTTAATGGTTAATAGTGATTCTTTAATACCTTGACCATATATATATTTTAATTCTTCCATTGCTTTTATAAATCCAATGTCTAATTCATCAATATCAACAATAAAATCAACTTCATAATAATGAGAAAAATCAACATCTTTTAATTGTTCGTTAATTAATTTAATTGCATTTTGAATATTGTTTTTATGAATTTCAGCACCAAACGCCTCTGCATGTCCAGTCACATATGTAAACATATTTGTATCTTGTAAGAATTGTTTTAAATCTTTAATTGGACTTCTATCAATATTCCTTCCTGAACCTGCATAATAATCAGGTTTATCTTTAACTTTTCTTAATAACAAACAAGGTTTATGATATTTACTTGCAATATTCATTGTAACTAAACCTGTAAGACTTTCATTTAATCTATCTGTAATATTTGCAAAAATTATTTTATTATTTTGATAACCTTTTTCTTCTATATACTCAAGTATTTTTTCAACATCTTTATTTTTAGAATTATTTTGCCTTTGTTTTGCATTTGCACAAGACCTTGCTACTCTAGCATATATATCTTCTATAATTAATTCTGGTTCAGGATCATTTTTTGATTTTCTTCTTGGCTTATATTCAAATGTCTCATCTGTTTCAATAAATGCTCTAAATAACATATCTTTTTCATCATAATCTCCTGCACGAATAAGAGCATTTATCAATGGTACTATGTAAAATTGAATATTAGTGATTGATATATTACCATTAATTGAGTATGATTGTTTTTCTATTAATGCTTTGAATAATTTACTTCTTATTTTGGATAATCCTTTATCAATAAGTCTTTTTGTTTCTGGTTCTTTAATATCCATACTATCTCCAATCAAACCTAATGCAACTAAATCTATAAAATTATCTGCATAATCATTCCATGTTTCTTCATCAAATGCTTGTAGAAATTTAAATACAACGGCACAACCTGAAATTGCTTTGTTTTTATAATCACAATTTTGTGGATTGACCACAATAGCATATGGATTTTGTTTTTCAATCTCATGATGATCGAGAATAATAATATCAATACCTTTTTCTTTTAACTTTTTACATTGTTCTATATCATTACTAGATGCATCTGGAATAATCAATAAATTAATATTATTTGGAATATCAATATCATCTGAAAGTCCATGCTGTTTTCTTGTATGTATAGAATATGTTAACTTAATATTTGGTTTAATTAATTTTAAATATTTATAAGTCATACTTGTTGAAGTATAACCATCCACATCTGGATCAACAATAGTATGTATTTCACTATCATTTTCTAAATGCCATAATAAACATTTAACTGCATCATAAATATTATCTAATTCACTAAAATGATATAAAACACTATCGTCTAAATTTAAGTATGTTTTTGTATCCTTAATTCCTCTATTTTTTAGTACAGTTTCTTTAGGGTTATAAATATCATTTAAACTATTTTCAATTAAATTATATCTCATTAATTACTCCTTTTATTTTATTTTATATAAACAATTTTTATATAAATATTCAAACTTTTCTTGATTATCTGATGGCGACTCTTTTTCTTTTAAAATATTTTTATCATCATAAAGGTAATAAATATTTATTCCATCAATAAATCTATTTGCAATATCTTCAATTTCTTTTTTTTCAATACCCTTATCAAAAGCAAATATTATATTTACTCCAAGTCTAGTTAATTTTTCTATTTGATAATTAGTTACTTTTGTGCCACCTATACCAATTGAATTATAATATCCCATAGACCATAATTGTAAAGGGAATTTTTCTGATTCTCCTACAAATACTTCCCCATGTTTCATTATATATGGATATGTTTTATTTAAACCAAATAATATTTTTGATCTTGCACAAGATTCTAAATATATGTATTTTAATTCCCATTCTTCTAATTCTTTTTTAAATAATCTTCCCTTTATACCTACTAAATCACCAATTTCTGAAAATATTGGAATTGTTATTCTATTTGATTGTTCATCATAACCTATCTGAAATTCTTGTTGTGTTTCATATGATATTCCATCATTTAAAAACATATCATTTATATATGATTTATAATATGTAAGTATTTTATCAGAGATAGGTTTTAATGGTTTTTCTTCAATATCAATATCTCCTTGTTTCATTTCATAAATAAGTTTTGTAATACGGATACTTTCAGGTATATTTTCATCAAAATTATGATAATAGTCTATTCCAAGAAAATAGCAAATAAATTTCAATCCTTCAAAAAAGGAAATTTTCTTATTAAAACATACTAGAGACAATAAATCTGAAGGTGTACCTATATCTCTAGTATAATTAACACAATTAATATTTTCATCATTATATATAGTTACTGCTTGTTTATTATTCCCATCATAATTTGCACAAGCATAATATCCACTAGAATGATATTTTATTGAATGGCATCCTATTTCTTGTAGAATATCTTCTATTTTATGATTTTCATATATGTATTCTTTTAATTGTTTAATATCCATGAATGCACTTCCATATAATTATGTTTTTCTTATTAGATATCCAATTTCTGTCCAAGTATTTAAATCAAGATCAATTTCCATTAAAGGTATAATATCTTTACTTCCACCCCTATTTTTATCCACTTTTACCCCCATATAAGTTTTAGATAAATTAAGATTTTGTGCAATTGGTGTTCCCCATGAACTATTGTCTATATATTGATATTTATTATAATCTTCTTTTGGTATTCTCTTGCCTAACATTAACATATCAACAACATGTTTCATTTGTTTTGCATTCGCTATATTATTACTACTAAATTGGAATATATCTGTAAATACGGAATCATCAGTTAACTGAAAAACTGCCCATAAAAACATTTTTATCTCTTTCATTAATTCTTTTAATTTTGTTGCAGTTTGTTTTATAGATTGCCAATCATCAGTTTCAAACCCTTTGAGTGTATCATAACCTGCGTATTTAATGCCATGTATAATATTATGTTTACGATATTCAAACAATAATCTATCATTTGAATAATCATCACCAACATCTTTAAAAAATATTTGCACATCTTTTTTACTATCAATCCATTTACTTATTTCTGTAATTTTTCTAAATTCTAAAGAATTTTTTTCTACACGATTAATATATTCTTCTTCACTTTCTAAAAATTCACCATCTTCATCACATACTCTTGATATATAATTGCCTTGATCGTCTTTGTATTGCCCTAATACTATTTCTCCTTCAGGTTTAATAATATCAATTCCATGTAATTCTTTAAATTCTTTGTTATTTACTACTGTAGTAATTAAAGCACTTTTTAAATCTTCTTCGTCCATTTCATTACTTAATAATAAGAATTTTTCATTTTTTACTAATGTGATAAATGCAATTAATTTCATTAGTTTTCTAGTTTTTCCTTCATTTGACAATAAACCATCAAATACAACTTTACCTAATCTTCCACCTCTAAACATTTTATTAAGTAAACTCCAAGGTATTTCAATACCCATTTGAGGTTTAATTAAAAATTTACGAATTGTATCATTTGTTTTATCATTTAATACTACACTTTCTTCATTTGCTAAAATTATTGTATTAATCTTATCTGCTTTTGCACGAATCATTTTATATATATCTTGTGCATTCCATTCATTAAATCTTCTATGTTGTAGTATTTTTTGAACAGGATACCCATTCCTTTGATACTCTCTAACTAACGAAAACTTTTTAACAATATTAAAATAATTCTTAAAATCATCTATATCTGCTAATGACATCCATTGAGTTATAATTTTAAATGAACCATATTTTTTGTACATTTTTAATCTATCTTTATCTTGACTCATAAAAGTATTAACTTTATTTTCATCTATTGTCTGAGCAAAAGTTTTATACATTAATTCAAAACAGTCATAATAAAATTTTGTTGCTTCATCATCAAAATCATATTTACTTCTTATGTATTGCCCCCAAGAAACATATAAATCTGGATGTTTATAAAAACATCCAATAAGAAGAATTTCATTTTGAATATTTCTAGGTTCTTTTTCTTTAAGTATATCTGTCATTTAAAATACCTCATCTAACAAGTCATTTATGTTTGTGTCTGCATCTATATTTTTTTCAACAGATTTATTTATTATGTTATAGTTTATTTTTTGTTTGTTAATATCTTCAATTATATTTTGCTTCTCATTTTCTAATAATTTTTGTTGTTCTTTCCATTTTAAATAACTATCATACTTATTTAATAAAACTGCTAAATCGTATTGTATTCTTGCACTACCAATTAAACATTTACCTTTTTTATTGTTTAAATTATTTATCCTATCTAATTCATTTTGTTTTCTTTTCCACATATCTAATAAATCTTCTGGTGGAATACCTTTTGATAATCCCTTATATGTACCATTAAAAATTTCATCCATTTTTATATAAAAATATTTTGGGATAACAACAGTATTATATATATTTTGCAACCATCTAAATAATTTATCTTTAGTTAATTTATATTCTAATTCTATTTTATTTTGTTTTTGTATATCAAGTAATTGTTCAATAGATAATTTATTTCTTTTCTTATACAATTGTTTCTCTATAGCACAATTAAAATGATAATATTTATCTTTAATATAAACAAAATTATCATTATCTAATTCAATATATTCTTTACAATGAAAACACTTACGAGTGATACTTAGTGTCATTTATTTTTTCACCTTACCTTATACAAAGAAGGGAGTATTATCTCCCTTCTAAATATTTATTTAATTATTTATAATGTTTAAATATTTCTTCAATTCTTCAATATCATTAAGTTTTTGGAATGCTTTTGGCAATCCTGCTTCAGATATTTTTGCTTGTTTTAATGATTTATCATTTGTTGATAATTTTTTAACAGCATTTCCTATTGCATTATGATAATCTTCAACAGTTTTTAATTCAATTTCATTTTTATTAGTAGTATAATTATTCATTTCTTCATCAAATCTAGAATTTTCTTTTTCAATTGCTTTCATTTCTTTATCTACTGATTTATTTAAATTATTTGCAATTAAAAATTCCTTTTTCCCTTTATTTTTATCAATTATTACTTGCCAATCTACCAAAGTAGGTTCGATAAGTATTTCATCTTGTTTATGTACTAATGTTCTATCTTTATTTTCTATTATTGCTTTTATAATACCGTCATCATCTTTAAATGTACGAATAACTGTTTTTACATTATAACGAAGGTCTTTAAATCCACTAGGAATTTTTCTACCTGTTGCCATTGATTTAATTTCACCAGTTGTTTTATCTCTAAAAGATTCTTTTTCATCGTCTTCACGACAAGTTATAGCAAAATGCTTACCACAAGCAAGCAAATCAAGAATTAAATCTTGTCCTTCAAACTTTAGTCCTTGATAATCTTTAATTTCAATACCTGCTCCATCAATAGCAACTTCTTTTTCCATCCCAATTAATTCATTTTTCTTTGCTCTTACAGTTGCTCTTTTTTTACTAAAATTCAACATACTTTGTTGTTTTGCCACATATAACAAAGTAATCCCATCAACTACTATTGCATCAGGTTTAAATGGTTCACCATCTGCATCAAGATATACAATATCAGTTTCATTTCCTTCTTCGTCAAATTCATAAAATTCTTCATAATTTTTTGCCTTTTTAATAAACCCTTTTACTTCAGAAACAGATTGTGTATAAATGATAAAAATATTTCTTAAATCATAACCTTCATTCTCATATTTTTCTAAATAACTATCAATACTACCTTGTTCTGGATCAATATATAACACTCTAAAAGGTTTTCCATCTTCTCTTTTAAACTTCATTAATTCAAGACACAAAGATGATTTCCAAGTTCCTTGTTCGCCAAAAATCAAAAACCCACATTTTGTTTGTACTTTACTTCCTCCACGACCAATTGCCATATTAAATTTCCTCCATTTGTTTATATTTTATTATTAATTATATTAATATTTTTATAAGGGTGATTAAATTCACCCTTATAAATTTCACTACTATTTCATTTCTACCAAGCAGCAGTCACTTCTTCTTCTGAAGAATCACTCCTATTTGAATCGCCTTTACCCCAATCATCTGAAGTATTACCAAATTCATTTTCTGCTTTCTTATCAGATTTAATTTTCTCCATTGCTTCTTCAATTGCTTTCTCGGAATATGTTTCCTTATCTAATGTCTTAGGATCAGCACCAACAATAATTAATTCTCTTTTCGTTGGAGTATTAACTTTATCCATTTTATTTTCTTCTCCCCAACCATCAGACACTTCTACTTCTTCAATATCTTTATTTACTTTAATAATACCCCATACTTTAAGAGCATAATATGGTTTGAGATTTTTCTTAAATGTAATTGCTAATTCTTTCTTTTCAACAATAAATTCTGCATCTTCAATATTATTATAATTTACAATTTTTGCAGAAACAATAAATCTAGTTTTAGTATCATCTTCTGGTTGAAGGTTCAAAACCTTCTACATCAAAATCTACATCTTTACAAAGTGAAATTTGATTAGGAATAAATTTAACTGCTCTAACTTTTCCATTTTTACCTTCATAACTACTATAATCAATACTACCACGAACAAATAAACTTAAATCATCTTTTAAATTTTCAGATATTTCTCTACAGGCATCATACCCAGTTAACATTTTTTTATCGTTAATTTCCTTACCTTTATCATCTTGCTTTTTAGTAATACCAATATTTACACCAATAATCCTATAACCTTCTTTGTTAAATTTAAATCTATCTTTCCAAGCAACATCTTGAACGTCTGTTTTCTTTTTACCATCTACTGTTTCAGTTTTTGAAAAATATACTTTATCTTTTTCTCCATCAGAAAGAGTTATGTATAAAGTTGATTCTTTATCTGTCTTCATTCCAAAATTAACTGTTCTCCAAGGTTTTTGTGCTTTCTTAGTTAAAGTTTCTTTATAGAAACTTTCTTTTTGTGTACCTGTAGTGATACCTTTAATTTGGAATCCACCTTTAGTTTGAGGTAATCCTAAACCTTTGTTTTTTTGTTTTTCTGCCATATGTAATAATAATCTCCTTTATATATGTATTTTTATTTTTATTTTTATATTCCTATGAAACTATTTAATAAACTTACCAATCCTACTATTAATTTACCAACAATAATTTATTCCTCTTCATCATCCTCTCCTTCATCATTTTCTACTACCAACCTTAAACTACCCTCTTGAATTTTAATAATTTCCCAGGTTTCCCTGTGTTCACAATTTTCTGGAATAAACTCAATTTTTACTTTGTCAGATTTAGCACCTTTTATACTGGTTACTATGCCTTTTTTCAATTCTCCATTGCTTTCTGTGATAAAACTAATCTTATTATTCTCTGAGAT
>Ga0209318_1001630_pt1 | contig 13245 bp, 10 predicted proteins | sample RifGroE1_FD_183999 | JGI IMG/M metagenome (GOLD analysis project Ga0209318, IMG submission 183999) | Groundwater microbial communities from Rifle, Colorado, USA - Groundwater E1 (SPAdes) (version 2) | ecosystem: Environmental > Aquatic > Deep subsurface > Groundwater | place: Rifle, Colorado...
AATTTCGGGTCTGTCACGTTTTATCCCCTCCAATAAGGGAAGTATATCCTCTAACTTATCAACTTTCCCAACTGCTGTTTGTCTGGTTGTCGGTCCATTCTTGTCGATAACCAGTATTTGGACATCAAAAGAGGTTCCATACTTAGTGTAGTTCTTGCCGTCAATACCAATATTCGCCCTAACATTATAGGTTTTCTTGGTATCTCTCCACCATTGCTTAAAGGTTGCCGCATCCTCTGACATACCACGACCAACAATAGCGACTAAACGCCCGTTAGGTTGCAGTCTTTTTAATGCCTGCTCAATGTGCGGAATGACGTTCTTATTATCGGTTTTTCCCTTAACCCTACCCGATGTAGACGAAAACGGCGGGTTCATAATAACTACCGTTGGTTTAATATCGGCAGGCAGGATATTAAACATCTGCTCGGCGTTCTCAGTAAACACTCGGTCAAAATTCATTTCCCTTAAAACTTCTGCCCTGCGCGGTGACAACTCATTAACGACTACCTGCGCCCCGGCAGTTTTAGCGAATACAGCAAGACCGCCAATACCGGCAGACGGTTCTAATACGGTATCGTTTCTAGTCATATTCGCTGTCCATGCGGCAATATAAGCAAGACTAGGAGGTGTAGAAAACTGCTGAAATTCATCCTGCTCAGTTGTGCGCTTAGTTTGTGTAGGCAAACGGTCCATTAAATATTGCAATGTCTCGACATAACCCTTTGCGCTCTTAGCATCAATATATGGACCAACGCTTTTTTTATGCTTTAATAGGTACAGGTTAAAGCCCAATTCCATAGCATCGTAAGCATCTTTGACGGTATATGCTTTACTTGCCTGATTACCACCAAATGCTTTGTCAGCATTAAGGAATAACTCAACCGAACTAAGTTTCCTCTGACTCTCTATTCTCTCCATAACGAATTCTGCAAGTTTACGAGAAGGAGAGGAATTTACGTTAGTGTCCTCAGTTGGTTGCTCATTGGAGGATTCCTCCTTCCTACTATCCATCAACTTTATAACAGTCACACGTTCAGCATCAACCCTAGTGGTAAATCTATCTTCTGGCGTTGACCTAGGGTCAACCACTTGTATTAATGTTCCCTTGTTTAATACAGCGGTAACGGTAGACTTGTATTCTTCTTCGTATTTTGTACCTGCTACCAAAACCTCGCTACCATAATAACGCTGTTCATCAGCACTCGGAACGATACCGAAGGGAAGTTCTTTCTTAGGTTTTTCCTCGGACTTAACTTCCTCCTGTCTAACCGGTTCTTCTTCCACCATTTTAACATCTTTGTCAGTTTCCTGCGACTGTTTTTTTGCCTCTTTTTCTCTACGAGCAATTTCTTTTTCAACATACTTCTGCCACTTCTCAGCATGTTTAATGCTCTGAAACATATCACCGAATTGCTCAGGACTGGAATTTATGACAGTCTCTAATTCATCATCAGACATAGTTGCAGGGTCTTTGATTATTGGGCCGAAACCTTCTTTGCTGGCTATATCTGCCCACGTTTTAGGTGCTTTACTATCCGACTTTGGCTTACTATCCTGCTTTTCCGGTACAGGTGTATTCCCTGTGTCTGCGGAAACTTCGGTAGTGTTTGTGTCGGCAGGAGTTTCTTGCTCAACTTCCGGTGCTTTAGTTTCGCTAATTTCAACTATAGCATTTCCTGGGTGATTGCCTCTATAAAAACCTCTTTCATCTGGTTCCCATAATTCTAAGGGACTTTTACCTATTTCTGGCGTAGTCGTAAAACTATTATTACTATCAGTTTTATCTATACCAAGTTTTCCTGTCTTGGGATTTTTACTTAAGAGAATAATTCTCTCCTTATCAATAACTATTCTCTTGCCCTTGGCAGAGGAAGTATTCCGCATTCCGATTTCTACCGCAAACTCAGGGTCTACATAAACAGTTTTGGATGATTGCTTTTTCCAGCCAACGTCTTTGGGATCGTGATAATCATGCTTAACTTTATACCTTTGTGTAGTATCGCCAAATACGTTATACGTACTTCCTTTTTCAGTTTTAAAAGTTGTATCTGGCTTAATATTGGTCGATAGATCAGAAATAACTTCATTATGCTTATTTTTCACTATCTCAGGTGTTTTAGTAGTCTGCTCCGGTGGCGTAAACGATGCTTTCTTCCTGCCAATACTACCTTCCGTACCTAAATCATTCTTAATTTTAAGCAGGGAAGGATCGCTAATATCTGTGACGGTAAACTTATTACCCTTAGTATCATAAATAGTGTCGCCTACTTTAGCATCCTTCATATTCCTTGTTATAATGTCGGTGGTTACCTGACTTTCTTCCTGTGCGTATTCCGGCAAATCTTCCGGTAAATCCCTGTCTAGTGCTTCATTAACCGGCATAATACTTTCTGTTGGCATGATCTCAGGTTGTTTAACCTTCATGGTGCCGTATCTCTTACGCCCTGTAGTAGTATCTGTTTGTGTCTCGGTAGGAGTAAACGCCCCGCTCTGAATATCTGCCATAACGCCCTGTACTGCCTGCTCAATGATACTCTTACCTATGTCATTGCCGACTAAATCATCAAAGGTGCTACTAATTGCCTGTTCTTCGGTCATACCTGCATCCATTTTGGCATCTATGGTGCTGTTAAACGCCTGCTGACCTTCCGGCGGTAGTTGCTCAACAACTCTCTGCGCTATTGCTTCATGTACTGCGCCGAAACCGCCCATGCCTGCACCGAGAATAGCACCTAAGAAACCTGCTTCTTTAGATTGAGAATCCCATGCAAATTCCTGACCTTGTGCGGTACGTTGAATGTAATCCTGATAAACTTCCTCGCCGCCCTCTGTAATACCTGCGACTCCTACCTTGCCTGCTGTCATTGCTGCTTTACCCAACCTTGAACCTGTGCGAAGTGTAGGCGTAAACATTGCCGCTATTTGAACAGCATCTAAACCGGCCAAGGCTAAGTTTTTGCGGTAAGTTTCCTCTGCCGCTTTATTGGATACCTCAAATGAATCGCCCCTTAGTTGCGACTGCTTAAATACTTCCCCTGCCTCCATTGCCGCTTCAACGGGACGCGATATGTCCGAACCTGCCAGCGAACCCAATATAACCTTCTGTGTTGGCGTTAGAGCAGGTGCGCCGAGTTTAGAGGTAATCATACCTGCTGCCGCATTTGCGCCCTTGTAACCTGCCACCATAAGCGGTATGAGTGCGGCAGTAGATGGCAATGTCCTTGCCAACCTAACAGAATAAGTCTTATGGTCAAGAAGTGAGTGCCAACCGAATTCACCGCCTGGATCAACCTCAAAACCTTCGCTAATGCCCTGTCCGGTAGAAGTTAGACTGTCACCTAACTCATTATATCCCTGCCAATTTGCAATATTTCCGGCAGTTTCAACCAAGTCGCCTGTACCTGCTCGTAACGATGCGCCTGTCTCGGTAAAGAAGTTATTGTCTTTAACGCTGGAATCTGTTGCGCCACGATATGTTTCTATGGCAGGTACAACACTTGCAGCACCGGCAGTAACCTTGTATGGTGTAGGTATTGCCTTGACTACTTCCTTAACCTTGCTTGGTGCGCCGACAACGGTATTTATCGCCTTACCTACATACGGCAGTGACTTAACACCTTCAAACGCCATTCCCACCCCTTGTAATTGTGGAGATACCTTTAATGCCGTATCTGCTACCTCTCCCCAACTTTGGAAGTCTGCTTCGCCATCATAGGGTGAAGGTGCGCCAAACGGTAAACTACCTGAGAATTTATTTTTGTCTAATCGTGTATACCAATTTCCCTCCGGTTCCGGTGCTGCTGGTTCGGGTGTAGGTGCAGGCAATTCCTCCTGCACTACCTTATTTTCATCGTCATAAGGATTGAACCATTTCGGAGGTTTGCTTGAATTAACCTTTGCTTGCTGCTGGACTGGTATCCATCTTCCGCTTTCATCTACTGGCATTATTATTCACCTGCCGCTGCGTTAATTTGCGATAAATCCATCGGTTGATTAGCGGTACTCTTGCCTGCTCCGGCATAAAATCTTTGAGGCCATTTCATTTTCATATATTCCAAAACCGCCATTAAGTCAACACCACTCTGACCTGCGCCGATGGAATTGGAATTAAGGAAATCCATTGCCATTTCGGGATCATTAAACTTATTGAGGTTCATAATAAAGTCTTTGGTGTTATCGTTGAGTTTTGCCCAATCAGCACCGTCTGACTTACTTCCTGTAATCTTATTTTTATTCAACTCATAGTTTCTTTGATTATTCGCAACAGTTTCGTCTAATGTTCTATTCTGATAATCACTTGTCGCTTTCTGTGAAGCGGTCATAGTCTTATAGGGAAGTCTTAACTGATCTTCCTTGTACTTATTATCCCATTCCTGCTGTTTCGCCGCCGACTCGTTAGCATCAATACCAGTCAGATAACTAACAACATCTTTCCTCTGTTGTCTCTGAGCGTTAAGGTTATCGCTCTCCAACCCCTGAGCATACAAAAATGCCTGCTGTTGTAATTGTGCATCCAACGCCTCCTGACCTGCCATTTCTGCCATACCGAGACTTTTCATTTGCTTGTCTCTGTCCTTGCCAATCATTTCGTACTTTTCCTCATACCTGTCCGACATAGAATCTCTCTGACCTGACGCTATCCCACTACCCCTTATTCCGGCGGCAGCGGCATTTGTCGAGACGTTTGCTAATGACTTGTTCTCGTTTTTTTTCGCAGCATCCATTGTGTCGGTATAATCCATACCTAACTGATTGCGCTTGTCCTCAAAACCTGTCTGTAGTTTATTGGACTGTGCGCCATGTAAACCGCCGTACAGGTCAAGGCCATTGTTGTACCCCTGCATAAAGCGGTTAGTGTCCATTTGCGGCATTGGTGCGGTCATATAGGGACTAACTAAGGATGATGCGCTGTCTACCTCTGCCTTGTTGGTATCGGGGTTAATTTTAAACCCTGTACCTTCTTGCAGGTTAATACCGCCCGGTAAGTCGATTGACCTGTTGCCAGCGTTCCATTTTGCGTTAGTGAATAAATCTGTTATTTGTTTTGCTATTTCAAACACCTCCTAGAAGTGTGATTGGTTTTCCTGTTGTTGCGTCTATGAGTGTTTGCGTTACCTGACATTGTGCGGTTGTCGGGGTTATTGGACCGTTGCCGGGATATGTCCACATATAGCGACACTTCCAAATTAGAGTATTTGCTCCGGCGAATACGCAAATTACATTGCCGTTTGCGACAACTACTTTAGGAGACGATATATCTATATTTATTTCGTATGTCGAAAAAAGAATTGTTTCTTCAAAACTGGAAAAAGACGTATTATATTTAAAATATATTACATGGTCTCCTGTATTAAATATAAGATACAAATGACCTCCAGAAGATACTAACCCATTAAAGTAATAGGTATATACCTCGGGGTCACAAGATCGGATATCCGATTCATTGCCTGATGAATCGTATCTAATAATACGTAACGGACCGAAATAACTATCAAATAAGCAGTATATATAAGAGTCATCTTTAATTAGATGTTGAGGATTGAGAGTATAAGTATACAATGACGACCTAAATATGGTCGCATTTCCACCAGAAAAATCACATAAACAATAAGAGATATAACCGGAATTATATGAATAATTTGCGTTATCTCTCCACAGATACATATATCCATTAGATGTAGGCATAAAGTGCATATTTTCGATTACGCCACTATACCCAATAGTTCTAGTAGTAGGAACACCAGTAATACTTATCTGTGTAAAATTTTCTGTTACGTGTACTTTTTCATACCCTCCACCAGAAAAATTACAATGAGCAAACCAAATTTCTCTCCTGCGCGTATTATAATTATCTCTCATGTATCCAATGTGTACACCGCTAGAATCTGTGTGTAAGGAAAAGAAAGAACTATAACTCCAGTGGTCGCTTTCATCGTCTCCAAACCAACGCAACGAGTCTCCAAGTATAGTTATGTTAAAACTATTGGCTATTATAGAATAAGTAACTAAACTTAAATCTTCCTGATAAGTATCCTGCGTGAAGTAGATTATCCCGTCGTAAAAGACGACGTTTGTTAAAAGATTTATTAGCGTAATTACATTAATTATCTGCCAATTAGTGCCGTCTGGATTCATGCTGGCAATTGTAGTTTCAAAATACTCGTCATAGGGGGAACTTTCTGAATAACTATATCTACTCATATATGCAGTATATATTAACGAGTTATACTCAAAAGTTAGAAAAACTTCGCCCTCCATCCAGTCCGTAGACATACACATAAAAGTACGTTGCGAAGCAGGATTTGTCATGTCCGCTTCACCGCCCCGCGGCATATTGCGTGAATGTAGACTTTGGCATCAGTGGCGGTGTAAGGTAAATTGTCACTTTTAAGTCTAACTACTATTCCACTATAACAGTCAGGAACGCCTCCAATTTCCTCCATAATAAAGGAATCCACCCTTACCTCAACAGCACTTATAAACTCGGAGTCTAAACCCCTAAAACCAGTAGTGACAATCGGTTCCTCTGTGTACCCGTTAACCAAGACAAACTCGGTTGTCGATGAATAAGGGTACTCACCAACCCCACTTTCAAGATAAACCACCGTAGCAGGGTCTGGGTCGGGTGTAACGACCGACAAATTCATTAAATACTGCTTAATCTTACCCATATTACCGTTGATAGTGTCAATCATGCCCTTTTGACTCGTACTGTAGTTCAAGTCAACTATACTCAAAGGTTTTTTCGCCACTATCTACTCACCCCCGGCAATACCGTTATTCTGCCACCCATAACACCTCTCAGTGTACCATAAGTATTAAGTCTGAGAGATACATTATAACCTCTGACATTACTTAACCTTATATCACTTGTTGTTAATTTGTTGCGGTCTGAAATGAGTTGATCCTGAGATATTTCGTCCTCTCCGTCTGACTTACCAAACACATCAATAACAAGGTCATAGTCCGGTTCTGCGGTTAAATATAGTCTTTTAAGTGCTATTTTATTTCCTTCTCCGCTAATTGGTCCAATAGTCATGTCGTTCTCAATAACATGGATGTCTAAATCATATTCGCTATCATCAATTCTTGATATACGTTTATCGTTTAACCCAAGGTGAACGTATTCCCTGCCCATAACTGCGCCAAAACCTGCCGCACAATTAATAATGAATGGATATTCATAGATAAACCAATCGCCTTTATCATAGACAAATACGGTAGTTTTGCCTGTCGGACTGTTCGGCAACACCAACCAAAACTGACCACCGTTTTCAAAACAGAATACATTTGTGAAACTGTGTCCGGCAAATAAACTTTCAATCTTCTCGCTTATCGGTAACGCCTCACTACCGGAATAAGCATAAACCCTAAAATCTCCGTCCTCCTGTGTGAGCCAAATACAGAGATTTCCTACCTTAGTGGCGCATCCCATTTTATATAGACCAACCTTACCGACTTCCGATGAATCAACGCTAATATCTTCACCATCACGGGAGAAATAAACCCGATAATGTTTCCTTGTGGTGAAAATAATCATATGACCACCGAGAGAAACACCTTCCAATGCGGGTTCTGCGGCAGTAGTCGAAACGTCAAACCAGTTCTTTTCAGGCCAATATTCGTGACTAATGTTACCGTTTTCATCTAATCCACAAACATAAATCCTGTTCGGGTAGGCATCGGTTAATCCGCAGCCAAATAATGAATCTTCATGCTTCCAAATACGATCCATCTTAGGCATAACTCCACTCATTTCAGGTGAGAAGTTAGACCATACGCCCATTGTTCCAGTATCAATAGAATAGATATACAACCTTCTACCGCCTGCCAATAGTAGCAAGTTATCTGCCGCCAACCCTGTACTATCAACGGTTGTCCATAGAACGCTTGAATATCCGTAGTTGCTTGCTGCATCACTTTGTATATCATCCCAAACACCTTCCTCGCTAACTCTATGCCAAATAACAGTACCAACCTCTACCACCAGTTTTGTATTCATATTTACCTTTGGTGCAGAATGTATACTTTTAATCGGATTAGCGAAGTCAGACACTACCAAACTGCAACCGTCACGGGTCCGCAATTTACCATCCATAATGAGAAAGTTTTTACCGTTTGACGGTTCACCTATTGACCTTGTGTGAAGCGTATTTATACCGCTAAACTTATCTATGTCGATAGATGTTTTGCCGATACCTGCCGAAGTCTGAATGGGTTGCATCTTCACTATGACCACCTACTTACCTTAACTCGTCTCGGTGCCTTAGTTGCCGGAGTTGTTCTCTCTAAGTCCTCCATTGCCTTATTGCGGTAGAGGAAATACTTATTCATCAGATCATTTGCTTTGCCGTTATCGCCTATATCACTTTTATACTGAGAGGCAACATAGTAAGTCATAGCATAGTGAAATAACTCATGCACCGCAGGCGTATTGCCTATTGCAGTTATCACAGCAGGCACTTGGTAGTACCAAACTTCATATGAACCTGTTTGTGGGAAACGTATTTTGCCTTGCCTGTGGTCAAACATACCGTCATAAAATTCACTGTACTTTTTACCGTAGTAGGGTTTACCATCTTTCTCTATTTCTAGTATTTCAAGTAAGTTTGTGGGTAGATTTGCAAATATATCTTGTGTTGCTGAAATGGTTGTTGAGGCGATAACCTTAGCATCTTTGCCGAGGTCGGAGATTAAACATTGGTTTACTGCTTTTATGGTAACATCTTCGGGGATTGTGTCACCGTCGGTATGTAGTTTTTCTGCCATTGCTTTGATTTCTGTACCGGTCAATTAGATCACCTTCTTTATGTAAAATGGGAGGCAAACCGCCTCCCTACTAACTCTCACCAACAACGCCAACATTCCAATCCTCCGGCAATTCATCCAAAATCCTAACCCTTCCATCCTCAACAAACTCTTTCATAAAATCACTCAATACAACCTTATCCACTTCTGACCATCCATGAATCGTTGCACACCTACCGTCATTCCCATAAGCATACTGCACAACATTTTCCATAGCATCAGAATCCTGCCATACAATAACATTTCCAATACCTTCTGGAAGGATAGGCGATGCCTCGATTTCTTTGAGTAACATATCCGCAATTTCTTTAGATTGAAATATGATAACCATTTAAGGTAAAATCACCCCCAATCTTGCACATTCTTGACGGAAATATGCTCTATTTTGAGCAAGTTCTGCATCTGTTAAACTTCTGTCACTGATGAAGATTTCTGCTTGTTTGCCTGTGAAATAAGAGGAACCATTAAATTGCCTGCCTAATTGCAAGGCATTAACGGTTAATACTACAGGTGTCCCAGCTATTGTTATAGGTTTTTCCGCACCATCCAATAATATCCTATATTTAGTTCCATCCCAAATAATTTCTACAACATGCCAACCAATAGATATACTATCAATCGTACTACACCAACCACATCTAAGTCCACTTCCGCATTGCACATGAATTACTTCATTTGTCAGTGCAGAAGTTCCAGAACCTAATGTAAGTGTACCTTCACCATTTATAAAATTTATGAGAGTTTGCCCTACACTATCCTTATTAATCACAATAGGAGTATAAAAAACAATCTGACAAGTTCTCATTTCCTTACCAATATTCCCTATATTAACATAATCATCCCCACCAAAACTCAATCCAGTTCCGTCATACGTCGGGTCATTCACATCAACAGCACTCGTACTACCCAACATTCCATTATATCTATTCAAATTCATCCTAATACTACCATCAAACCAATTACTAAACATTTCATCACATTGTTGGACAGTTTGTGGTTCATTTCCTGCACCGAAGAGGGAAGTTAGGTCTACAGAGAATACTTGTTGTACTTCCATGACTTTACCGTTTGCTGTTGCTGCGTCTGCGTAATAATGATAGCAACGAGGTTGTATATTACCTACGTCATTAGAATCTAATGTAACAATACCACTAAGTTTATATTGAATATCTTGTATTGGGGTTAATTGCCTAGTTACTTCTTTCCCACCTACACCAGTAGTACCCACGTAAAGTATTATACCTGCTGTTACACTATTTTTAACAGTTAATTTTGCCTTAATATATATTTTCTTACCTATAGCACAAGCAATATTTGTAGTACCATTAGTTCTTACAGATGCGTTCGTTCCGTCACCAATATTTGATAATATGTTATTACTTGCAGTATTTGTAGATGCAGTAGATGCACTCCACCCACTCGTCCCATTAGCAAAATTACCATTAGCAACCAAATTCGTCACACTCATATTTTCTTGCTTTTGATTCCATACTGTCTGCAAATCAGTTGTGCGTTGGTATGTTGTTGCGGATGGGGAGAGTTCTAGTTGAGCACCCCATGCGTAAACAGAATTTGTCGAACCTCCATAGGCACCAGGCCACAATAAAAATCTTACCAATGTAGACGAAGATGTAAATGTTTTTTTAATAGTAAATCTTTGCCATGTAGTTGTTACATTTATATATGCTTCGACTGCTTGTGTAGCATCAGTATTTTGTATCTTAATAGTCGCAGTATGATTAACATTAGATTTCAACCAAATACTAAGAGTAAAAGTTTTATTAATTGGGTCACAAGAAAACGATTGATTAACACTACCATTTAATACTGTTGGTATTACTTCGCTAACATTTATAAAATTTCCATCAGGAACAACCATTGGCAATACATTGACAGTTGTATTTGATTTGTTCCACTCACTCTTACTAAAATTCTCACTCCACTTCAACAAATTCCTCTGTCTAATTGGAGCATAGTGAGCAACTAAACCATTTTGTACTAACCTTTTAGGTTTTAAAGGAAGTGCCATATATACACCTCCTAAACCTTAAGAATTAACGTCAATGTTCTATTTGCTGTTTGGTTCACAGCACTTCCAGAAGTTCCAGAACGAATTTTAAGATAGCGAATAGGTGCTAATGCCATTGCGTTAACATCAATTGCATTTATTACTCCTGCCGTTGCGGTTAAATTACTTCCTGGTTCTGTAACTTCTAAACCGTTGGCTTTAATATCTTTATACGTTCCACTAGATGTACTAGAACCTTGAAAGGTTAATGCTGCTGCATCCCATGCACTAGGCATTTCTATTGCACATAATTGGTAACCTTCTAAGTCTACTTCTGTGGAGAGGGATGTACCTGAAGATATAGTTACTGTTTTTGTAGTTGTTCTACCAGTTAGTTGCACACCACTTTTATTAATATCCTGCAATAAAATAAACTCACCCTGAGCATTAGCATCGTTAACATAACGGAACCTGTACCAACGCTTAGTGAGTTTTACCCAGTCTTGCTCAGTTGTAGTATTGACCGATACTGTTTTATTCGCTAACTGAGTAACAGTTACTTTATCGTCAGATTCATCAATATACAGCGTTCCTGCTTTGTCAGAATAAACAGTACCCTTTACCGCAACTAGAGGATCTGACTTTAATCTGTCCTGCCAATCCTGGGTATAACTTATGTTAGGTTGAAGTAATGCGGTTCTTAATTGTGTCATTAATATCCCTCCCATGCTAATGCTCTCATGGCCGGATGGATTTCTTCAGCAATTCCGCGTAAATCATTCCTGCGCTGACTTTGCTGACTTTTCTTTGCTCTTTCTCTTAATTCGCGTGGGTCCATGAAAATTTCATCACCCCTAACACGAACATCACCCTTGCGAAGAAGTGTCTCAATGCGAGAATCAATAGTATTGTCGGGAACGGTAAAACCGTAGGTTAATCCCTGATTACCGAGGTTATGCACCTCGTATTGTTCATCCCAATTATTCCAGACAAGAAATAGTCCATTGTCGTATTGCCGCATTAATTCGGTCATTGGGTGAGAAAAAACAGGTTGAAGATACGGTAATATCCTCAACCTGTCGATAACTGCTTGCTGAAATTGTTCAGATGCCATGCTAATACCCCTTAACAAGTAGTCTAGTTTTCAGTGTAGAAAGGTTAGTAGTTGCCACAACCTCTTGCGCAACGTCCTTCTGTAACACAAACGAGAAACTACCTGCCGCCGGGTTAATAGCACCTGCGGTAAGATTAGATACCCTAACAGTAACCGTATTTGCCGCCTTAACTCTTGCGCCTTGAATAGCAATGCCATGTTCAAGTGCAACCGGAGGAATAAGACCAACAATCTTATCGGTTGTTGCTACTCCGGTAACGGTAACATCAACATCTACTGTAGCACCTCCGGCAATTTCAGCCAGATCAACCGCTGCATTTGTCAATGTGCGCTGATTTTGCAATACCTTTAATTTCTTATTGGTATAGTCAAACTCAAAGTCATACCCGCTAACAGGGTTTGCCTGCACCCATTCGATAACATTTAAACCGCAATTTCTAGCGGTTAACGACTCACCCCCGGTAGGGTAAGAATCATCGAAAGTTACGTCGATGATCTTCTCCATACCTCCGGTTGTTTTACCTGATTTAATAACTGCTAATGTTAATGCCAATGTGATAACCTCCCTACATCGGTGTAATGCCGGTGAATTTTACCTGACCGCGTGGTAGTTTACAACACAGGTCACAGTATTTCCGCAAAGTAGCCTGATAGATAGGTTTATCTTCAAGCAGTTTCAGAATCTGACCGCCCTGCTCCATCCACTCTAGTTCGTTCAGTTGATACAACGCCCAATCGCTAGTACGCAGCGCAACCAGTTCGCCAGGAGTAGCGAAAAAGTCAACGGTTAAAGGAGTGCCGTTAAAGTCAATAGCACCGAAACCGCCCTTGATTTTATCAGACATATCGCCAACAGTAACCTTGGAAGCAGCCTTGTAAGCAATGTAAGCACGTTCAATGCCATCGTCACAGATCAGGAAGTCATGCTTAACACCTGTGCGCCGACGGGACAAGTCCATACCTTTCTTGATAAGCAGTTCGTCAAACGGACCGCTAATTGCTTGAATAGTCGGGTTGAACCAAAGGTTAGCGGTACGGTCAAGGCCGTAAATGGTATTGTCGGCAGTCATAACGGATTTAAGTCCAGTCAATTCCATGCCCTTACTGTTTTGGGTATAGATTAAGTCGCCAACTTCCGGGGCAGTAGTGGCAACGAAAATTACCTTAGACAAAACATCATCAACAAGAGTAATCTCAGTTTCCGAAGTATCCTTTGTGGTAGAAGTATAAACATCAATAATCATACCAATATCCAGGTTGGCGGTAGTGTCAACGGTACAAGTGTGAGTAGTGCTGGAAGAAGAAACGGCGG
>Ga0209318_1001632_pt1 | contig 13234 bp, 15 predicted proteins | sample RifGroE1_FD_183999 | JGI IMG/M metagenome (GOLD analysis project Ga0209318, IMG submission 183999) | Groundwater microbial communities from Rifle, Colorado, USA - Groundwater E1 (SPAdes) (version 2) | ecosystem: Environmental > Aquatic > Deep subsurface > Groundwater | place: Rifle, Colorado...
CCCACGCAGAGATTTTTTACCGTGGTTTGCTGAGAGGATTCCAGAATGGAAGAGAAAAGATGCCTTGAATGTGACGCTATCTTGACGAGACGCGTAATAGGTCAAAAATACGAATCACACCGAGATTTCATGCGCCGTAAATTCTGCGGGAAGCAGTGCGCCGGGGCATACGTCCACAAGACTACTGGCGACAAAAAAGAGCGTAAAGAGGTCAAGAAAGCCGCAAAAGACGTTGAAAGTTCCGATGTCTCAACTCACCAAACGGCATACGAAATCCTTTCGGCGGCGGCGAACGATATCAATCTCGATTGGCTGACGAGAATCAATGCAGCCAAGGCGTTGATTCCATATCAGGAGAAAAGGAAGGGCGAAAGCGCGGGGATCAAAGAAGATCGGGCGGAAGCGGCGGCGAAGGCGGCAAAAGGCAAGTTTCAGCCTGGTGCTCCTCCGGTTAAGTTGATCAGTATCGCAGGAAGCAAATGAACTGGTCAACGGCATGTCCAGATTGGGAGCGCCGGATCATTGCAGGCGAATCCCTTGTCCCATGTCCACCTCTTTTCCCAGACTACGCCGAATTTGCTCTCTCAATCTTCAAGCAACTGAAAATCTACGATGTCCCTGGCCAGCCGACGATGGGCGAAGCGTGCAGGGAATGGGTATTCGACTTTGTTCGGGCCATATTCGGGGCATACGACCAGGATGCGGGTCGGCGGTTAATAACGGAGTTTCTGCTCCACATCTCGAAGAAGAACACCAAGAGCACCATCGCTGCCGGGCTGATGCTGACAGCGGCAATCATTAATTGGCGCGACGGCGCGGAGTTCCTAATCTTGGCTCCGACAATCGAAGTTGCAGGGAATAGTTATGTCCCGGCACGGTGGATGATTAAACTCGACGACGATCTTTCCACGCTGTTTCATGTCCAGGACCACCTGCGGACGATAACGCACCGGGAAAACGGGACGGTATTGAAGGTCGTTGCCGCAGATAAGGATACCGTATCAGGTAAAAAGGCCACTGGCGTACTGGTTGACGAATTATGGCTGTTTGGTGAGCGGGCAAATGCCGAGAATATGCTCGCAGAGGCCACAGGGGGGCTGGCGTCACGGCCCGAGGGATTCGTCGTTTACTTGACAACGCAATCAGACAAGCCCCCTGCCGGGGTATTCCTGAAAAAACTGGTGTATGGCCGGAATGTCCGCGACGGGCAGGTGCAAGATCAGGCATTCATGCCGATCCTGTACGAGTTTCCCGAACAGATGGTCAAGGACGAGGCATACAGGCTGCCGGAAAACTTCTATATCACGAATCCGAATCTCGGATTATCGGTCGATATCCCGTTCCTTGAGCGAAAAGCCAGGATTGCCGAAGAGGACGGTGAGGAATCATTGCAGGGATTCCGGGCGAAGCATCTCAATGTGCAGGTAGGCACGGTGCTGCGCTCTCAGCGATGGACAGGGGCAGATTATTGGGACGATTGCGATGCCGGGGTAACGCTGGACGATATTATTGAACGATCAGAGGTCATCGTCGCCGGGGTGGATGGTGGCGGGCTTGACGATCTTCTCGGATTCGCTGTCATAGGCCGGGAACAGGAAACCGGAGATTGGCTGTTATGGAACAAGGCATGGTGTGATCCGGTAGCATTGGAGCGGCGAAAATCTGAGGCTCCACGATATCGTGATTTCGCCGGTGATGGAGACCTGTCCATCGTACCGCTGGGGCAAGACGTTGAAGAGTTGTGCGAGATAATCGGCAAACTTGAAGAATCAGGATTGCTCGACCGCGTAGGAGTCGATCCGTTGGGCCTTGGTGGGATTGTGGATGGCATTGTCGAGCTTAGTATTGAGCATGACCGGGTTGTCGGGGTGTCGCAGGGCTACAGACTGTCAGGGGCAATCCAGACAACGGCGAGAAAGGCCGCTGAAGGGACGTTGAAGCACGGCGGGCAATCACTCATGTCATGGTGTGTCGGCAACGCCAGGGTGGAGAAGAAGGGCAACGCCGACATTGTAACGAAACAGGCGAGCGGGACCGGGAAGATTGACCCATTGGTGGCTACATTCTGCGCTGTGGCGCTGATGGCGCTCAACCCTGAAGCGCGGGGTGGAAGATCAATTTACGAGACGCGGGGGATATTGACGATATAGTTTTCTGAATTACGAACACGAATTACAAAAAAGACATCGAATTACATCAAAGGTATTGCAATTTCACATCCGTAATTGTATAATTACCACATAGAAAAGCGTTTGCTTGTGCACAGTAACCTTTTCAATGCAGGTAATTGTTGAAAATCCTTCCTGATCTACTCACATTTACGGGCCTCTTCTGTCTTGGATACGGCCTGTACCTCTTTAAACCGTGGGTTTCGTACACGGTAGTCGGATTTCTGGTCTTAATCGGCGGGACGTTACTCGGTCGGGCTGAATTTCCCAGTGGTGAGCAGCAGTGAGTCTCATCGGACTGATGTCGCGTCCACAGGCGGCGAGTCGGGATATTGAGCGGCTTATCCGGTCTGTGTACGGCGGTGGCTCGACCTCGACAGGCATTGCAGTCAATTCTGAAAACGCCATGAGGGTCGGGGCGGTTTACGCATGTGTCCTCGTCCTCTCTCAGTCAATCGCACAACTCCCGATCCACATTTATCGGAAAAACGGAAAACGCAAAGAGATTGCAACCGACCATCCGCTCTATCCCCTGATTCACGATCAGCCGAATGAATGGATGACCGACTACGAGATGAAGCAGCTCGTTATGGTCCATCTCTGTCTTCGTGGAAATTCTGTATGGCTCAAGACACGCGGGGCCGGGGGACGGATAGCAGAGTTGATACCGATCCATCCTGACCGCGTGCAGGAGATTGTTCAGGACGAGAGATACCGGCTGTTTTACAAGATCAAACGGCCAGATGGCGGGACGGTCGATGTAATTCCTGGCAACAAGTTAATCCATTTTCGAGGTTTATCGACAGACGGCTTTTCCGGCCTCAATCCCATTGCTCAAGCGCGGGAAATGATCGGCCTGGCCATTGCTACCGAGAAGCACGGCGGCAAACTATTCTCTACTGGGGCGAGGTTGGGCGGGATTCTGATACATCCAAAGAGGCTATCGCCTCAAGCGGCTAAATATCTCGAAGAGTCGTTCAACGCTGCATATGCCGGGGTCGAGAACGCCCACAAGACGGCGATCCTCGAAGAGGGCATGGACTGGAAAGGCATTTCCATGACCGCCGAAGACTCGCAATTCCTTGAGACGCGGAAATATCAGCGTTCAGAGATTGCTGGCCTGTTCAGGGTGCCATCGCACATGATCAACGACCTTGAGAAAGCGACATTCTCGAACGTCGAGCACCTTGACCTTGCGTTCGTCAAGCATTCATTGATGCCGTATGCGGTAGGGATTGAAAAGACACTGCGGAAAGACCTGCTAACCGATGACGAAAAACAGAACATCTATTTCAAGTTCAACGCTGCCGGGATGTTGCGGGGCGATATCAAGAGCCGATATGAGGCATACGGCAAGGGCATCCTTGACGGGTGGCTATCTCCGAACGAGGTCAGGGAATGGGAAGACCTCGACCCATACGATGGAGGCGATGAATACCGCAGACCGCTGAATACTGAACCTGCTGGGGGAGAAAATGAGCCTAAAACCGCTGCCTAAAATCCAGTGTAAAGCGCCGGTCGATTCGATCAGGTGGGATACCCCGGCTGATGCCATGACCAGATGGGACGCGAGCATTTCAGCGAGGTCAGACGATACGACCATAACCATCTATGACGCCATCGGATCTGATGGGTGGTCTGACAGCGGGGTTACGGCGAAACGGATATCTGCTGCTCTGCGATCGATTGGAGAGCGAGAAGTAACGGTCTCGATCAACTCTCCGGGCGGCGATTTCTTTGAAGGATTGGCTATCTATAACCTGTTGCGGGAGCATCCCCACAAAGTCACGGTGAAGGTTGTTGGACTTGCGGCTTCAGCGGCTTCAGTCATTGCCATGGCTGGCGACGAGATACAGGTAGCCAAGAGCGGGTTCCTGATGATCCACAACGCCTGGGCATTTGTTGTCGGCAACAAGGAAGATATGTGGGGCGCGGCTGACATCCTCGACGGGTTCGACAAGGCCATGGCCGACCTGTACGCTGCGGCTACAGGGATCGAGGCCAAGAAGATCAGCACGATGATGGACGCAGAGACGTGGATGTCAGGGCAAGACGCGGTTGACCATGGCTTTGCATCCGGTCTGTTATCGGCTGACGAGGTGGTCGAGGGGGGTGGCGATGGGTTTAATGGCCAGAATGCTGCCATTAGGAAGGTAGAGACAATCCTTGCACAGCAGGGAGTGCCGAAAGTTGAACGTAGGAAAATGATCCAGGGGATAAAGGGCACGTCTGGCGCTGCCCACCAGGGCACGTCTGGCGCTGCCCTAGAAACGATAGCAGGAATACAAGTATTAGCCGCAAAAATGGTAACAAGGAGACGATAACCATGGACGCTGAAATAAAAAACACATTGCTTGATCTTGGCAGGGCATTTGACCAGTTCAAGGCAGAAAACGACGCACGACTGAAGGAAATCGAGGTCAAAGGGAACGCCGATCCTCTGCTTGAGGAAAAGGTCAACAAGATCAACGCCGATATCACCGAGAATAAACGACTGGTGAAGGAGCTGGAAATTCTGATCGCCAGGAGTGAACTGGCTGGCGGCGGAACCAGCGAACTCGACAAAGCCAAAGTCGAGCACGCCAAAGCCTTTGAACATTTTTTCCGCAAGGGTGTTGACGCTGGACTGGCAGAACTCCAGGTCAAGGCATCCCTGAAGTCAGGTTCTGATCCTGACGGCGGATACACCGTACCTGAACACATGGAATCGACCATCGACCGGGTTGTCGGCACGGTATCGGCCATGCGCCGTCTGGCCACGGTAATGTCGATCAGCACTGACACTTACAAGAAGCTGGTCAGCCAGGGCGGGGCCACTTCAGGGTGGGTTGGCGAGACCGGAGCAAGGGCAGAGACCACCACTCCACCGCTGAAAGAAATCGCCATCAACACCAAAGAACTGTACGCGATGCCGGCTGCAACGCAGACACTTCTGGACGATTCGGCGGTTGATATCGCTGCATGGCTCGCCAACGAGGTATCGGTCGAGTTCGCAGAGGAAGAGGGAGAGAGCTTCATCCTGGGCAACGGCGTTGAGCAGCCGAAGGGCATCACCGCATACGGCACCGTTGCAAATGCATCGTATGCTTGGGGTTCAATCGGCTACATTGCATCCGGCGCGGCCGCAACCTTTCCCGATGCCGACAAGCTCATCTCTCTTCAGCACGCACTGAAGAGCACATACCGCAACGGCGCTTCCTGGCTGATGTCCGACGCGACCCTTGAGCATTGCCGGAAGTTCAAGGACGGAGACGGTAATTATCTGTGGAGACCTGGTCTTGAGGCCGGCGCACCTTCGACCCTGCTCGGAAAGCCGGTCGAGACCGATGACAACATGCCAGCCATCGGCGCGAACACCTACCCGATAGCCTTTGCCGATTTCCGCAGAGCCTATCTGATCATTGACAGGGTCGGTATTCGGGTTCTGCGTGATCCGTTCACGTCCAAGCCGTACATCCTCTATTACACCACCAAGAGAGTCGGCGGTGGAGTGGTGATGTACGAGGCTATAAAATTTCTAAAAATATCTGTTAGTTAAAGCAATACTGCGCGGATAGGGTAGCTCCCGAAAACAAGGAACCCGACCTTGGTTCCGCGCAAGTATATAATCGGGGTTGTGCGGGGCAACATGAATAGAAAATATAATATTGGTCAAGAATGTGCTGTAAGTGGTTGTCATGGATCTGCACGAAAGAGAGGGTGGTGTGAATTCCATTATGAAAGGTGGAGAAAGCATGGAAGCCCAGAAGCAGGAGGCCCTCGTAGGTTGCCGCCAAATTCACAGAGCGTATGCAGTGTTGATGGTTGCGGGAAAAGGGCGGTTTCTGCTCACTTGTGCGAATCTCACTGGAGAAAGCATTACAAATATGGCGATTGCAATGCTGGATATATTCAGGACGGAAGGTCTAAAGAGTGGCACGTCAATAATTTAGGGTATGTGATGAGGTTCGACCCAAAAAGCCCATATGCTGGGAAAAACAGGATAGTTTATCAGCACCGGCAGGTAATGGGGGAGATCATTGGAAGACCGCTTAAATCACATGAAAGTGTCCACCATATAAATGGGGATAAAACTGATAACAGGCCAGAAAACCTTGAAGTATGGTGTACGTGTCAACCTGCTGGGCAGCGGCCCGAAGACTTAGTGTCATGGGCAAAGGAAATAATCAACACCTACGGCGAAGAAGTAGATCGTCGACCAAAAGAGAACCATAACGAGGTGACAAAATGAAGGATCTCCACAGCAATATCAAGCCGGTTGCGATAATCCATCCGGTTGTCGTGTCGGCTACCGGGAACAGCGGGGATATCGATCTCTCCGGGTTCAATTCTTGCGAAATCATTGTTGACGCCGGAATTGACGCCGGGACCGGACTTGGGGCCAGTCACAATCTGGTCTTTACCCTCACTCATGCCGATGATAACGGTTCAGGCGCTGCCGGGTCGTATGCCAACGTCGCCGCTGCCGATGTCCTGGGTGTGACTCCGTCAAGCGGGGTTGTGCTGACCATCGACTCGGCCGACGAGGATAACACACTGTACCGAATCGGCTATATCGGCGGAAAACGGTTTATCAAGCTGACATGGACCGAGACCGGCACCGTATCAATGCCGATGTCGGTTTCCGTAATCAAGGGCCATCCGCTTGACGGCCCGACCTCCGCTAACTGAGGGGTGATGTAATGACCTATCAAACAGCGATTTACAAAGACGAAGGAGGCGACCGGATGGTGCTTACCTCCGGGGCGGTGGCTGACTTTCAATCCGGGTCAATCCCGGTCGGGGTGTTGCTTAACACCAGACACCGTGTAACCGCCGCCGAAGTGAATGCTGGCCATGAACTTCTCCAGGCATTGTCTGGGTACAAGTATCGGCTGGTAGATGTGACACTGATAGCAATCGGTGGCGCGGCGCAGACGGCAACATCGGTCGATATCGTCGCCACGCAGGGCGCAAGCGCGGTACGTCCGATTGTGGCGGCGGTAGCTGCATTGACGCAGTCGGCGGTGGTAAAGCCGGACTCTGCCAACGTGACGGTACTGGCTGATGGTGCGTCTTTCATCGCCAACGATGCAAACACGGCAATTACGATATCGAAACAGGCTGCCGGGTCGAATCTGGCCACTGCAACCCATATTGATGCAATCCTCTCCTACGTGATCGAGGCCGCATAATATGCCGCTGAGATTGACCGTGCATACTCCGCCGACCGTGGAGCCTATCCACCTGACAGATGCCAAATTGCATCTCAGACTGGCTACTACGGCGGCGGACGCGGCGCTCTACACCGACGAGGATTCTGTATTGTCGGCGCATATCGCTGCGGCTCGGATGGTGGCCGAAATCGAGACATGGAAGGCGCTCGTCTTGCGGACATACGATATCTACCTCGACGAGTGGCCATGCAGTGATATTGACTTACCGATGCCGCCATTGCGGGCCGTAGACTCTATCACTTACACGACGAGCGACGGAGTCGAGCATACGGTGGCCAGTACCGAGTATGTGCTCGACACAGTATCACATCCTGGTCGGCTGGCGCTCGGATACGACAAAGAATGGCCGACCGACGAATTGACCACAACCAACCCGGTCAGGATCAGATATCGGGCCGGGTATGTCGTGCCGTTCACGGTCAATTATACCTCCGATGTGATCACTGCGCTGAACCATCCGTTTTCAGATGGCGATGTGGTCAGGTTGTCGGTATCTGGTGGGGCGCTCCCGGTCGGGCTGAATGTCAATACCGATTATTATGTCCGAGATGCAGCAACCAGCACACTGAAACTGTCAACGACATCGGGCGGGGCGGCGGTTGATATCTCGTCGGCGGGAACAGGACAGTTTTTCCTGGGAGAGATTCCGCCAACAACTACCATCGGCATGAAGTTGGTATTGACCGACCTGTATGAAGAGCGCGGTGATACGGTGTTCACGCGGCAAGGATTAGCGCCGGCGCAACTTCCAAGGGCTGCATCACATCACTTTTCGATGGATTCGGTAAGGGTGCCCTGGTGATTACGTTTCACATCCAGCCGGGAGAACTCAACCGGCAGGTAATTGTCGAGCAGAGAAGCACGACACGCGGGACGATGGGCGAGGAAATCGACTCATGGACCACGTATAAACGAATTTGGAGCAAGGTTCTCCCGATTCGGGGGCAAGAGGCGGCGATAGCCAGGCGGGAAACAGGCAAGCTCGAAACGAAGTTCTGGTTCAGGTATTTCTCCGGGCTGACCTTGAAAATGCGGCTGAACATGGGCGGCAGGTACTTCGATATTGTCAGCATTGCAAATCTTGAAGAACGCGGCCGTTTTTTGGAAGTCACGGCGGTGGAAACGATATGATCAAGGCGAATGTCAGCGTCGGCAACCTGCAAAAAGAATTTGACATCGCGCTCGGAGACATCCTTGACGCGGTTGATCAGAATCTTGAAGTGGTTGCCGATACCATTCACCGAGAGGCGAAAACGACCACCTCTTTTCGTGATCGATCAGGAAGACTGCGGCGATCCATCAACCTGAAGAAATCGAAATACAAAGATGGTGGGTATATCGTTGCCGCAACCGGGCCACATGCACACCTGATTGAGTATGGACATGTTCTGATAGCCTGGGGGCGCGTAACCGGGCGGAGAGTGTCGGCTCGGCCATTCCTTCGGCCAGCGAAAGAGAAAGGCATCCGCAAGGCCATTGAGTTGTTCAAGGCAAAATGAAGACGGTATTCGAGGCACTATACAGCAAACTGTCAGGATCAGCACTGACTGCGGCCATCGGTGGCAGGTGGTATCCGATAGAGGCCCCGGTCGGGTCGACGGTACCGCTGTGTGTTGTCTCGATCATTTCTGAATTTAACGACCACGGATTGCAAATCACGTTCGTTGACACGCTGATCGAGATCAGTGTCGTTGCTGACGATATCACGTCGATGCACACGGTAGCCGAACTGGTCTACACCCTGTTCGACAACTCGACCCTTACCGGCCTTTCAGGGTATGAGCAGGTCGGGCCGATGGATCGAGAGAACGGGCAACCGCTGATCGAGGATGGAGTCTACCGTTACATAATCGAATACCGCTTGATGTTGAAGAAACTATGATAACCGCAGAAGCAATTTTGAAGATACTGATCAGGACGGCAAAGCATTTCATCGGCCTGGCAGAGCAACTACTCAAAGAGAAAAAGTAAATCGTCTTCGCCCTCTCCGCACGGACACGGCAGGACTATCACCATCACGCCATACGGCCTCATGGAGCAACCGCAACCTATGAGGCAAGCAAATGGCAACAGCAATCGTGTGGAAAAACGTTGCGGTTTCGATGCAATCCGCAATCGCCGCAACCAAGACCATCACCGGAATCACCAATGCGTCACCAGCAGTGGCAACCAGTGTCGCGCACGGATACAGCAACGGCGATCTCGTCTTCCTTGAAGTTCAAGGAATGCGACAACTCGATCAGAAGGTGGTCCGGGTGGCAAATATCACCGCAGACACTTTCGAATGCGAGGGGATCGACTCGACCCTGTTCGACACCTTCACTTCCGGCACGGCGGCAAAACTGACAATGGGAACGACCGTCAGTACCGCGACCAATATCTCTGCATCTGGTGGAGATTTCGAGTTTATCGACACGACCACCATTCATGATCCTCAGAAATCGCAGATTCCAGGTCTGCCGAGCGCAATCTCGTTCAGTATGGATCACATTTGGGACGCAGATGATGCCGGCCTCCTGGCAATGAAAGCCGCTTCAGATGTTCAGGCAAAACGGGCATTCAAGTTCCAGTTCGGTAGCGGTGGGCAGATCCTCTATTTCGTCGGCTATGTCGGCTGCACCATGCTCCCTGGCGGACAGGCGCAGGGGCTTGTTACCACAAGCGCAGTTATCACGATGAACGGCACTCCCACCTATTACGCGTCCTGATAGGTGACATAAATGCTGAAACTCAACCCCGAACCGACATTCAAGGCTGATGTCCCGATCACCGTTCCCGGCGAGAAGAAGCCGGCGACGATATCCATCACGTTCCGATACAAGAACCGTAAAGAACTCATCGACTACGTCGAACGGCTCAAGGATCGACCGATGGACGAAGCGCTGGCAGAGATCATAGCCGCGTGGGACGGAATAGACGCCGAATGCAATCAAGAGTCGATTACCGCGTTGACGAACAATTATCAAGCCGCCGGACAGGAAATTTTCTCGGTCTACCGGACTGAGTTGATCGAGAGCCGGGTAAAAAACTAGAAGCCGCTGCCGTCGAGCTGATCGGCGGCGGCGGTAATCCCAACGAATCAGCGGCAAAGCTCGGATTGCCGGTAGAGATTGTTCAGCAAGCCGAGATTTTCAGACACAACGACGAAGGGATTTTCCCTGACAACTGGCAGATAGTCAACCTCTTCACTGACATTATGACGCAGTGGAGAGCAGGGCCAACAGGGGTTATCGGGCTAGATCACAACGTTCTGCCAATGTGGATGAGGGTTCGAAAAATAGGACCGGAAGACGAGGCAGACGTTTTGGAGGGGATCAAGGTCATGGAGCGATCAGCACTCAAGGCACTGCGGGAGCGATAAGTGGCGAAGATACCCGGAATATACGTCGAAATTTCAGGCGACTCGACCCAACTCAGAAAGGATATGGCGGCGGCTCGGCAGATTGTTACCGAGTCTGCCAAGGGCATGTCGAATGCCCTAAACAACGCCATTGATTCAAGATCAATCTCCAAGGGCACGAATACCCTTATTGCCAGCCTCGGCACGCTGTCAAGATCATCCCAGACGGCTGGGCAGACCTTCAAGCAGATCGGGGTTGACCTCGGTAGTCTCCAGAAAATCACCGGCGTAACCGGCACGCAGTTCCAGCAGTTACAGTCAAAAATGATGCAGACCTCCGCTGCAAAAGCGCAGGTCGATTCTCTCCGTAGTATTTCCCGCGCTGCTGGTCTCTCAACGACAGAAATCAAGTCTCTCGGTCGGCAGTTCGGGCTATCGAAAACACAGATTGCCGAAGTCACCAAAGGCACAGACAAGGCCGGTCAGTCCTTCTTGTCGTTCGGCAATGCTGCAAAAACCGCGCTTGCGTTTTTGTCGGCAGGGGCGCTCGTTTCCTGGGGAAAGCAAGTCATTGCCATTGCCGACAACTACACCAACCTCCATTCACGCCTAAAACTCGTAACCTCATCGCAGCAGGAGCTAATATCTGTCGAGGAAGCTCTCTTCGATATGTCCAACAGGACCCGCCAAACCTACGAGAGCACCGCCAATTTGTATACCAAACTCTCAAGGGCAACCAGGGAACTTGGGCTATCGGAAAACGAACGGCTGGCCATCACCGAGAGAGTAAATCAGGCTCTTATTGTCTCGGGGACATCCCAAGAGAACTCGAAAGCTGGTCTCCAGCAGATGACCCAAGCTCTCCAGGGCGGGATAGTTCGTGCTGAAGAGTACAATTCGATGATCGACAACACGCCTCGGATTCTGGAGGCGGTGGCGGCAGGGTGGAAAGAGGGGAGTATTACTCTCGGTCAACTCCGACAGAAGATGCTGGATGGAAAACTGACGGCGAAAGATTTCCTCGACGCATTCGAGCGGGGCGGCGCGGGGGTGCAGGCTGAATTTTCAGAGATGACGGTCACGGTCACTCAGGCCCTAACTGTGCTCGACAATGTTTACAAGGACATCATAGCCGACGCCAACGAAGGATCAGGAGCGACTGAGGGGATATCTCGGTCTATCCTTAGTTTGGCCGATACGATAGACCAAAACCGTGAAGGGATACTCTCGCTGCTGACCGAGATGATCGACCTTGCCGGCCAGGTTGTCGGGGCCTTTGCCAATATCGGACAGTCGATTCAGGGGGCGCGGGCAGTAGCATCAGGAGAATTGTCATTTTTGGAATATGCGACCTCCGACGCCGCCGAGCTGAAACAGGCTCTTGCCGATATCGTTCCTGGCATGAAAGAGGTTGACGCCGAACTCGATAAGCTGGCGTCAAAGCGCAAAGACGTTGCCGAATCATGGGCGTTTACCCCGGCAGCACGCAAGGCCAAAGAGGACGAACTCAAAGCGATAGATGATTCCATTAATGCGCTTGAGATCGAGAAAAACACGCTCGAATCCACGAAAGACAAATACGTCGATACATGGCAGACGGCGAAAAAATCGGTAGAAACGACCACTCCTGTCGTGAAAAAACATTACGGCACGGTCAAAGTAGAATCTGACAAGAGCAAAAAAGAGCACGTCAAGGCTGAGAAGGATAAGACCAAAGCTACCAAGGACGAGGTCGAGAACCGCAACACCTATTACGAGCGGTACGGCATAGCAGAGCGAGCGCAAATCGAGAGTATCAAGGACTCTTGGCAGCTCATGGAAGAGGGCAAGACAGAAGCGGTAGCCCGTGCAAATGACGAGATAGTAGACAGCACTGAAAACACGACCAACGTATTCGTGGACGAGTGGAGCAACGCGATGTCGAGCATTCAATCGTCAATCGCTGACATGATCTACGAGTTTGATTTCAGCATGGATAGCATCCTCGACATTTTCAAGCGAATGCTGGCGGAAATGCTCGCAGCGATCATCATGTCGGGGATCAAAGACGGCCTCATGAACCTGTTCGGCGGATCGGGAGGGTTTCTCGGAGGGCTGTTCGGGTCAGGCACGGGAGGATCCGGCGGCGGTCTCGGCAGTATGTTCGGCGGCGCGAGTGGCCCAGCTACATCTGGTTTGGGGCAGATCGGCGGCGGGTTGGCGCTGGCCGGAGGGGCCTATGGGATGTATTCCGGGGCGCGTAACATCGGGCGCGGCAATACCGGAACGGGCGTTATGCAAGCCGGTCTCGGGGCGGCGAGTGCGTACCAAGGCGCGGTAACATTGGGGCTAATCGAGTCCGGCACGGCTACGGCGCTGGCACAGTCTGCAGCGGCGCAGCTCGGAATCAATGTTGGGTCAACGGTCGGAGCCTCTGGAGCCGGACACGCATCTGTTGCTGCGGCTCAATCATCGCTGCTTTCGTCAGGAGGAAGCGCAGGGGCGGCGACAACGAGCGGGGCCAGCTCATC
>Ga0209318_1001634_pt1 | contig 13217 bp, 20 predicted proteins | sample RifGroE1_FD_183999 | JGI IMG/M metagenome (GOLD analysis project Ga0209318, IMG submission 183999) | Groundwater microbial communities from Rifle, Colorado, USA - Groundwater E1 (SPAdes) (version 2) | ecosystem: Environmental > Aquatic > Deep subsurface > Groundwater | place: Rifle, Colorado...
CGCTCAAGGCGTTCAATGTCCGCTGCATCGGCCTGACGATTGCCGCTCAGTATTTTGTTTTCGAGTTTCAACTCTTCCACCTCTCGGCGGGCGGAGAGAAGGGCAGATACAAGATATTCCCGCTCCTGGACCACAACCGGGATTCCGTCCTTCATTGGGAGTGCATCCAGTTCTTGCTCAATCTTGTCGGTCATGGCTTGCTCCCTGATTTCGGCTTCCTGTGAACCTTCGTTAATCGTTTTATCGGTGTCGATGTGGAGTATCATGGCTTCACCTGTCGATGTCTGGTAGCGTCCAACCCAAATAAAATGGCGGCAATAGCGAGCCGTTGAAACCATCTGTCTTGGTCACCAAGAATTGCGAAGATGATCCCGCTAACGGCAAAAAACACTATCGACGTGCGCAACATGATAAGCTGTATTGTCACTTCACACCTCCTATGCGAGCCTTGCGCCAGTTCATTCCCTGACCACACTGGGGACAGTTCTTATCGTTTAGTCCCTTGTGTGGCGGATCTGCCATATTCTGGTGGCACGTCGGACAAAGGTATGGGTTCGGTTTCTTCTTTTTCATCTTCCACCTCCTATGCGGGCTTTGATTCTCGCGTTCTGCAATCGCTTAACATCTTTGAGTTCTTTGTCAATGTTTGCGGCAATCTCTTTAACCTGCTCAACCGGGAGAATGAGAATGGGTGTTGTGAATCTTCCAGACTCAAAAAAACACACATATGGCTCGTCTGGGGCGTCGAAGATTAGTCTTGCGTGTATCATACCTTTCCACCTCTGCGAGAACGGAGCCACGAATCGAATGCATTATTAACACTTGCACCGTTTTCGTAGTCAATTCCCAGCTCACTTGCGCGCACTCCGGCTTCAAACGCTTTCCTCAACTCATCCCCCGGTATGTCAAGAGACATTCGCTTGAGTATCTCTTTTTCAACGGCGGTCAGCTTTCCTTGAAGCGAGGCATCAAAGATCACTCGCCCCAGTAAGTTGCGAAACTGGTCAAGCAGTTCTTCACCTGTTTGCTCTGTCAACGGTTTCAGTCCGCTCATACGTCCTCCAGACCTTCGGCTTTTCCTTCTTTGTATTTCTCTTTCAGGCAGTCGGGGCACGGCATCACGTCGATGTAGTTGTCATAAGGGGGTGATCGTCGCTCTATGAGTTCAACGTCCAGACCTTTTCCGCACGCGGCGCATTGAACCTCCAAGTCTATGGTGATTGATGTGCTCATACGTCCTCCTTTTTCTTGATTACCAAATACACTCGGACAATCGCTTCGTCGCCGCACATACTCTTAAACCAACGCTTTTTGAATGGACGTGTGAATGTCTTACCGCATCGCTTGCAATAGTATTTATACAACCGTTTCATACGTCCTTCTTTGGGGTGGGGGAAATAATTTCAACCGTCAGCTTGTGATTATGCTTTCCATCGTCAATCCAGATGAATTTCTTTATCGGCACGATCTCGCTGTTCTTTTTGCCCTCAATGTCTTGTTTGATTGCGGCCGCGCCGATTCTTGACAGATGCACCAACGCGATATAGCTATTCAAAAACGAGCGCAGGTCAACTAAGAACACATCCAGATTGTCATAGTTCACGCAATCCGCGATGTCCGAAATGGTAACAAGTTTGAACCGCTTCGCCTTCATTCCCCCTCCTTTACTGATTCGATGGCGGCAAGGAGAGAGGGGGCGCGACTTTCAAGCGTTTGCTCCATTTTAGTGTTCCCACTCACTTGAAACTGTCCGTTGTCCAGATGAACAATGCTGATGATTGTGTGTATGTCTGACAATCCTGCCAGCTTGTCCATCGCGTCCGCCTTGCGGCCTTTCAAGATTTCGGCGGGATCGTCGGCACGGAAAACATCTACGGTGTCTCCAGCCTCATTGATTGGCATTGAAATAATTTTTGGTTCGCTCATTTTCTCGGTCCCTCCAATAGATGTCGGAATCTTGCCGCATCTCTCCATGCTTCCGCTCTCGATCCGCATCCGTTTGATATTCTACAATAACCTGAATGCTTCTTTGTTGCCCACACGGTGAAACCGATAAGCACCCAAACAATTCTCGCATCTGGGTATTTTTTCTTGACTTGGCTCATAGAGATTCTCCAATGAGTGTAACGCCCTGGTTTGACTGTTCTCATCTCTGTCCCTCCTGATTAAAATTAAGTTGCGGTGCTGGCAGGTTCTCTCCGTTCCTCGCGATGGGACCGAGTGAAAAGACGTGAACGCCATACCCTGCTGGGAACACGCCACAGCTACCGCAACCTGGTGATGGCTACGAAGATTTCGGCAGTATATGAACATCAACGTGCGATGTCCATGTTTGCTCAAAGGTTTTCTCCAGTCCCGCCAGCAGTGCCGTAGCGACCATACTTGCCCCGCGTTTTGTTTTGAGTCCCTTAATAAGTTCGTCTTTGATCGCTTGCGAGGATTGTGAGATTTGTTCCTTGAGTTCTTTCGTTACCGCTTCTTTGATTTGCGCGCTGACCACGATGTCAAGCCAGTCGTACTTGTTGTCGCTACTGTAATTTGACACCTTTCCGGTTGCGTCAACCCTTTGGTGCAGGACGCCATCAACAACCTTCGCCACAAGCGCATCCGAGCCACCAAGCGCCTGAATGATCGCTTCCTTGATTTTTGCTTCCACGATTGGATTGACTACGTCCTTGCTGATTGTGAGACTTACGTTCTGGCCTTCCATTGTCTGTATCCTCCTATGTGTGTGAACGGGAACGAAAATCATTTAGCCATTTCTCGAACATCGTTTTTGTTACAGATAGGTCGCCGTTCCAGTTTCTATCCTCAATTCCCTTCCGCGCAAGCATCACCTCGCAATCCAAAAATCCCTGAGTGAACGCTTCTCTCAGCCCTTCCTCGCTCACCGGGGAGGGGGAGGACAAATACCTTGAAGCGACCTTAATCCATTTTTGCTTGTCGATAAAACTAACAATATCGTGAGAGCGCGTCGCGAGCAATTCGTCGATAAGTTTCTCAGCGTTCCCCGCCCCTTCACTGGGGGGAGAAACGGCCTTGAATTTGGCTATTTGTTCGTTCGCCGCGTCAATGGCCATAATCAGCATACCAACTGTGAACGCACAGGTATCTTCCATCTTGTTGGCGTGCGCTCTCGCAACGTCATAGTTGTGACGGGTGAATCCTTCAATGTGCCATTCCATTTCCGTTCCTCCTTGTGGGCTACGCTGATACTTTGAGTTTGCGATAGGTGACAATATGTTCGTCTGCCTCTGGCTCAAGACGCATTGGCATCAGAAGGACGCGCGCTTCGCCCACCATGAACCAATGACCGCGCGCGGGTTCCGGCCCGGTCTTGTGATTGATTTCAGCCACATTGAGTTCCTGCGCCACAACGAGAATCTTTTTCAGGTATCGAACAGAAAAGGGAACCTTGTCAATAATCATCTTCGCGTTATCGTCAGGAATAAAGATTCCGGTCGGCTTGACGTTCTTTGTGACTTTGCCTTTACCGTCGCAATCGTCACAATGCACCTCTGAGCCGCATTCAAAGCATTCGTATTCCCCTTCGCCGTCGCACGTTTCGCACTCGACTTCCTCTGGATCAAGCCTCTCGACTTTCGGTATTCGCTCCATCGCGGCGCAGAGAGATTTCACGTCGATTGATTCAATCCCCTCCACTTCGGGCGTCAACACAGATCTAATTCCGAGTTCGCACGGTTTATACTCGGCATCTACTCCCGGCAACAATATCATAATGTGTCCGTTCGTCGCACCCGTCTGTCCTTCCCACGTCCACGGATTCATCATCGCGGGGCGCAGATCGTCCTCGCTAATAAACATTTTTAGCATTTCTGGTCTATTCATCTCTCCGCCCTTTCAGTTGATACTCTCTGATTCCGTTCCGCTTTGATTGCGCTCTCTAACGCTGTTCTCAGACTATTCTCGTTTGCCAATTCGCCCGCGCCCATAGAACCATCACCAAGCGGCCCCAGTATCGCGAATATCCATCCGTTGAAAAATACGACGGTGCAAAATGGGGGAACATCGCATCCCATTGTGTCGGCGGGCTTGAGTTCGGTCGGCACATCATTGCCGTTGACGCCAATCGTCCAATGCGTATCGACTTCGTGGATCCACGTCTTACCCGGCATTTTAGCCAGCGACGGCAAGCCAAGCGCATCGTGTAGGTTTATTATCAATTCAATTAGTGATTTCATCATTACGCGCTCCGTTCTGACCGAAACTTTCTTACGCCCTCACTACTTTCCATATCCCACGTTAGCCACCAATCAACATGGCGGGTGAAGCCACAGGATGCGCATTCTATGCAATCGTCACCCACCCATTTCCACGGCTTCACGATTCTTTTCTTTGGCAAACCAACCGCATCCGTCAGGCAACTATCACATGGGCAAATCTGTTTGTATCCGCAACGAGGACACCGGCCAAACTCGCCCCTACTTGGGGTGTATGGACTTAGGTATTCCATCTCGTTTATCATCGTTCGCTCCGTTCTGACTGGTTTGTTCCCGCCCGTGAGGGGGGGGCTATGATTTCACCAATTCAGGGTTCTCGTATATGTTGCCGAGCACAACAAACTCTGGATATTCAGACAATGGTGCGTCGTATTCATTGCTCACGATGCCCTTAAACCACCATCCGCAGTTTTCCCATTCGACGATTCCCTTGATCGCTATCGGCTCATCTTCGTTCCAAGGCGCGCCAACCGTGATGCCAATAACGTCCTTATCGTACGCCTCGTTGTCCTCAAATTGATGTTCGGTGAATTGCATAATCTCAAAATCTTCTTGAGCGAGCCACATAAACCAACCCGGACGCTTCCGATCTTGTCCCCACACGGCCACACCATCAACATCGTTAAATGCCAACTTCGACGGCCACTGCATTCGCTTTTCCACTTTGTCCCATGCTCGAAACTTGATTGGTCTCATTTCCGTTTCCCTTTCCCGCCCATGAGGGGGCTATAAAGAGACTGCTTATGGTTCATCCTCAATCCCCGGTTGGATGATCTCGGCTATGGTGTGGCCTGTGTGCTTTGCCTGATCTGTGATGGACATGGCGGATTTCTCGGAGTTACACGCGGAGCACATGAGTTGATGGTTCGGGCGCGTGTCCCATATTTCAGGCGGTGCGTTCGGGTCGATGTGGTCGATATGATTCTTCTTCGCTGGGGTCAAGAGCCTTCCCGTGCATTTCTTCGAGAACCGTATGCAGTCGCCGTGCTGGTGATCGTAGAGATGCTGGTAATAGGACTTCGAGTGTTTCTTTCTCTCCGGGCGGTGCTCGATGTCGTCAACGCGACGGTTATATTTGCGGTCAATGGCGGGTTGAAACGCGGATCTACCGCAGACTACTTCAACCCCGTCAAGAATCTCGGCGCAGGAGAATCCCCACTTGTTCCTTAACTCTGATATGGCGTTATGGATGATTTCGTTAGAGGGCATGGGGTTCTTTTTCCTTCTGCATTTCCTCTAAGAATCTTGATTGAGGAAGCTCTACGAGTTTCCCCTTGTGATCTGCTGTCTTAACCCCTGAGAGGATGAGGCGTTCTTTTGCCCGTGTGATTGCGACGTAACAGAGACGCCGTTCTTCCTCGATCTCCTGAGATTTCAGCGTCCGCTTGTGAGGGAACCGGCCTTCGACCATCTGAGGAACGAACACCACTTTGAATTCCAGTCCCTTCGCGGCGTGGATGGTGGAGACTTTCACCTTGTCGGAATCGTCTATCTCTGTCTGAATGTCCTCTGAGGCAAACCAGGATAGAAAACCTTCGAGCGTGGTATCTTCCGCGTTCTCACCTTCCCATATCTCGGCGTACTCGAGGGCCTTTGCGATATTGGCGGCTTTCGTCGTGAGTCCCTGACGGGCGAAGAATCCGGCAATGTCAACCTTTGAGAGCACTTCGCGGATGACGAAAAAGAGGTTGGTTGACCGATTGGCTTCGTAGTATTCGATCAGGTCAGAGAGTGCCCCGGCCCTTTCGTCGATCAGATAGGTGAGAAGTTTCTTCTGCGCCTTCAGTGCTTTGGCCTCTGTGTCCAGCCATTCGGAGGCTGTCATGGGGTAAAGCAAGTGCCGTGCGATGCGGATGAAGTGGAAAGAATTCCTCCGGTTGTGGAGCACGTAAAGCATGGAGATGAGATACCTCGATTCGGGTGATTTCCAGAAGTTGTAGTTCTCACCTGCGGCCTTGAAGGGGATGAGTCCCGCCGTCAAGCGTTCGATGATCTTCTCCTGCTGGGCGTGGGTGCGGGTCAGGATTGCGATGTCGCCAAACTCATAGCTCGTTTTTCTGAGTACGATCGCTTTGATGTGGGCTTCGATTGCCTCGGCTTCCGCGTCGTCGGTGTCGTAGGTGAAGACGCCGAAGTATCCCTGACCATTCTCTGTCCATACTTCTTTGTCGATGTAGGTGGTGTTGCACTTGATGAGGCGGTTCGCCATCTCGAGTACGTTCTCCGGGCAACGGAAGGACTGTTCGAGCTTGATTATTTCTGAACCCGGACGCGCTTCAAAATCCTTGATGATTCCAACGTCAGAACCCCTGAACGCGTAAATCGACTGCCAGTCGTCCCCGACAACAAAAAGGTTCTCCGGCTTCAAGGCTTCGTGCAGGTAGTATTGTGTCCAGTCGCAATCCTGGTATTCATCGACAAAGACGTACTGGAACTTGTCGTGGTAGTAGGTGAACACGTCGGGCTTTGACCGCAGGAGCCTCAACGTCTCGGTCAAGATGCTTGAATAGTCGAGCGCGTTGTAGCTTTTCAAGCGATTGCGATACTGCGTTACCACGTCCGCAATATCTTTCTGGAATTCCACCTTGTCACAGTCGGCCCCGAAGCTGTCAAGTGCCGCCACGACCTGAGAGGCTTTTATCGGAAGCCCCAGTTCCGTGATGATCGTATTTAGGATGTCTTCCTGGTCCTGTTCGTCATAGACGGAGAGATATTTCTCGTAACCGATCTCGCCCCCGTACTGTTCGAGCATTTTCAAACTCACGGAATGGAACGTGCCGACCATCATCTTCGACACTTCTTTTTCAGTAAGAAGCATCGTGAGTCGTTCTTTCATTTCCTTTGCGGCCTTGCGCGTGAACGTCAGGGCAAGGATGTTGGACGGTGAGACGCCGCGCTCTTTGACGAGGAAAGCAATCCGGTGCGTGAGCACTTTCGTCTTTCCCGATCCGGCCCCGGCAATCACCAGAATGGATTTCGCCTGAGACGTGACGGCTTGGAGTTGGGGTATGTTCAGACCTTCAAGCATTTGCGGTGAACTTCCTCTCTGACTGAATCTCGGTCATCTCCGATTGTATGTTCTTGCATTGGAGTTCCAATGTCTTTGAGAGTTGATCCCGGAACCGATTGAGTCCGCCCTCTACCGTTACACCCATCTTAATTTTGAACCGCCACTCGGAGAGGCTTGGGTTTTCGTCCAGTAGCTCCGCGGCCTTCTGTTGATACCAGTTGTCGATTGCCCTGCCGAGAGTGACTAGACGCCCAAACATGGCGCTTCGCTCTCTTAGAGCAGCTACAAGATCGTCGCCATACTGCGTTCCGATTCTCGTAGCCATTGATTCGAGCTGGATGAGAACTTCTGCTTTGTCTTTCGTTGGGGTCATGGTTCCTCGTCTTACTTCGGACAACCGGGGATTCTCCCCTTAAATCTTCCGTGGATACGAGGCGGCAATAGACGCGGCGTCGTCGCCTTGATGATTTTCTGCATGGTTTTGTGTGATGGTTCGTATGTTGGATCGACTATGATTTTTCTCACGGTGGGGTGAGAAACGCCCAAATTCTCCGCAATGGTGCGAAGTGAAGAAAAGCGTTTATATCGCCGTAGGATGAGCCGCTTCCGTTGCCGATACACTGTTCGGATGGTGTCCTGATCGTTCAATGGTGGCCGCCTGGGGTCGAGATTTCCATTATTTCCGCTCATCCTTCCTTCGCAATCGTGAGCATCTTCCGAAATATCCGCGTGCTCGGTCGCGCTTCGCTTATCGGATCACCGCCGTAGAGATTCTTGTTGATAGCCTTTCGGCGTTTCACCAGGCGTCTTAGTTCCGGCTTGATCTTCTTCGCAAGCTCAACGTCAGTGATGTCGTCGGGGACGGTGAGCCGCGTTTCGATCTTCGTCTTGAGTCTCGGTTCCACGTTGATCGCGAGTTGCACTATCATTTGGTGTCCTCAAGTGTGCTGTCCCGGTGATTGAGATGAATATAGAACTCAGAGAGTGGCTTGAGAACCTTACAGTGAATGCACGGCTTCATTTGCTAGTCCCATAAGTGGAAGGATGAACGGTAACAGCCACACAAACGGGAGATCATCTACTTTTCCGCCCGGTGACGGTGCATCCGGCTCCGGTTGTGATGGTGGCGTGTGGCTCTCCGCGCTGTCGAGCATCAGCAGTTGATCCATCACTACCTCGGTGACGTAACGCTTGACGCCGTTCTTGTCCTCATAGGACCGGCACTGGAGTTTTCCTTCGACGTAGATGCGGCTACCCTTCTTGAGATACTGAGAACAGATTTCCGCTACCTTCCTCCACGCGACAATGTTCACCCATTCGGTGCGTTCCTGTTTGTTGCCCTCATTGTCCTTCCAGGATTCACTCACCGCGATGGAGAAGTTTGCTACAGCCGTACCGCCGGAAGTGTATTTCATCTCAGGGTCTTTGCCGAGATTCCCGATGAGAAGAACTTTGTTGAGTCCGCGTGCCATTGTCAGATTCCTTTCTTGAGCATATATTCCGTAGTCGCAATCCATCCGTACCCGAGCGCGCTGAGTCCAAAGAGAAGCAGGTACAGCGTTGTCTCGTCGATGGTGATTTTCTCATCTGTCCCTGTTGAATTCAGCGCAAGCGCAAGACACAGCATGGCCAGTCCGATCAGGGATGCTTTTAAGAGTGCTGAGAGTGCTTTCATTTGGGTTCCTTTCGTGTGCTTCGTAGACGGGGCAGGACTCGAACCTGCACTCATTTTAGAACTGGATTTTAAGTCCAGTGCGTCTGCCAATTCCGCCACCCGTCCAATTACAGCGCACGCGCTCTTCCCACAAGAGTCTTTGGGTATAGTCCACACCACGCGGCTCACCCAATGCGTGCGCCTGAAACTACAGCTCGGACCGCTTGATAATTTCAAGAAGCCGGTCCCTTGACGCGTTGATGCTCTCCGTTGCAATGTCGATGCTGAGAGCGAGGGGTACGCGGCCGGTGGTTTTATTCTTCTCCGCGCCCTCCGGGTCCACCGGAAGGGGATCGTTTCTCAGGACTTGCTGGAAACGATCAGCCAGTTGTCTCGTCACTTCCTCGATCTCTTTGGCCGCGAGGTGCAGTCTCTCCAGCGATTCACCAACGTGAGTTTGTCTTCCTGTCTTTGCTGTGTCCATTTGATACTCACCTCCTTTTGTTTGTAGGTTGTGTATTTCATTTCGGGGTCTTTGCCGAGATTCCCGATGAGATTCCCGATGAGAAGAACTGTAAGTTATCCCTGAGTTGGGCTACTTCTTCCTCTGTGACGCCGAGACTGTGAACGGTTACGAAGTCCATCCTCGGCCATTCCGCGCTTGATGCCAGCACGATGTTGTCCATCTCGGCGGCTTCGAGCATCTTTGAAAATGTGAACCTGCGGGAATCGTCGATCACCTCCACGTTGTCCATCATCAGGAACCGGAACTTCGGATTCGCCCTTTGAATCATCGGTATGAGCAAGGCCGCGATGGTGAACACCTGCTGGGATGTTGACAGGGAATCGAAGTCGATGAACATATCACCCAAGACGCCCTTTGTCTTCCATCCGAATTTGAATACCTCATTACCCCGCAGGTCCCGGAATTGGAAGTCAAACTCTGCCTTGCTGTCCGCGTCCAGTGTCAGCGCGAACAGGCGTGAGGCTTCCTTTCTTATCGGCTCGATGGATGATCTCACGATCTTCCACCTGATGTCGGTGAGAATCGCAAGGGATTGCTTCACCCACTCGGCGGATTCTTTGGCACGGTGGGCTTTTGCTGCCGCTTCTTTCGCCGCGATGATGCGGGTATCAAAGGAGAGTTTTTCATCCTTCTCGGCCTGGAGCGTCCGCATCCTCTGAGAGAGGGCCTGTAGTTGCAGTTCGGCCTCGGCGGTGTTCAGGGTAATGTCGAAGGTCTTTGACGCAAGTGCCTCGTATTCGGTTTTCATCTCCGCAAGGCGGGCGTTCTTTGACTGGAGGCCGGAGAGTTCGAGTTCGAGCGCGTGGATCTCGCTTTCGATTCTCTTATTCTCCATCAGCGCGGCGTGAACCTCGCCGTCAAGGGCACTGATCCCCAGTTCGATGTCGTCTAGACGGCCTTTGAGGATTTCGGCGTCGTCGTGCTTTCTCTGATATTCGCCCCCGGCGTCCGCGTGGCGGTCCTTCAGATTGTCAACGACAGACTTTGCATCCTGTCCGCACCTCGGGCACTTGTCATTTGTGAAGTTCTCGATCTCTGTTTCGAGTTGTTCAAAGCGGTCTTTCGCCAGGGCTTCACTACGGAGCGCGTCCTGATGGGTCGCTGTGACCTTCTTTTGTTCTGCGCGTTTCTCGTCGGCTTCCTTCTGAATCTTCTCGATTCCGGTCTTGAGTGATAGCCTCAAGAGTCCAATGCTGGCAGTCTTGTTGTCGATAAGCTGCTGTGATGCTTCACTCCGCAGGGCGTCCATCTTAGACTCAAGAGCCTTCTTCCGGGCCTCGTTCTCCTGGAAGCGGTCTTTCTCTCCCTTCGCCTTTGAGATTTCGACCGAGAGAGACACCTGATCGGCCTGAGCTTTCTTAACATCCTCGTTGATCTCACTGATCTCTCTCAAGGGCCGGGTCCCGTCGGTTGTGGCTGCGGTTGCGTTCCCTATGGCTGCCGACTGATTGTTCTTCGTCTCTTTCTTCAAGGCGGATTCCTGAGCCTTGAGATAGGCGATGGAATTCTCGATTCCCTTCTTGATGTCGCCGGAGAGGTGGGCCGAGAGCATCTTGTGATATTCCGCGAGTTCATCCGTTGCAAATGGGAATAACTCAGTGAGGATTGCCTGCCCTGTGTAGCCCGCTTCCCCACTTGAGAATTGCAGCATCATCTCGGCCCTGCTGTTGTCCGATAGCCGGATGAACTTGTGAACATCGAACATGAGTGGCAGACTGCCAAGAGCCTCGACGATCTCCTTTTCCCCTTCCTGAATGGACTTCGGCAGGCCGTTGATGAGGATTTTCTGACTGACACTGACCTTGCCCTGCTTCTCGGAGATGGTGAACGTCCGCTCGATCACGAGGGCGGAGAACGTCAGCACAACACCCATCTCGTCTGCGCCAAAGACCTTCGTAAAGAGTTCAACGATCTCATAGTTTGTCTCTGTCCGGGGGTCTGATACCGAGCCGGTGACGCCAAGCTGAATCGCTTGCTGGATACGGGACTTGCCGATTCCATTGGGGCCGATGAAGATGTCTTTTCCTTCGAGGTTGTAGAGAGCGTTCCCGGCACGGAAGGCTTTCAGTTGAACGGATAGGAGCTTCATGGTTTCACCTCCAGAAGTTCGGAGTTCTCATAGATGTTGCCGATGACTTCGATTGTATCTGGCTCGTTATAGTAATCCAGTTCGAGGAACTTCTTTTCTTCCTTGTAATGGCCTGTAAACCCGAACCCCGTTAGGCCGTTCCTTGAACCGTCATATCCTATGTTTCCGAACTCAACAGCGTCAACGGAATCCACATCGTGCCGCACAATATCCCCCTCGTAAATCTCTTTCCCGTTCTTGTCCAAGAGGCCGGTGAACTGGTCTTTGGCATCGTGTAAGATGAAGGTCGCCGTCCATTTGTCGCCATCGACAGAATAGAGCCACCGCGGAAACGCCTCCCAACCAACCTCTGAGCGAAATTTCCCCTCATACCACTTCTCATAGCCAACAATCTTCCCGCTTTGTGATCGCAATCGAAACTTGATTGGTCTCATTACTTTGCCCCTCCCTTCTTTGCGGCACTGGCTTTTTCGAGGATGAGCGAGAGCTTTGTGAGTTGCTCTGGTGAGAGTTCTGCGAAGGGTTTTCCCATTGAATTACGGCAGAAGGCTTCCAGGTCGGGGACGCCCTTCTCTTTTGCGAGGGATTCGATCTTTGCCTTGAGGTTGGGGTCCTTTGGTTTTTCTTCCTGCGGTTGGGGGGCGTCGGATGCTTTTACTCCTTCTGCTTCCTCTGTAGCAACAATAGCCTCACTCTCGTCGGCAACCTCTTCGTAACTCGCCTCTCCGGTTACTTGTGTGACCTGCGCACCCACAACTGCCGCTCCCCCTGCAACCTGTTTTCCTACTTCCTCCAACTGCGAGCGCGTCAGTTCAGACTTGTATCCATAGACAAGGACGTTCGCACTCGCGTTTGTGACAACAAGTTGGGTTGTCGCAATTGCCGGGTGCTGTTTCTGCGCATTGCGCCATGTGATGCTCTGCACCATCGCGGCCCCGTGCTTGACTTGCTGAATGTGCGTGGCGTATATGTCAGCCACCACGTTCGCACTCATGTCAATCCAGAAACCCCCAACACTATCAACCGCTTTGAATAGAAACACCTTCTCCGCGTCCCTTGCTATCGTTTCACCCTCGACCACTTCGATCTTTGCGTTGACAGCAAGGGGGCATGAGAATTTCGTTCCAAACCGAATCGCGCCGGGGTTCTTGTCTGACTTCGATTCGATGTCTTGAAGTAAATACGCGTTGAAGTCATAGTACATCGTTACATCGACGATGACGAGGTTCCCCAATGGCGAGTAGCCCACGGCCATGATCCGACATCTCCAACCCAAGATGCGGCCTGTCTTGGTGTCGCGATCTGGATACGGATTCTCCCTCGGCTGACCATCAACCATAATCGTCTCCGGTTTGATGCGATGTAAACCGGCTATTCTGTTCAGGGTGTTGTAGCCCTGAACGGAAATGCTTTGTTTCCCATGGATAGCGCGAGTGATTTCCCCCTTGGCTTCGGTAAGGTGGAGCACCGCTTTGACCAACCTTAGATTGCCGTCGGGGTTTTTCACGACGAATACATCCGACTCTCCCAGTGTTGCGACTTCCTCAGTGCTCCAGCCGGACACGGTCCGGGTCAGAAGCACCTTCTTCACGTCGTCGGCGAATTGAAACTGCTTTCCACCGATGACGACGGGCAGGTTTGTTGATGGAGTTGACATGACTTGTTCCCTTCCTACGGAGTGTGAATTGTTACTTCTT
>Ga0209318_1001638_pt1 | contig 13188 bp, 14 predicted proteins | sample RifGroE1_FD_183999 | JGI IMG/M metagenome (GOLD analysis project Ga0209318, IMG submission 183999) | Groundwater microbial communities from Rifle, Colorado, USA - Groundwater E1 (SPAdes) (version 2) | ecosystem: Environmental > Aquatic > Deep subsurface > Groundwater | place: Rifle, Colorado...
GGAGGCTAGTGCGCACTACTTATAACCTATGAGTCAAGGAAGAAGGGACTCCCTCAAACGATGATAAAATTATTGTAGAGGGAGTTGATTTTTGTGGAAAACCGTAATGGCGAAACAGTGAAGCACAACAGAGTATACAGAATATGGTATCAAATGATAAGAAGGTGTTACGATCAAAGAAATGACAACTACAATAGGTATGGCGCAAAAGGCGTAACCGTATGCAAAAAATGGCGTGGTAGCTTTGAATCATTCCTTGAATGGTCGTTAATCCATGGATACGCAGACAGTTTGACCATTGATAGAATTAAACGGAATAAACCATATTCGCCTAGCAATTGTAGATGGGTAACGTACTTTGTACAGGCGCAAAATAAAGGCATGCTTAAGAGCAATACAACAGGCGTTACGGGTGTATCACCATGTGGTAAATACGGCTACAGAGTTTATATTTCAAGAGATGGTAAAAGGTTGTATGTTGGGTATTTTACCGACAAAAACAAAGCTATAGAAGCCAGGGAAGCAAAAGAACTTGAATATGAGTTGACGGGAACAATCTAACCAAATCAGCCCACTTAAACGGTGGGCTTTTTCATGCCAATTCAGCGACATAAGACCTCGCTATTTCCATGTTAAAATTAATGTATAAGAGGTAGGCGATTTCATGCAAGAGCAATTTCAAGCGAGATTAAACGAACTATCCATGCAGCTTCAGCAAGCACAAACCAGGCTGTGTCAAGCCAACGCAGACATACATACGATAGGCGGAGCGATGCAGGAAGTTAGGTACTGGCTGAATAAATTGGAGCAGGAAACAAAGGAGGCTGATAAGGTTGACGATGCAAAAGACGCCAATAAGCAATAAAGTAAATACAAAAATATGTTCTAGGTGTAACAAAGAATTACTAGCAACGCGCAAATATTTTTATTTAAGTAAAAGCGGTAAATATGGATTAAGAAGTATATGCATAGAATGTGACAAAAAGTACGCACACGAGAATTGGAAAACGTACTATGAAAATCATTACGACACGATTGCGAAAAGAGCGGTTGAATGGAAAAGAAAAAATGTATACGGTGGGAGAACGAAGCTTATCCACAATGACAGCAGAACAAGATTGTATAACATCTGGATACAAATGCGTAATAGGTGTGATGAAGTTAAAAGCAAACATTACGACAACTATGCCGGCAGGGGAATAAGTGTATGCAAGGAATGGCAATCAGATTATCTTAAATTCAAGGAATGGGCTTTGCAAAATGGATATAGCAATGACTTAACGCTTGATAGGAAAGACAATAATGGAAACTACGAACCTTCCAATTGCCGATGGGTTACTATGCAAGTGCAATCAAATAATAAACGTGGTAATTGCTTTATAACCTTCGAAGGAGAAACGAAAACGATATCGGAATGGTCAAGAACATTAGACATACCTCGTTCTACACTAAACAGAAGAATAAAGAACAATAAATGGCCAATTGAAAATGGCACTATTACGCCAACACAAAAAGAGGGGGTGTGCTAATGTTTGTTAAGGATTATATGGATGGGTTCCTTGTTGAATATGACCATGTACATACCAATGCTACTGTTCTTAAATGGATCAACCTTTTAGAGAGTAACCTTGACATAGTTAAAACATACACAGTCAAGTATTATGTGAGGACTTTGAATGTATTCCAATACGCCTTACCATCCGGTGTGGATATAGAGGACATTAAAGCTGTTTATGTGAATGGTACCAAGTATAAGAAGAAGGACAGCCGAGCGTACAAAGAGAATCGTTCCTATTGGTACGAAGATAGCAAATTATGTATCTATCCTGCGTGTTCAGAAGCCGATTTAAGCTATGTTTCCGGTGCAGGTGAAATTACCTTTTCCACCAATTCAATCACGACTACAGGGGATGATTTCACCTTTAGCGTGGGTGATACGATTCTTATAATCGGCGCAACAACTGCGGCCAACAATATCCATGCTACAATAATTGGTGTGGCGGCTAAAGTTTTGACCTTTGCGGCAAGTACATTTACGGCGGGTGCGGATGCTAACATAACAACCATTGCTAGACCGAAGATTAAAGTTGTCTATGAGGATAAGCCTACTGCGAAGCTACTTGCTAATATCGCAACGGATACGCTCAATTTACCTGATAAGTGGATAGAAGCCTATGATTATTTCCTTATGTCCAAAATCGCTTATTTGGCGAAAGACTACGCCGAGGCTCAAAACAATATGATGATGAGCAATGCCAAGGTAGCTGAATATGAATTGTGGTATGAGAACCACAGACCAAGCCGACCCGAAAGTGATATTGTTTCATCCGAGGAAGATTACGAAAATTCAGGTAGTACAGATTTCGATACAGAGGTGTAGACTATGTATTTTCCTAAACTGCCATACAGTAGTAATAATAAGACAAAGAAGTCCGTAATCGAATTTAAAGGGCTTAATAAAAAAGAGCTGATCGCTGACAACGAACTGTCTGCAACTGTCAATATAAGCAGTGACCAACTTCCTCTATTATCGCCGCGTTCGTCAAGAGCAACCTCATATACCTTGACAGCCGGTAAAGCTCTATTTGCTGCAACTAAATTAGCCTGGGTGGATTCTGTCACGTTTACAAGTCTTGTCAATGACATTACATTTGGAGCGCATACAATCAGTTCTGCCAGTTCAAAATTTAGCGGTATAGCTGTAGGGGATACACTGGTTATAACCGGTTGTACAGTTAATGCAGCCAATAACGCCACAGTAATTGTGACTACTGCTACTGCTGCAATGATAACCTGTTCCGCAACAACTTTCACAATAACAAACGGAGATCCAGCAGGAAGGGAAACAGCCGCCATAACCTTTACAGGCTGCTCGTTCAAGTATGATAATGTCACCAAAGGCGCTGTAACCGCCTCTGCTAAGTCGATGGTGGAACTATCTCAGCGAATAGTTATATTCCCTGATAAGGTATCCTATGACACTGTAGGGGGTACATTTGCAGCGTTCGGAACTGGCACATACCCTGCTGCTGGAAGTGCGCCGGACATTGATTATGCTTGCACGCTGGACAATCGCATATGGGCGGTCAAGGGCGATGATATCTATTGCTGCGCATTGGGTGACTTTGACGACTGGACAACGTTTCTTAACCCAGATGGAACAGTAAATGATGCAGGAGCGTGGCAAGTTGATACAGGTACAAACGGAGATTTCACTGGCATAGCCACATACAAAAAAAATCATAACCTTGCGTTTAAAAAAGATGGAGTGTGGAAGCGTTTTGGAAGTGTACCGAGCGATTTTCAGTTTATTGGAATATCAGAATTAGGTTGCGTTAGTAATAAGTCAATTAAAGAGGTCAACAACACTTTGTTCTGGCTCAGTCCGCAAGGCGTGGTTGCATACACTGGCGGCGTACCGGAAGTAATCAGCGAAAACTTGAACGACAATTACGTTTCGGCTGTAGCTGGTGGAGATGGCAGGAAGTATTACATTTCGCTGTATAATGGTTCGACTTATGCGCTTTATGTTTACGATACATGGAAAGGCATTTGGATACAAGAGGACACATTGCAAGCGGTAAGCTTTGCATTTTTCGATGGATATCTTTACGCATTAGCTATAGACAATAATGTGTGGAAGTTTAATAGCGGGACAGAAAGCGTATCGTGGTCTTTTGAAAGTAAAATTTATGATGAACAGTATATGGGCAAGAAAGCCCACAGCGAGTTATCTTGTAGGGTCGATCTTGAGGTAGGCTCAATATTGAACGTTTACATTAAGATTGACAATGGTTCGTACACATTGGTGAAGTCCTATAGCACGACTGACCTTACAAGCTTCATCATACCATTAAAGGTCAAGAAAGGCGACCATTTTCAATTGAAATTCACAGGGACAGGAGATTTCACGTTGTATCAAATACAGCGTAAATACATATATGGGGAGGCCGACTAAATGGTTACTAATAATTTTGCATTGACATTGCAGCAGGTTTACATGGGGTATCAGGAAACGGACATAAGGGTTGTGTCAAATGATGTCTACGTAAACACTCTGACTATAGAAGTATATAACGCTGGCGTGGAGATTGATTACAGCGGATTGTCGTCTGGTACAATTACATTTGTCAAAGATGATAATAACATAGTTCAAGGGGATTTGACGATTAATGCAAGCAACATAACTTATACGATGGGAACAAATGAAATTGCGATTCCTGGGAGCGTGAGGGCTTCTATCCAACTATATGGTGCAAGCGGCGAAAGGTTGACACCTGCGAGGTTTAGATTCTATGTTGACGCCGATTTAAGCAGTACAGGCGCAACACCTTCGACAACAGACTTGATTGCTATAGCTACCCTAAACTCAGAATTTAATGCACATTTGGCAGATACAGCGCAAGTATACATTAATGTTTTTGCTCCACCTGCTCCGTTAGTTGCTTGCAAGGGTGACGGTACAGACGATTCAGTAGCAATCAATGCAATTATTCAATATGCTAAATCTGTAAATGGAGCATGCATTGTATTTCCACCCGCTAACTATGGGCTTGCTTCAAAAGTTGTTGTTGATGGTTCAAATATTAGTCTAGTAGGATTTGGTATGGGTGATATACATGATGCAACCGGAAATATCGCAGCTACTAGGTTTACATGGATTGGCGCAGCGAATGGAACGATGATGGAATTATGCCCACACGCAACATCACTTACACGTATAGATTCCTGTCAAGTCAGTAATATATCTTTCATAGCAAACGATTTAGCAGATTATGGGCTAGTGATAAAAAGTGTGAATAATTCAAAATTTGAAATGTTATATTTTAATGAATTCGATGTAGCTGGCTTATATGTAGGAGTGGATACAACAGGAGCAATTACTGAAGCATCAGATTCACAAAAAAATATATTTTCTATGATTACGGGTAAGCAAAGAATTAAAGATGGTGCAGTTCTATTTTTGACAGGTGGCACATCGGTTGCAGGTAAAAAAGGTAATACATCGTATAATTATTTCGAAAGTATTCAAGGTGGTATTCATAACGGGAATGGCATAACTGTGGACGATGCTGATAACAATTACTTTACCCAAACTCGTTTTCATGTTTTGGATAACACAAGTACAGGCATAGGGATAGAGTTGAGAGGAAGAAATGATTTAATCAGCAGCGGCGCAGCGGGGAATTTCTTTATGCACGTAGGCATTTCTAATAAAACACTAGCCTATTCTATTATTGCACGTGGTACAGAAACCTATACTTACCCATCACGCGAAAATACCGTGCTGTATATCGACAAAGGAAACGGAACAAAAGATCCTGTTATTGAAACTGATGCTGTATTAACATGGTCTACAAGTTTAGGCTATCAAAATAAGTTTAAATTGAAGAGTACTGTTTTTGCGGCTTCGGATGCGGGAATATTAGCGGCACTAGCAGCATTAACAACTGAGCCAATTATGATTTGTGGTTCTAACACTCATATTGGGTTATTAGCTGGTGATTCGAGCAGTAAATGGAATATAAATATCGAAACAGCTACAGGAGATATGAGGTTGACACGCCAAACAGGAACAGGAAAGGTTAGCGTACCAGCATTAAAATATGCAGGACTTGATGTTTCGGTCGGTGCAAATGATTCTGGTGGCGCTGGTTATAGAATATTGAGAATACCGAATGCATAAGGAGGTTTGTTATGATTTTTTCTCAAGATGAATTAAATAAAATGCAGTCAATCATATTATGGGCTGTCTCTGAGGGATACAGTGTTGATAATCTGGTAAAAAGTATTGCCGACAAATTGAAAATATCAACAGATGAAAGAGAACGTGTAAATAGTATAGCGGGAGTGGATTTTTAGCACGAAATGGAGTGTGAGATAAATGAAAGTTAAAGAGTTAATTGAAAAATTAAACGAGTTATCTGACGAACAAAAAGAACTGGATATTCTCTGTGAAGGTGGATGCGTTGGATTTACAAATGTTGAAGTTTACGAAGATTATATAAACTTATTTTAAAACGCATACGGATAATTATACAAATTAGAAAGGAAGTAGAAACATGTCAACACCAGTATTTCAACCGTACACGCCAGGAATAAATGATGATGTAAACAGTAAGATCAGAGGACTAACTAACGCCTACGCCGATGTGGTACAGCAACTTCAATGGGTACTGCAGCATTTAGATTCTGCTAATGTCACAAAACTTAATACTAGCAGAACAGTAATTAGAAGCAATTCAGGGGAAACGACTATAGACGGTCCATTGTTGGTGATGAAGGATAAACAAGGAACACCTGTGGTTAGATTGCTCATGGGGTACGATGCTACAAGCTTAGACTTTGTATATCAGTTAATGAATGCTGCAGGTGACATCACAGTAGATATTGATTCATCCGGAAATTTAACCGTTGAGCGTGGGACATTCAAGGGAAGTATCACCATAGGTACAGCCAATAATGTATTCAAGGCTGATGGCGCAACTGGCATATGGCTTGGGCATGCCGATTTTGCGAGTGCGCCGTTTAAGGTAGGAATAGATGGGGCGGCAACGGCAACAAATTTAACCGTAACAGGTGGAACGATTAGAACCGCGGCGGTAGGGAACGATAGGATAGAAATAACATCAAGCGGACTGATAAGTTACAATAGTAGCAACCAGAAAAGCGGGGTAGCAATTGAAGATGGTTCATATAGCTATGGAGCCGTTGACTTTTATCATGCAGGCGTTAAGGTAGGTTCTATGTCTTATGACACTTTGGGTGGAATGCACTTTTCAGCGTTAGGCGGAGCGATAATGAACCCTGGAGGCACATGGGATTGCAGTAATGCGACTTTTACGTATCTTAGCAATGGTGTTTCAGAATATGCGACTGAAAGCTTTGTAACGGGGCAAGGATACATAACAGGGACAACAGGTGCGACTGGAAGCTTCACAAGTGCAGACGGCAAAACCATTTCGGTTGTGGATGGGCTAATAACAAGCATAACATAAAAGGGGCTATTAAGCCCCTTGCTGTATTAATGGCAAAGCAATATTGATATAATCACTGTATTTCGCAGAGTCGTACGGGTCATATGTTGTGGCTAACGCTAGAGAACATATGGAAGAATCATCGGCGTTTAAAAATTCAAATGCATTATCTCTAATTTTAAATTTCAACCCCAATGACTCACATTTCTTTCGCAATTCAAGCCAACCAATATAATTTTCTTCATTATACTGAAATACTGGTATTCCATCCGGTGTTTGTGTAATCTTATCGCTCATAATATCCACTCCTGTACTAATAATAGTAGTTTCAGCGGTTGCAACACTTGTGTCTATCTCTATTGCCTTTGTTGTATCATTCCACTCAAACCCTACTCCTATTTTATCACATATATCTCTGAATGAAGAAGCTGGGATATAGTTGTATCCATTGTATGACATCATGGGTAACGTATCATTCTTTACCTCTACACCGTCTACAACGAGTTTTGAGGCGGTTGAAGTTAGGATGTACTCTTGTACTGCAGCGCCTACTGGAATGGCTGAGAATAGCAATGTAGCGAGTAAGAAGCCTAATACGAATGACTTTTTCATAATATTACCTCCATTGGTTTTAAACCAATTTACTTGATTTCATTATAAGCCTGTCCAATTCGATTATATGCTTGTTAACGGCTACTGTCAAATAGTGCCTAAATCATACGGAGAGCGAGGGACAAAAGAAGCGGTGAAACATGTGGTACGATTGAATATAGAGAGGGATAGTGAATAGCTACACGACAAGGCGGCTGACCCTGCCGCCTTCCCAAACTCAAATTAGGGTACATACGAAAGGGTGGTATATTTTTTATGGAGAATTTTAAAGTATGCAGTAAAAACGAATATAGGTATTGCAAAAGATGCAAAAGAACTCTTCCAAATAACGGCAATTATTTTTACACAATTAAAGGGGAAACAAGGGGATCGTGCAAGGAATGTTGCGGACACCATTTTTCTTTTAAAAAAATTGTAAGAGAAGGTTATAAAATTTGTTCAAAATGCAAGAGAGAATTGCCATGTACCTTAAATTATTTTTTTAAAAAACTCAAGAACAAGGATGGGTTAAATCATACGTGCAAAGTGTGCATGGGAGCATCGGGTTACTCGAAAGATATCCCAGATGCAAAACTGGGATTTAAAATTTGCAGAGATTGTCTTTCTGAACTGCCAGCCACATATGAATATTTTTCAAAGGATTGCGGAAGCAAGGACGGGCTTAAACTTTTATGCAAAAAATGTGTAAAGACTTATTATTTGAATCACAAACAACAAATGGCAGAATGCCAAAAAGAATACAGAAAAAACAACAAAGAAATGTTTTTGGCTTATCAAAAAATAATTACGCAAAAGAGAATAGCAAAGAAAATGGAATTGCCTAATTCGTACAACTGTACGGAATGGGTCAAAGCAAAGGAACATTTTGATAATAAGTGTGCTTACTGTGGCAAAAAAACGAAACTCACCCAAGACCACTTTATTCCACTTTCAAAAGGCGGAGAGTATACAATAAATAATATTATTCCCGCCTGCCAAAGTTGTAACTCAAGTAAAAACAACAGAGATTTCTTTGCGTGGTATAACAGCCAACCTTATTACAGCAAGCGGCGAGAACGAAAGGTTTTAAATTACCTAAACTATGATACAAAATCTAAAACTCAGCAACTAGCACTTATCATTTGATAGGTGCTTTTTCATGTAGCAAATTTAGGTATGATTATACAGAAAAGCGAGGGAAAAAAGAAGGTGCAAAATGTGTGGTACGATTGATATATAAAGGGTTGACCGGCCAGTCATAAAACGAGAGAGATGCCTATACCATCTCTCTCGTTTCCCTAAAAAACATAACCTGTGTAGGAGGTTACATATTAATGTCTAAGAAGAATCATATCAGCGAACAGTTTATGCCTGTTACAAAATCACTTGTAAAAAGTCAAGCGTGGAAAGAATTACCCGATTCAGCGATCAGGGTTTATATACTTATTTATCTCGACTGCAAAAGTTATGAGTTTGGGAAAGAAAAGCCTGGAATTGAAGGCGGTCAACTTACTTATAAACAGGCAGAGGAAAACGGAATAAATCGTACCAAAATGAAAAATTCAATTGATGAGTTGGTGGCAAAGGGATTTATAAAAGTTAATCAGACGGGCGGCTTCTACCACAAGCACAATTTCTTTAGTTTAAGTAATGATTGGAAACGTTATGTAAGCAGTGGATAAGAAAGGGTATAGGGATGGTATATCTATAAGGGTACTACCAGTTAGTACGTAAAGTCGTATTTTGTCGAAAACATTCTATAGCTAGATATATAAGACATTAGAGGTTATTTTGCCAATTACCATTACGTATCACCAGCTAGTACGTAGATACATATTTTAACAGCTTTACGTACCAATAGTTAGTACGTATACGTATCACCAGTTAGGGTTGAATTATAAACTTTTACCCAAAATTTAGGGAACAAAAGAACTCACAAAATCCGTGATATGATTTATATATGAGGTGGATGGCTTGTCGTTGATGATAACCCCGCTGACCTCTCAATATTAAAAAATTGGGAGGATTTTTTATGAACGAATTGGTTAAAGTGAAAGGTAATGAAGTTTTTACCGACAGTTTGATTATTGCTGAAGGAATAAAAAGAAAGCACGATTCAATTACTAAGGCTATAAAAAGATACGGATCAGACTTAAATGAATTAGGTAAGGTTGGACTGTCAGTCCGAGCTTCTGAAAGTGGGCAAAGTCAAAATGTTTATATTTTAAATGAAACACAATCAGTATTTCTTCTTACACTTATGGACAACTCTCCAAAGGTAATAGATTTCAAAAAGAAATTAGCTATTGAGTTTGTTGCCATGCGAAGGTTTATTCTTGAAAAACAATCAGCCGAATGGCAGCAATCCAGATTAACAGGTAAACAAATTCGCAGAGACGAAACAGACATTATTCTCATAAAATTAATCCCGCTTGCAGAAAAACAAGGGAGCAAAAATGCCGGTAAACTATACTTGAGTTATTCTAAATTAGTAAATACAGTATTAGGCATAAACACAGGTGAAAGGGATAACTTACCATCTGCCTATATTGATGCTATCCGATTTCTTGAAAACGCCATAAGTAACATTATTTCTATCGAGGTTGATAAAGGCACTGAATACCACGAAATATACCAAATCTGTAAGGCAAAATGTTCCATTATCAAAGAACTCGCTTTCTTACCTTCCATTAAATTAATCGGGGCCTAGTAGACCGCGCTAAGCCCTCCCAATTTCCATGTTAAAATAAAGATATAGAATCAATCCGTTTCAATGGAATTGTCAAAGGAGGGCTATTTATGGCTTCTACATATTATCAGATCGGCTCAAAGGGTGACGAGGTTAAAAAGTTACAGCAGACACTAACAAATGCAGGTTATGACACAAAGGGCGTAGATGGAATTTTTGGTGCCAATACGCAAGCTGCAGTAACAGCATATCAGAAAGCGAATAATCTCACAATTGATGGCGTGGCCGGTTCCCAAACTTTAGGCTCACTATATAAACCTGCCGCTACAGTACAGACCATCCCCCAGGTTAATCAAACCGCTCCGGTTGCACCTAAACAACCTGCCGCCGACTTATCCGCTTTGAGCAATATAAACTTGAATCCTACTGTAACTGTGCCGACAAATGAAAACCCATTTCAGGATAGATTGAACTCTGCACTGGACAAAATATTGAGTTACAATCCGAACTCTGCATATGATGTTACAACGGACCCACTGTATGCTCCACTGAAACAGCAATACGATAATGCAGGTCAATCAGCTTTCAACAACCAGATTGGCAGACTATCGGCTTTGACAGGTGGCAGACCTTCGACAGCTGCGGTTGGAACTGCTACGGCTTCACAAAATCAATACGCAAAGGACTTCGCCGGAACTGTTTTACCTTCTCTGGTTAGTGCCGAACAGACTAGAAAACAGAACGAATATAACAATATTATAAAACAGCTTGAAGCGTTACAAGGAGCGGATAACACCGGATACAACAGATTCAGAGATACGACCTCTGATACGCAAAAGGCAGAGGAAAAGAAAATATCTGATTATCTCAGCACAATAGGACAATATTCAGACAACTATCAAGCGAGAATAAATGTGGTTGAGAATGATAATGACCCTACGAACGACTATGAATCGCCTTTATTGAAAGCAAAGAGACAGGAAAAGATTGCGGCACAAGAAGCCGCAAAGGCAGAAGCTGAACAGTTGGCATATGATAGGGAAGTTGAACAGGCTAAGTTGACTAATGATACAAAGCTGACTAATGCACAGATAAACAACTATGCGGCTGATAATGCGAGACAGGCGGCTAGCGGCGAAGGTGGTTCAAGCGGTAGTGATGATGCCACTTTGACCACCACACAATATTTCAATCAGGCTAAAGCTTTGCTTAACGAAACGGTTGCTACAGGTGAGACAGATTCAGAAATGAAGCCTATTTATAGACCTAAGTACACAAAGGAACAGTTTGAAACATGGCTGGCAAATCTTCCTATCTCAGATAAAGAATATGACGATATTATTGCGGCTCTCGATCTTGACAGTGTTGAATTTTATACTCCTGCTTCAACCACAACAGGGCGAGATGTTTATTGGAGAACAAAATAAATGAGGTGTAATTATGGCATATGTTTCAACAAGAAGGCAGAAAATATTACAGACAAATAAGCCTGAACAGGTTAAAGATACCGAGACCAAAACGTCCAAGGATAGTTACGTTTCTAAACGGCGTAAAAGTGTGCTGAATAAAACAGTAGAGAAGCCTGTTCAAACTGAACCCGTGCAAAAAGAACCTGCAAAAGTAGAATATGTTTCTGAACGCAGGAAATCCGTACAAAAGCCAGTAAAGCAATCTGTCCGTGATGATTCAGATATAAAGGGAACATATACTCCTGGGGATTATGATAAGAGTAAAGCTGATGATGGCAAACTCACATTGTCCAAACTTGCCGAAGCCGTCAAAAGGATTCCTACGGCATTGATGAATAAGGAAAATACACAGAATCAAAGGAAAGCTTTGTTCGGTGATTCTTCAAACAATATCACACCAGTTGATAATTCTCGTTACAATGTTGTCGGGCAGAACATATTGCCTGTATACGAGGAAGAATCTGCGTTTGAGAAGATTAGCAAGGGTACAGTTAATTACGGAGCAGGAACGGCTTTGAGAACGCTTGAAGCTGTACCACAAGCTATGATGAAAACAGTTTCCAACATAGGGAATGCAATAGAAGGAAAACCTCTTGATTGGTCTGATAAGACATTGAGAGAGGATATTCTACCTCCTGCATACGATAAGGCATTACGTGAACTTGCTTCAACGGGCAAGGGTGGAGCGATTGCCGCGCAAGGTATTGATATGCTTATCAATATGGGACTTGACCCTACAACATATATCGGTGGTGGTATAGTTGATGATTTGTCGCGAGCTGGTATAATGGGCAAGGCCTCTAAACCTTCTACTGAATTTGTTAAGGTAGTTGGTGAAAGGCAACAGGCTATGCTTGCTAAACAGGCCGCTAAGAATGCAGTAAAAACTATAGATAATGTAGTTGATGCTCCGATAAAACAAGTTGATGCTGAACCCATTAAGCAAGTTGAAATCAAGAAGCCTACTGTAGACGAATTGTGGGAAGCTAATAATCCGGTTAAGGCTGTAGACAATACCGTGAATAATTCACCTATGAGCGAGGTTGAAACACTCAAAAGGATCCGCATGGGGTTGAAGGAAGGTACAGAGGAACATAAGGCGATAAGTAATGTAATAGACAGGCTAGATACGGCTAATAAGGTTGAAACAGGTGTATTGGATGATACCGTGAAGCAAATTGATACTGTACAACCTACACGAGCCGTACAGCCTAAAATAGAAGCAGAGCAGGTAAACACACCTACAGCAAACGAAGTGGTTCAGAAGGGTGTACAGGAGGCCGAAACAGTAAACAAGGTTCCAAACAAAGTTTATCGCTACGACTCTGCCGACATAAAAACTTACGACACAAAGCACAATGCAGAAGAGGTTGTCTTCTTCTCAGCCGATGCAAAAACAGCGGAATCATTCGGTGGAAAGCCGCGCGAATTCAATGTCGATATGAAAAATCCCCTTGTACTT
>Ga0209318_1001643_pt1 | contig 13142 bp, 23 predicted proteins | sample RifGroE1_FD_183999 | JGI IMG/M metagenome (GOLD analysis project Ga0209318, IMG submission 183999) | Groundwater microbial communities from Rifle, Colorado, USA - Groundwater E1 (SPAdes) (version 2) | ecosystem: Environmental > Aquatic > Deep subsurface > Groundwater | place: Rifle, Colorado...
CAAGAAGAATGCGTTTTTATTTCTGAGGTGAAAGAATTATATAAAGGTTCTGAATATGATATGTCTGACGATATTTATTAAATTAATATCAAACCATCATTTGATATTGATATTAGAAGAGAGGTGAATCTTATTGAAAGAAACTCAAATTAATTGGAAAAGTTCAGATGAAGATATTCAAAATATGACTATTAAACAAGCAATAGAATTAATAGAAAATCAGATTACATTAGGTAAATTAGGTGGTGATTTTAGACCTAGAAAACATATGGTTAAAGCATATGAGTTAGCATTGGAAGCATTGAAAAATAATTTATTAAATAGCTAAAATAAATGCTTGACAATGGATTAGAATACTAATATAATAATAAACAAGAAAGGGGGTATGAATACATGCGTTGGTATGATAAAAGAAATAAGAAAATAAGTAATACTATAAATTGCAAAACAAGTACTTTATCTAATCAAGAAATTGAAGAAATTTATTTAAATAATTTTTGTTTGCGAAATGAAAATGGAAATTTAACAGTAGAGGAAGCTAAAGAATGGTTTAATCAATGTGCTAAAGAAAATATGATTATGAGGAGATTGGAATATGACAGAAATAACACTAAACGGTGAAGTTTATATGAAGAAAAATGAAATTAAAGTAGATCATGAAATGGCTGTTTTATATTTTAAGAATCTGGAAGAATATAAGTTTATTGAATTAGTAGATGATATTGTATCTGAAATGCTTAAAGGTAAATATGATGATTTAGAAAATTTAATGGAAGGTCATTTTAATACAAATAGAGCATTACTTAAAATACATTATGCTGTTTATAATTATTAAGAAAGGAATAAAAATGTTTAGCACAATAAAAAATTTATTTAAATATCATCCTTATGGTAAAAAATATAGAATATTAAGACACTTTGGTTATTGGTATTGTTATCATTGTAATAAATTACATTAGCCAAAAGTAGAGAAATATTATCATGGTGATAATGATACGGTTTGTGAATTAATTGATAAAGGAGTAAAATAATTTGAAAGTTTTCAGAGTATATCGTAAAGATATTAATGAATTGCCTGGATGGTGGAATGAAGTAGCATATAGAGAAGTATACTGTGTTGCAGAAAATGTTAATCAAGCAAAAGGAATTGCTTTAGCAGAACATAGAAGTTTAATGAATAATATAGCTAAAAAGGATATTTTAGTTGAAGAAATAACATTAAAAGTAGGAATGATTTTAGGGGCAGATTAATAAATAATAGAAAGGAGTGAAAAATATATTAAAATTAATCATTAGTCATATTATAAAGTATGGATTGAGAAAGTACATAGCACATTACAAATATTATAAAAGAAAAATGAATGGTAAATGTAATGATTATTATATTTATTTCTCACAGTTTTACTATCCAGAAAGTATAGGTCAAAAAGTAAAGTTAGAAATGAAAAGTGGTAAATTTGGCATATATGAAGTGATAAGTGTTAAAGCAATTAATGATTGGAGAAGTAAGGATATTTGTATAGATTTTATAGGTTATGAAAATATAAAGCCTATACGTAAATGTACATTTGAAGAATATCTTGAATTGTATGAAGATAATTAAGATTTTAAATACCAAATTTATATTTTGTTGTGAATTAATATAAAGGAGTGAAATTATTATGTATAACTATATTATATGTATGAAAAATGGCAAAGAATATAAAATTAAATGTGATTTTAATTTTAAAGATTTAATTAATGATATAATGCCAAAAAGTCAGTATGAAATAAAAATATCACATTTTAATTTAATAGATCACGATGATAAAGTTGTTGCTATAATAGGGAATGAAGTATCAAGTATTGAGTATTTTATTAAAATAAATTAGTAAATTAAAGGTATTGTAGAAAATAATAGTTGACAAGTTGGTAATAGAATGATAAAATAAATATAGATTAAAAATAAATTAAATGGAGGAATTTATTATAAAAAAGAAAACTATAAGAGTTAATATACAAATGAAGGATGGTTCAGAACTTAAAGAAATTGATATATTTAGAAATAGAGAATTAGAAGATAGTATAGTTTCTACCAAATTAGAAATTGAAGAATTGCTTAATTATGAAAATGATAAAAATGTATATTTTGGTGGGAAATATATTCAAGGTGGAATTATTCCCAAGCAAATAAGTAAGTATGAAATTATTGAAGATGAAAAAGAAATATCATTAGTATTGTTAAATTTTATTGAAGAAAATAATCATGTATATGATTTTAATTCAAATGACGTAATGAATTTTATAATTGAGAATAGACAAGAAATATTAAAAATATTGATATAAATTTAGAGTAGAAAATACTATATCTAGTAATATATATTTAATAAAATACTAGATATAGTATTAATATAAATGCTGAATTTTATGTTGATATTTAAGGAGGAAAAGTTATGATAGCAATATGTAATGATAATAGTTATACTTGGAGAAATGTATTAACAATAGGTAAAGAATACAAAATACTTAACATGTATAATGATGAATACGAAGATTATCCAATGATTGATATAGTATGTGATGATGGTAAAGAACGTGCATATAGAGCAAATAGATTTAAAATAATTGAATAAATGGAGGATAATTTTATGCAAATATTAAAATAAAGGAGGTGAAAATATTATGGGTTATTTAATCGCTTTTATTTTTATAGTAGGAATCAATATTACAGTAGGTGCATGGTCTGTTATTGAAATTTTATCTTGGTTTGGCAAATCTATCCCAATGTGGGCAAGTGTTTTGATTGGATTATTTACAGGTGAATTTAGTATTCCTGTAGCAATTGTAGGATATTTATTGAGGATGTTTGGAGTATTTTAAATTAAAAGTGATAAATCTAAGGAGGAATAATTATGTATTTAGGATTTGAAGACATGAACAAAGAAGAAAGAGAAAAATTTATTGATGGATTATATGATAATTTTATTCAAATATTTTCTTTTTTCTTGACAAATTAACTATAGAATAATAAAATAATAATGAACTAAAATAATAAAAAGAGGTGCGATATGATTAAAAAAATTGATAAGAAAAATAAATTTATTTCAATATTTAATCCAAAAACAGGATTTTACGTAAGGACAGGTGTTATAAATGAAAAAGGTGAAGATACAGGTATTGATCCATTTATGACTACATATCCAGAATTAATTGATGTAGGTATCATGGGACATTGCAAACATGGTTTATCAGGACTTTGTATTAAATCTGGAGTGCAATGTTATCAAAATGGTTTAAAAACACATAATCCAAATATGACTTTAGATAATTTTAAGAAAATTGTTGATGAATGTAAAGGAAAAACTTATCAATTAGCTTTAGGAGGGAGGGGTGACGTAGACCAACATGAATACTTTGAAGAAATAGTTAAATATTGTAGAGATAATAATATAGTACCTAACTTTACTTCTTCAGGATTAGGATTTACTGATGATATTATTAGAATATGTAAACAATATTGTGGTGCGGTAGCTATTTCATGGTATCGACAAGAACATACTTATAAGGCAATTAACATGTTATTAAAAGCAGGTATCAAAACAAATATTCATTACGTATTAGGTAATAATAGTATTGATGAAGCAATTGAAAGATTGAATAATAATAATAATAATAGTTTTCCTAAAGGTATTAATGCAGTTATATTTTTACTACATAAACCTGTGGGGCTTGGTAAAGAAGAAAATGTACTTGATATTAAGGATGAGCGAGTAAAAGAGTTTTACAATGTCATAGATACTAATAAATTTGATTTTAAAATTGGATTTGACTCTTGCAATATTCCTGCATTAATTAATTTGACAAATAATCTTAATCAAGATAGTTTTGATACTTGTGAAGCTGGACGTTGGAGTGCTTATATTACATCTAACATGCAAATGATTCCATGCTCTTTTGATAATCAAGATTTAAAATGGGCATATGATATTAACAATGATACAATTCAAAATGCTTGGAATAGTAAACAATTTGATAATTTCAGAAGTTATTTTAAAAATTCTTGCCCAAATTGTAAAGATAAATTAAATTGTTTTGGTGGGTGTCCTATTAAAAGACAAATTGTATTATGTAATAGAGAGGAGAAAGATTTATATGAAGGTTAGAATGGATTTTGTTACTAATAGTAGTAGTTCTAGTTTTATCATAGAGAAAAAGTATTTAACACAAAAACAAATTAATAAAATATATAATCATAAAAAACTATGTACTCATGATTTAGATTTTGAATGGAGTATATATGAAGATGAATCAAAAATTGAAGGTAGAGTATTTATGGATAATTTTGATATGGAAAGTTATTTAAGAAAAATTGGTATCCCAAATAATATAGTAGAATGGGGAGAATAATTATGAAAATACGCACAGACTTTGTAACTAATTCATCATCAAGTAGTTTTATTATATCTACAAAAGATGTTGATTATGATTTTTTAATAAATACAGTGTTAAGAGAATTTTATTTAGAATCTAGAAAAGGTAGATGGGATGATGAATCAGATGAAGAGATTTTAAGTTGGTATAAACCAGAAACAGTATTAAATGATAGCGAGGGTAATATTGGATTATTTATAAAAGATAAATCTGAGGCATTTGAAGAAGATAATTATAATTATTGGATTCAGATAGAAAAAGACAATAATAAAGATAAAAATGAGATAGAAGAAAAATATTATGTAATAGATAATAATTGTACGATTAGATTTGAGTGGGATATAGTAAGAAAAATATTCACAGAAAAATATAATATACCTTGGGAATATGGGTATTGTGATTAAAGGAGGTTGAATATGAAAATTAGAAATGATTTTGTGACAAATTCAAGTAGTTCAAGTTTTGTGGTAATTTATGAAGTTGACTATAATAATCAATTAAAAAAATATCTTAAAGATGAGTTTGGTAAGTATGGATTAAGACTTGCTGAAACATACATAGAATCTGGAGATAAAATTAAAAATACAAAATATCATGACATTTTAGATTATATTGAAGAAGATACCGATAATATTTTAAAAGATGATAAATATTATTTTAAAGCATCTTTTATTGAATGGACGAATGAAGGAGATTCTGAAGGTGATGATGCGTGGTTGGCGAATCATATCCCTAATGAATATCTTAAAGAAATTTATAATGGTGGAGAATAATATATATGAAAATACGCCAAGATTTTGTTACGAATAGTTCAAGTAGTAGTTTTATATGTATAAAACTTAAAAATAAAGAATTAGAAGAAAAAGTATTAATGGAAAACAATATGTCTTACGAAACAGTAGAAGAGCAATATGAAGATTCATATGTTGAAGAAATTTCACTAAAAGGTAATTTAACAGTAGTAGTTGGTGAAGGTGGAGATGTTTATTATATAGGCAAAGATTTATATGAAAGTGATTTAAAAAGTCAAACATTAACACAAATAAAAAATAATATGATACAAGAATTTAATAAATTTTATGAATTGAAATTGGATATTGATGATTTAGAGTTTGATTATGGAGAAATTAGTAGAGGATAAAATAATTAATATAAAAATAAATCTACATATACTATATATAGTATGCTAAAATTATAAAGCATACTATATATAGTAAAATATCATAATGAAATCGCAGTTTTATAACGAAATATAATAAAAACGGAGGTAATTTTATATTGGAATTAATTTATAAAACAGACAATGGTAAACTTATTCAAGGTGATAATATTGAAATAATGGAGAAAATAAAAGACAATACATATGATAGTGGTATTTCTGATTTTCCTTATGATTTAAAATTTATGGGTAAGAAATGGGATAATACAGGAGATTTTTATAAATGGTGTAAAACAAGAGCAATTGGATTATATAGGATAATTAAACCAGGAGGTTATGTTTGTATATTCGGCCATCCTAAGACAAATCACAGAATGAAATGTGCTTTTGAGGATGCAGGTTTTAATATTGTAGAAGAAATTGACTGGATTTATGGGACTGGATTTCCGAAGAATCAGGATATAGGGAAACTATTTGATAAGCAAAATGGGAGATGCCTTGAAGAAAGATATAAAATGGCAATATATATAAAACAGAGAAGAAAAGAAAAAGGGTATACTTTAAAAGAGTTAAATGAAATATTTGGATATGTTGCAGGATGTACTTGGTGGGAATCAACAATTCCAAATACAAACAGAGTACCAAATAAAGAAGATTGGAATAAATTAAAAGAATTACTTTCATTAAATAATGATTTTGATTGGATTATTGATAGATTTGAAGCAGAAAGAGAAATTGTTGGGAAAAGAAATGATGGGATTGGTAGTGATAGTAATAGTGGTATTTATCAATTAAATAATGGTGAATCTAAAATGAAAAAAGAAATAGATATTACCGAACCATCAACTGATCAAGCAAAGCAATGGGACGGATGGAAGACTTCAGGTTTAAAACCAGCACATGAACCTATTACAGTTTTTCAAAAACCATTAGAAGGTACATATATTAATAATATAAATATACATAAATGTGGTGCAATGAATATTGATGCTTGTAGGATTCCTACTTCACAAGTAGATAAAGATATTATTAATGCGAAAGCATCTAAAAATCCAACAACTAACTATTCAGATAGTGAAAATAAAATATATGGCGCATATACTGAAGATAAATCAATGCCAGCAAATGAGATAGGAAGATTCCCTGCTAATATTATTCTTGATTCTTCTATGGGAGATATATTAGATAGTCAAAGTGGTATTAGTAAGTCAACAGGAGGAAAAGGAGATAAAAGTAAAGGTGCTTTAGGAGATAGTGTATATGGTAAATATAAAAATGAAGAATTATCTGCTAATGCAGGTGGTTTAGGTGATGTTGGTGGTGCAAGTAGGTATTTCTTAAAGATTGATGCAGATGATTTTACACCATTTTATTATTGTCCTAAAGCAACTAAAAAAGAAAAAGGTGAAGGTAATACTCATGTTACAGTTAAACCTAAAGCATTAATTAAATGGTTAATAAAATTAGTTACTCCTATTGACGGTAAAACAATTGATATAACTGCTGGAAGTGGAACACATGGGTTAAGTTGTGAAGAATTAAATAAAGAAGAAGGATATAATTTAGAATGGATTAATATTGAATTATTAAATACAGATAAAGAACCATATTGTAAAATTGCAATGAATAGGATTAAAAGTGTAATATAAAAATATACATACTATATATAGTATGTAATGTAATTCTATTATACTACATATAGGAAAATATTATTATAAAACTACTGTTTCGTTGTGAAAATAATAATATAATTTAAATAAACAAAAAAGCTAATTAATCTGTCGTTTAATGCAAAAGAATAATATGTTATAATAAGATTAGAAAGGGTGAAAAACATAAAAGTAATAAATATTTCAAAAGAAAAAAAATTAGATAAAAAACTATATACAGTAAAAAATGTTCCTATGGAGACTGTAAAAGAAATTTGTAAAAATAAACATTATTTACATAGAGTGCCACATATTGTTGCTAGTTATGGACTATATAAAAACGATCTATTATTAGGAATTATAACCTTCGGTATACCACCAAGTCCTTACTTAATGAAAATATGTGGTGAAGAATATAAGAGTAATGTTTTAGAATTAAATAGATTGTGGTGTTATGATGAATCTCCAAAAAATTCTGAAAGTTATTTGATCTCTCAAGGAATTAAATTATTAAAGAAGGATAAACCAGAGATAAAAATATTAGTATCATTTGCAGATACGAGACAAAATCATTTAGGATACATATATCAAGCATCAAATTGGTATTTTACAGGATGGTCTATTCCAGGTGGAGGCAGTATCGTTATTAATGGTAAGGAGATTCATCCTAAGAATTTAAACAATAAATATGGGACTAGTGATTTAGAAAAATTAAAAGTAATACTTAATACAGAAAATATTCATTATCGTCCAAGAAGTAAAAAATGTAGATATGTATATTTTATTAGTAAAGATAAAAGAGAGAATACATTATTAAAAACATTATGTAAATATGAAATACAAAATACATATCCAAAAGAATTTCCTAAAGAAACTGAATATAAGACTCAAAAACAGAAACTACTTGATAAAAATGTAGATAGTTTTTAAATAAATTAATAGAGAAAAGGAGACAAGTTATGAAAATAGGACAAATAGTATTATATAATCAAAATGATACATTAAAATATAGTATAATAATCCATAGAAATAATGAGTCATATGACATAATAAATTTAGATGGGAATTCACCAATTACTTACAATGTTAATATTAATAGTTTATTTAAATTACATGAAAGAATTTACGCAGAAAACTTAATCAATGCAAAATTAGATTTAGAAATAGCAGAACTTAAAAATAATATGAAATCAGTGAAAAGATTAGATTATTCTCAAGAAGTTAAAGATAAATATTATAATTTAAAGAATCAAATCAATGCTACAGCGAAGCATATGATTGAATCAGAAAATGATACTGATTTTGAGAATAAACTTAAGGCTATTTGTGAATTAAAAAAGCAATTATATACTATTGAATGTGATGGATTAAATGATGCGAGAAAATTTAATGGTAATATACTATATAAAATTAAACAAATAAATAATAAGAGAAATATGATTACTTATTATTTACAATCAAAATATGTTACAAGTAGAATAAAAACATTAGATGAAGAAACTTTGAAAACGATAGAGGATAAATAAAGTTTATTCAAATGAAAAATTATTATAAAATAACGGTTTTATCACAATATGGGAATCAATAAACCCAATAAAATCAATAGATTATAAAAATAAAAATAGGAGGAATTAAATTATTTGGAGCATATTGTTAGTTTTTCAGGTGGTAAAGATTCAACAGCACTTTTATTTATGATGATTGAAAAAGGTATGCAAATAGATGAAATTGTTTGTGCAGATACAACAAAAGAATTTCCTCAACTTTATGAACATATTGAAAAAGTTAAACAATACATAAATATACCAATCACAATTCTAAAAAATAAAACATTTGATTATTGGATGTTTGAACATGAGAAAACAAGAGGTAAAAATATAGGACAAAAAGGTTATGCATGGCCTTCCCAGGGACAAAATAGATGGTGTACTTCAGTATTAAAAAGAGATTTAATAAAATCATATTTAAATAAGAAATATAAAAATGGCAATTATATTCAATACATAGGAATTGGAATGGATGAATTAAATAGAGTAGATGATAATCAGTTTAAAAGATATCCATTAATTGAATGGAAAATGACCGAAGGGGAAGCATTAAAATATTGTTATGATAAAGGTTTTGATTGGGATGGATTATATACTAAATTTGGTAGAGTAAGTTGTTGGTGTTGCCCATTTTCTAGTTTAAAAGAATTAAGAAATTTATACATATATTACCCTGATTTGTGGAAACAACTAAAAGAAATGGATAATATGTCTCGAAATCAGTTTAGAGCAAAAGAAAGTATTCAGGATTTAGAGAATAGATTTAAGAAAGAATTAGATGAAATGTATTTAAAAATGGATTATAAAATAGTAATATAAATAATATAATATGCAAATAAAATACATTGATAAATATAATCATAAATAGTATAATATACTAGAGGTGATTATTATGCCAAGAAGAGATCTTGTAAAAACAGTTGCTAGAAAAGCACCAATAGTAATGAATAGTGCAATAATTCTTAATAAACAATATGAAGACAAAGAATTAACAAGTGATGAAGCATATTTACAAATGATTAAGTTTGCTAATATTGGTAATTTTAAAAGTTATTGGTTTGATATTGATGAATTGCTTAGAGAAAAATATGAAACAGAAAAATGGTTTTGGTTAGTAAGAAGACTTAGAAACACAATTAATGAATGGTAATTAAGTTTGAATAAAAGTAATCTTTGATCACATTATGGGTAAAATTACGCAAAATCGTAATAATTATAATTTTACCCATAATAATGTCAATAAACCCTTGTTATATAAGGGTTAGAGAGCATTTATATACATAAAATAAAAGTATAGTATAAATATCGTTATGAAAGAAAGATTTTGTCATGACATTTTTATAGAAAGGAGAATTACATATGAAAGATATACGTTGTTTAGTAGGATTGCATGATTGGAAATATGAAGCAACAGCAGTTCGTAGTTGTGGTTCTGAATTAGAAAAACATTATCGTTGTTTAAGATGCGGAGAAAGATTATATATGGAATGTGATACAAGTCCTACTCCATGTAAATATTTTAAATTTCCTAGATGTATTTATGTTACTGAAGAAAATCCTGAATGTTATAAAGTGAGAAAGAAAAAGTAATAGCAAAATTAAAATAATAGTTGACAGAATGGTAAAATAAATGTTATAATACAAATAGAAATTAATAAGGAGGTTACATATGTACAAGATTGAGAGAATTCAAGAGTTAGTTTCACTATTAAACAATGCATGTGATGCATACTATAATTTAAATTCACCTATCATGGAAAATCGTGAATACAACACTTTATTTGATGAACTTAAATCATTAGAAGAATCAACAAATATTATCTTATCGAATTCACCAACACAAAGAGCAGGATATAAAGTAGTATCTAATTTACCAAAAATCAAACATGATATACCTTTGCTTTCACTTGACAAAATTAAAGAGATACCAAAATTAGTAAAATGGTTAGGTGATAAACAAGGTGTATTAATGTTAAAAATTGATGGTGGAACAGGTAAAGTAACATATCAAAAAACATTTAAGCAATTAGTAACCAGAGGGGATTCAGAAACCAACATTGGCGAAGATATTTCTCATAATGTGAATAGTATAAAAAATATTCCATTAGCAATTGATGATGAGGAAGAAATTCAAGTTGTTGGTGAGAATTATATGAAGTATTCTTCATTTAATGAATTAAACGCTAAAATTAAAAATCCAGATGATAAATATGCTAATCCTAGAAACTTAGCAAATGGTTCAGTTGGTTTGCTTGATGCAAAAGTATGTAAGAATAGAAATATTGAATTCTGTGCTTTTAATATTATCAAAGGGAATAAGTTTGAAACAAAACTTGGACAATTAGAATGGTTAAAATCACAAGGTTTTGATGTTGTTCAATATTGGGTAGTAGATAAAAATAATCTTGAAGAAATTATAAACAAGATAATTGAAGATATTCCTAGTTTTGATTGTCCGATTGATGGCCTAGTGCTAACTTTCAATGATATTAAGTATGCAGAATCATTAGGAAGAAATAATCATCATTATAATGGATCGATTTCATTCAAATTCGAAGATAATTGGTTTAAAACGACATACCTATATACTGAATGGAATACAAGTAGATTTGGTAAAATTGTTGGGACAGGAATCTTTCAACCAGTCAATATTGAAGGCACAGAAGTAACTAGAGCAACAACACATAATTTAGATAGATTTTGGCAATTAAAACTTGGTAAAGATGATGTGATTGAAATAAGTAAGAGAAATAAAATCATTCCTGCAATTGAAAATAATATTACAAGAAGTGGAACTGAAGAAATACCTAAAGAATGTCCAACATGTAAAGGTAAAGTAGAAGTCAGAAAAATAGTAAATACACATGATTTATTCTGTCTTAATCCTGATTGTGATGCAAAACTACTGAAAAAGTTAAAACATTTTGTTAGTAAACAATGTTTTAATATTACTGATATTGGTGAAGCATCATTAGAAGTATTTATTGATAAAGGATTTATTACTTGTTATATGGATATTTTTAAACTAGAAAAATTTAAGAAAGATATTATATCGCTTCCTGGTTTTGCTTTGAAATCTTATAATAAGATGATTAAAGCGATTGATAATTCTAAGAGTATTAAAATGTGTTCACTAATTGCATCTTTAGGGATTAAAAATGTTGGATTTGGTAGCTCTAAGAGATTAGAAAAACATTTTAATAGTGATATTAATGCTTTCTTAAAAGCAACTAATTCTTATCGTAACTTTATGAATATTGAAGATTTTGGTGAAACTACAGCAATGAGTATTTATTCATATTTTCAAGACAAAGATAATATGGAACAGTTTAAGGAATTGTTGAGTGTAGTTAATGTTGTTAAGGATGAAGAAAGGAGAGAAATAGTGAATACGGATAATTATTTTAATGGAAAGAAAACGTATGCCACTGGCAGTTTTGCCAACTATAAAAAAGATGAGATTAAAAAGTTACTTGAAAGTTTAGGTGCAACATTTGCTTCAGGGTATGCTAAGAGTTTAGATTGCTTGATCGAAGGAAGTTTAAAGAGTAGTAGTAAAGTTGACAATGCTAAGAAAGATGGAATAAGGGTTATAGGAGAAGATGAGTTTATTAAGATGATTAATCAAGGATAATAATAATAATAGATATGATTGGTAGTTATGAGTAGTTATTAATTTCTGTCAAGGTAAAAAATAAAAATAAATAATAATTTCCCCCTTGACAGAATGATAATATAAATGTTATAATGACAAAGAATTAAGAAGTAGAAATTAAATCCAAAACAAATTAAAATAAAAAGGAGAAATGATTTATTTATGATCGATGTTAAAAAGGTTCCGTACAAAAGTATTGAAGTAGAAACAGAAGTGGGAATTCAAACAATCTCAAGTGGAAATAAGATAAGATTTGTTACTGAAGATAATGGTGAATTAAAACAAGGCACTATAACAAATTTTAAAGGTACTAAACCTGAGAAAGTAGAAGTAGAATTTATTCCTAGTGATGGTAAGCATAAAGAAACTTGGTCAATTTTAGAAATGGAGGATGGAAGTTTAAGATTGATTGAAGAAGAAGATATTGAAAAAGAAGGAGAAAATAGTGAAAGTGGTGATAATGGAGAAGAAGAATAAGTGGTAAGGTTTACTTTAATAGGTTAGTAAGTTAAATAGCTAGTAAGAACAATAAAATAAAAATACATATATAAAGGAGATAATATTACACATGGCAAATAATGAATTAAGACAAGGTATTAATAATGTTACATTAATAGGTGAAGTTAAAGAGCATAAATTAAAATTTAATAAAGATAAAGATGGTAACTATATAAATGGTTCTTTAATTGTTAAAACTGGTGAATTTTCAGAATTAGAAATAA
>Ga0209318_1001644_pt1 | contig 13129 bp, 21 predicted proteins | sample RifGroE1_FD_183999 | JGI IMG/M metagenome (GOLD analysis project Ga0209318, IMG submission 183999) | Groundwater microbial communities from Rifle, Colorado, USA - Groundwater E1 (SPAdes) (version 2) | ecosystem: Environmental > Aquatic > Deep subsurface > Groundwater | place: Rifle, Colorado...
TTGGCATATTCATTCTGATGATGCTTGGAGGATACGGAGCAGCACATCCAAATATTGAAAAAGGATGGAAATACATAAGGAGTTCTCAGGGTAAAATGGTTGCAGTTGGCGGTATTTTCGTCCTTGCACTTTTCATGATCACTATTGTATTCTTCTCGCTGTATGTATTCAGCCGGATTGAATTTGCACTGTAAGGGGGATCACATGGAAATAAAACGCCTGCTGTCAATCTCTCTCCTTCTTATTTTCCTTTTATCTGTCTGCGTGGCATCAGCGGGTACGGGGGAAAAAAACGTAAAAGTGATTTCAAAAGACGGGGGAGATATCACAAAAGATAATAAAAAAGATGGTGACTCAAAGGGCTCTTCAGATGTAAAAAAAGAAGAAAAAGACACGTCAACTGAGTCAGACATTACCGGAGTAGAAGCCGTTTCTGATGCAGTGACAACGGGCGGTATTAACATCGGTTACAGAATCGGAGATGAGTTCTTAGAGGGGGGATTTAAAATCGCCTCAGTTGGAGTGGAAGAAAGGCAAGTCACAGGCAAAAAAACAATGACTTATAGCCTGTACTCTAAAGAACTAAACCCATTTGCTGAACCCGGGGTTAGGAAATCAGTATTAATTACGTACCTGTTTCACATCGCTGTTGCTATTTCAATGATTTTTTTAGGGGTCGTTAGATACGTGGCTCAGGTATTATACCCTCAGAAAACTACAAAAATTATGGCAGGTTTCTCAGGAGAATACTCCCAATTTGATGTTGCATGTTTTTTAATTCTCTGTTTATTAGTTATCTTGATGCCGATTTTTGATTTTTTAGGGATTTCTTATTGTGTTCTTAATAGAAATGCAATCGCATATTTTATGGAAACTAAGACTCTCGATATAGTTGGAGCAAATACTGATAGCCTCCCGACTTACATCTTAGTTAATGCAGCCTGGTATCTCAACAACGTTGAAAAGATCATGGGCGAATATGCGGTTCTCATGATGTGCAGGCTCATAGTAGTCAAAACATGGGTTCAGGCTGTAATTGTACTCGTTGGCTCACTTACAAAGGCTGCAATGTTACAGGCTTTTGTTACGGTGGGATTCATTCTTGTTCTTCTTATGGATATTTTAACACTGTTTTTCGTGTCCTCCGGGATTGAAGACAGTATCTCAAAGGATAACTGGTGGTATGCTTTCGCTGGAATGTTTACAGCAACCGCTTTTGACGCACTTATTTTACTCGGGCTTCTTGTTATTCCGGTCTTATTAATTTACTCAAGAATTAGATCTGGTAGATTTGGAGGTAGGGCATAATGGCAATTGAACATAAAACTCCTGCGGATCTCGCTCAAGTCGTGGACCCGCTAAAGGAATGGATCACATACAAATGGGCAGGTGTGGTAATCGGGCTCGCTCTTTTATTCTTCGGGTGTTTTGTAGCGTTTGTTCTGACATTTGTCACAGGTCATATGGTGGCAGCAGTAGGGGTTATTTTACTATTTGTAATCGTGTTTGTTTTCGTTCTGCTGTATGCCAGGACCCCGCAGGTACTTGAAGACAATTGGAGAGGATTGCTTTTCTACGGGATGAATAAAGCAGGGCTGAATTCATTCTCAAAATATAGCGGAAGAGTTAAAAGATGGTGGATTAGGAATTTCACCGGGTACATCGAGATGGACGAAGAAACCGGACTCTGTAGAGAAAAGACAAACCAGGATATGATATAATGAATTTCATGAGAAATATCCCCTATAACGGGAACTGGTCTTTTAATGTGATGACTTATCCCACGGCTGCAATTTCAAACGATGAATATAACAGGAAACTGAAGCAGGCTTCTGAATCGTTTACGTTTGATTCAGGTGATTGGATGAAGAAAACTATTCTTGTTTCAGGAGAGAACCTGAATTATATCCTGGATGATCTGGAAGAACAGCTTGCAGAAAAAGACATTACAGAAGACAGGAGAAATTCAATTGAATCCATGCTGCAAACATTTTCTGAATCAAAAGGCTCTATCGAATATTGTTTCATAATGCATTTTGGGCTACCTCTCACATATGATAATGCAGAAGCATATCAGAACATGCAGACGGTGAGAACCGGATACGAGAAACGGCTTAATGAAATGGGGATCGGAACCGTCATAATCAAGGATGAAACTGATATCCTTCAAATCATTGACGGGATTCTAACCGGGGAATTCCATATAGGGGCTAGACTGAATGAAGGTAAACTGATTCCTGTAACCAGACATAACAAATTCATAAAGGATAAAGAACTCCCTTACCTCGCGGCCCCGGACGACTTAGAAGTAGATCCTGATGGGCATTATGTGTATATCAACGGGCAGACTGTAGCCTCTTCTATCCTGGTAGGAAGACAGAATCTCAATGTTTCTTTCCAGCCGAATTTTAATGATAACTTCACGAAAAACTGGTCTGTTGAGGAATTAATAAACATCTCGAAAAAGGAGAGCACTGCCGTTATCTGGTGTCATGTTGAGATTCCGATATCCGGAGAAAAACATAATAAAATGTTTAAGGACAAACTGGATAAAATAGAACAGTCCAACATCAAAAGCAAAGATGGGGATATGAACACATCCAACGAGGTATTCAACAAACATGCCGGGGAAAAACTGAATCAAAATATTAAAGCGGCTTTAAGAGGAGAAAGGTACGTTCACTTTGCCCTGATTGGTTTAGTCCTTGGAAAAACTAAAGAAAACGTCGATGCGGTAATAAACAACATCAGCTCAAAACTTAAAGACGGTGGAATCAAGAGCATAAGACCGAGAAGAGGACATTTATACGCTCTTAGGATGTGCCTGCCGACTAACTATATTCACTCTGAGTTTTTGCATATCGTGACGGCAAGTACTTCAGCCGCTCTCCTGCCTCTAAGAGATAATACCGCACTCGATGAACAGAGAGGGACTATTGTTTGTAGGGATGCACTAACAAAGAAGCCTATAAGGATCTGTCCGAGTCTGCAAAATCCAGATAGTACCTTGATAGTAACGCCAACCGGGAACGGCAAAACAGCGTTTACGTGTTCATGGGCTGGGAGGGTTGTTGATGCAGGCGACAGAGCTTATATGATCATGCCGAAAAATGAGAACCGTAACACTGGAAACACAAAAGGGACTGACTATAAAACATTCTGTGAGACAAAGCATGGGGAACTTGTAGACTTTAGTGATGATGGCCTAATCCCTGGGCTTCTTGTTATCCCATTTGATAAAAAGCAGTTTGGTAACAAGAAATGGGCTTATCAAAAGTCTGCTGACATGCATTATGATTATGTAGAGGCAGCCGTAGGAGCATGGACGGGAAGGGAACTAACATCTGGTATGAAAATATCACAGAGTAAAAGGCTCAAAAAGCTGTATCAGGAAAGAGGTATACTCGATGCAGCCGGTAGGGTAATTAATACTCAAGATTGGGATAACACGCATAAAATCGACTGGCCTATATATGAAGATATCAGGGAAATGATATGGGCGACAAGGAACCCAAAGACTAACATTATTCCAGACGCATCTGACAGGGCACTATACGAAGCAACCTCAAAAGCCGCGCCTGGTATGCCCTATGATAGATTCATAAACTCAACAAAACGGATTAAGCCTGAAAAGGATCTAGTTGTCTTTGATTTATCAAGTCTTCCCCCGAACCTCAGCAATGCTTATTGTATCTATCTGATGGAGTATATCAACCTCGCATACCTGCCGAAAGACCCGGATCAGCCAGCAAAGAGAACTTATATTTTCTGGGATGAAATCCACGATTTAATGGAAAACGGGGTTACTGCACCGGAATTGATAAGGGGGGCAAGGAAAGGACGTGCTGAATTAGTTACGAGCGTGTTCTCAACTCAGGATACAGTTTTACCGGATAACAATTTTAAGACGTTGAAAGCGAACTGCCGGAATATATTTTTATTCTGTAATCTGAATGATACCAATGTAGACGATGTAATGAAAGCTTTTAACATTGATGAGAGATACCGCGAAGGATTGAAGAGAACTGGATATGAAATCGCCTATCTTCTCAGAGATGGATTCACCAGGGACGTGAACCTAACACTCACCGACTATGAGAAATTACACCTCTTCGGAGAAGGACGGAAGGGAACAATCCAACGAGATGAACCGGTGACCGCTTGCGGTATTGCGGTTGATGAATCCGTTCAGGATATCCTAGATTATGAAGGATTCTTCAACGAGGACGATTTGACAGAGGGCTTTGGTCTGGACTATGAGAGCCTAGGGTTCAAATATTACAACTTACAGAATCCGTTCGGTACTGGTTCCGAAAACTGCTGGATCAAAAAGCACCTGATAAAACCGGCAGAGAAAGAAGGAAATCAGGATCTTATCGGACCTGAAGGAATGAAAGGCGTAGAGGGACATACGCACTATGGAATGGGCTGTATGGTCCTTGCATGGATGAGAAGGCATTCATGGGCGTTCCCGAACGCGAGATATGATCATACAGGCGGGCCTGATATTGTCTGGGGAGAATTTGACGAGATGGGAAATCTAATAAAAGACTGTGAAAACTCAGGCTGTTTAGAGATTGAAATTTTAGGTTCTCACGTGCTGAAAGACTGGAATGAAAAGTTAGAGCGGGCACAGGCGAGCGGTTACAAGGAAATTATCTTCACCGGAGATGGAGCAGTCTGCAAAGAGATGAAAACCGCGAAACCGCCAGCCGATGCTGATTATATCAATAAGGTAAAACCGTATGTTTACCCACAGGGAACCAAGCTTTTAAGAGAGCTGGAAAGGATCTCAACCGCATGTATTAACCGCAAACCGCAGAATTCAAGCCGGTTAAAAGCAGTTACAGAGCTAACGGAGGAACTAGAAGCCTTCGTTTGAAACGGTATCTTGTGATGGTATATCCATACCTACCATATCCTTACAGGACCTAGGCAGGATATATCATCTAATCCACTGTCAGGATAGCCTGTAAGCAGTGGATTACCGGTGTAAACCGGATAATAACCTGGAAGTCGCAGGGCAAATTCTGAATAAGAACCTGAGTAAAAACAAAATAAGAACTTGCGCTGTAACAGATAATAAAAATAAGCTCAATTATGCACAGTCTATAAATACTAAGTTTTCAGATTATACTCATACAATTTTTTGAGGATACATGACTAACAAAGCCCCTCCTGTGAAAAATCTTAAATGTACCGATGAAAACGGAATAACAGGCGAATCATACTCTCTTGATAAAAAGTACTGGAAGGAACATGTAAGAACCCAAAGAGAGAACGCAGGAGAGCCGTATATAGTGCCTCAGAGTGGAGTAATATGTATCAGGTTCCCGCCGGAAGCAGTCGGGAAACATGTAAGAGTTTATGTAGAGGTATAAGATGGAATCAGTAATATTGCAGAAGTTTCAGAAAGAAATAATAATTGCCCTTGCTCTTATTTTGTTGGGAGCAGGTATTAACATGGATTCTGAGTATAACCCTTATGAAAGCAGGGTTTTAGAAATAGATGGAATGATGCAGAGTCTTGTTGAGAATCCATCTCAGGACGCAGCAGACAGCGTTATTGACTCGCTTGCTCTTCAGGGTGATTGGGCTTATAGGCAGACCGGAGAACAGAAGGAAGTATTTGAAGAGTACCTGGAAGCATGTAAGGCTGTCGCGGTTGATGTGTATTATGGAATGGAGGCAGATACCTCAAAAATGAATGAAAAGAAAAACGAATTAATTTAACTCTTTTTTTAAAACCGTTTTTTACCTACTTTTTTCAAATCATCTCTCCATCACACTCTTTTTTAACCACTCTCAACAAAATAACCACAACCGTTATTATAAAAATCGAATTTGTTATCAATTTGATTTCATCAGTGGTCATTTTCCTTCCTAAGATTTTTAATAATCCCTGGAACATGCTTTAATTGTGAAATCAGCCATGTTCTATACTCCAATTGGTTATAATGAATATCGGGACATTCATACGAGATGCCTGCTGATTTGAGCACTTGAATAAGCATATCATTTTCAGCTTTTAGTTCTTCTTTTTTTGGGTTTAAAAAGTTCATTTCTCCCTCCTGATAATCCATCCTAAAAACGCGATTCCCAGGAAAATGGAGAGCCATGTTAGAGCTTTTATGTGTTTCAATGGATTCATTTTTGTTCACTGTCCTTGAGGATAACATGAACCTGATTCCCTTCAAAGAAGTTTTTATACATCTGAAGTTCTTTTTCTAATCTTTTGATGTACTCTATTTTTTCCCGCAGTATGCACTTTAAATTATTGTTTTCACAGTACATCTCTTTTTCATCTTGTTCATATCGTTTTAGTGTTTCCTGCGTCTTGATATTGTCCTTGCTCAAGCGTGTGATTTCTTCTTTGAGTTTTTCATTTTCAGCATAAAGCGAGTATGTCACATGTGCCCTAGTTTCATCAGGAGTTGAACGTATGTGAGGTAATCCCATCCTGCTTAATTCACTTTCAAGACATTCATTTAATTGTAAGAAATCGTCTAATTTATATCCAGTTAATGTATGGAAGTGTTTGTTTAACATTTCGTTTTCTTTTTTTAGTTTTTGATAATCGTAATAGAGTAGATTGTAATTTTTATGATATTTGTATATTTCAGTATCCTTGTTAAATGGCCACATTTTTACGCTTCTCCTTTAGTTCTTTTACATGTGATTTTAATTTAATTCTGTAAGTCATCTTCTCACCTCAATTAATATTCCTCTTGTCCCTTTCGGGACAGTTCTCCTGATACTGTTTTCTCTTGCGGATTCCCGGAGAGAAGTTGATTTTTGTAGGAGGATTGAGTGTATGTCTTGCGTTGTTGATCACTCCTTTTAACAGTCCGGCTCGTGAGCGTCTATAATTGACTCTTCTAAATCAATTACATCGTCATCCGGGCATTTAGGTTCAGGACCTCGATGATTTAGCCAAGCTTTACACTCTTCAAAAACTTTACAACCTTTGCAGGACATTATTAATTACTCCCTTACTCTACTTTCTCAAAATAATTCTGGTTAAACAGTTCCCCACCATCAACGCGGATGGCAGTAATCTTTCTTTCAATTTCTAAGTGTAGTCGTACGAAACCATTTTTATTATACGTTGTTTTGTGAATGTCCATTTGTCTTACTTCAGTAACTTTGCCTTTTATTGATAGTGCTCTAATAGAGCCAAGTGGTAGGCAGTTATGAGCTTTTGCCATCTCTGAATAATATTCATTCGTCTGTACTTCATCGCCAAGATTAAAAATCGGTGTTTCTTCAATCATCTTTGTATCTCCTTTCGGGCTTAGGCCCGTTTCTATACTACTACTAGGCATACAAAGTATATAAATGTTACTCTGTAACAACTAGTTGATAAACTATATATACTAGTAGTTACTTAGTAACTATCATGGTAAAAAAACAGGTACGATTTGAGGATGACAACTTAAGAAGATTAGGCAAGAAAGGATCGAGCGAAGATGATTCGGACTCGGCTTTTAGAAAGCTGTTGGATCAGGATGACGATATAGACAGGATATTAATTTTTGGAGAAGAACCGCAAACGGAGAAACTAAAACTGTTAAAGAGGAAGTGGATTAAGTGAGTATTGCGCCGAATAAATACAGTAATTCAATAAACAGCCAGTTCGATGGATCGGAGTTCCACCACTTGCATATTAATGATAATCATACACTTGGATTGTTTATTCCAGGTGAGATTCATAGACAAGTGAAACACAGTGGAAAAACCGGCAAAGGAATAAAACAAATAAACAAACTAGCGTTAGAGTGGTTATGTACTCAAGATACAATAAACGGAGAACAATTTAACCCAACGTTGAAACCATACAATTACAACGGCGTACCTATAAGAATACACCAATGGACTTCCGACGAATTAACAGTTTATGGGCATACCATAGGTGACCCAAATATAGACACCGTCATCAGAGAACTAATTGCTAGATATAAGATATTAGAGCTTGAGAATGAACTCTTAAGAAAGAAGCTTGAAGAATGCGAAAAGAAGGAGGAATAAACAAATGATAAAAAAAATAATAATCTTTGGAACTGAAGACGGAAGGGTATTTGATAACGAACACGACGCAGTAAAACATGAGGATGAGACAAAATTTTCAGAGTTTTATTTAAAAATGAGAGAAGCGTGCGGGGCCCCGGACGGATGGACAGGGAAGGAATTCCAAACATTTTGCAAGATCGTTTATAATCATAGGCGGGAGGTTAGTGCTGTGCTCGGGGATCTGGTCTGTATGGAAATTATAAAAATGCCTCTCGGTAAGAAGGAGGAATAAAACATGAAACTTATCCTCTCAGAAAACCATGAACTAACCCTATCAAAAGAACAATCCCGCGACTTTCAAGATGAAATGAGATTCGCGTGCAGAGAAGTGAGTGTGTTTCCCGTTATGGAAGAAGTATTACTATTAATGAGGGATTAAAAATGAGTAAAATGATAATCAACGGAACGAGCATAAACGTAGCAGGTAACATCTGTATACAAAATAATAAAGTGTATGTTGACGGTAAACTCATAACTGAATCAAAAGAACCTGTCAAACTAATCATTGAAGGCGATCCTGTAAACATAACAACCGAGGGAGACGTAGAAGTTCATGGGAACGTATCAGGACAGATACACGCTGGATGTGGGATAAACTGTGGGAATGTAAGTGGAAATGTCAAAGCTGGAAATTCAGTACACTGTGAGGATGTAACCGGGAATGTAGATGCCGGGAACTCGGTGCACTGTGGGAATGTAGGTGGTGACGTTGACGCAGGCGGGAATGTAGTTAGGAGATGAGAGAGAAAAGAAGGGCAGCCAGTAAAGAACTGCCCTTTTCCGGGGGAGTGTCGTTTTTGAGGGAAAGAGGATGTAAGACCCATATAATATATTTAGTGCGTAGTATATAAAAGTTAACATTTAGTAATTATTATAAACGTCACCGGAATATTCAGAGTAACCATATCCAACATCATTGATTTCAACGTTTTCTGAATAATAGATAACAAGCCCTTCGCTCAACATGTAATCAGCCTGGGAAAATGTATCTACCTGATCATCGTTCTTAACATTTGGGAAATGTAATAACTCAGTCTCCCATTCATTGAGCCAATGTGCATCCTGTTTGAAAAATACTTTTCTTCTGCCGAGACGGATAGCCGCAGATAAAGCCCTTGTGAACTTATCTCCCTGTGGCTGTAAATCGAAAACTGGATAACCATCTCGTTCTAAATTTTGATAAGTTGTTTTTCCTATCCCGACTGATTCAAAGCCGAGTGCTATTATACGCGCGTTTTTAGAGTGCTGCCTGAAAAAGTCCATGTGATCGGCACCCTCTATTTTTGTTCTGAAGACATCCAAGAGAAGGAGGTCGTTTAAAGGAGTTAAAGCCCATGTAGACAGTACAAAAAAGTCAGAATGTGTTTTTGCCGTGCCTGCTGGATCACACGTTTGAAAACGGATACATTCATGTCTGTTTACTGGGATTGTTTCACCGTCTGTGTTGAGATAGTACCTCATAGCATCTTCCGTGAAGTATTGAAAGTTTTCTCGTTTAAAGAGGTTCCCGGCTGCTGAGGATGGTCTTTGTTGATAGAGAGATAACCATGTATATACCGGGACTGTTGCTTTTATTTTTCTCAGGACATCTTCGGGATATTTGCCAGGCCAGAGTGCTTGATCAGGCCCGGTTCTCAGGTCATATTCCGGTCTTACTTCTTCCGAGAGTGCAGGGAGGGTTATTAATTCCCATTGATCAGCTTCGGGATCGTTTTTTGCAAGATTTAATAATCTGCCGACCAAATCATCTTCGTGCCATCGCGTCATTGTGATCAATATGCTAGCGTCCTCTTCTTGGCGAGTATAAAAAGTATCAGTGTACCACTCGTAAACTTTATTTCTAATTGTCGTGCTCTCGGCTTCTTCTCTGTTTTTAAATGGGTCGTCAATAATACCGTATTTAAAACCCATACCGGTGATGCCGCCGCCGACACCTGCGGATCTATACACACCAGAAGACCCGACTATTTCAAATATGTCTGAATTTCGGAGGAAACTGCCCTGCGCTGTAGTCTTGACATTTGAAGAGTTGAGGTATACCTCTGGAAATAGAGTATTATATTCAGGGGAGTCTATAATTCTTTGAACGTCTCGGTTCATCCTCTGCGCAAGATCAGCACTGTATGAACACGCTATTATGTTAGTATCCGGGAGCCTACCAAAAATATAAGCCGGGAGTCTACGAGAGACAGCTTCACTTTTTCCATTTCTCGGCGGCATACTAATAATTAATCGTTTTATGTCACCGGATACGAATTGATCTAACTTGTTGAAAATAAGTTCATGATGCCAGTTTACTTTATAGTCTGGTTTGGTAAATGTAGTGAAATTCTGCAGGGACTCAGTTGCCTGTTTTCTTCTGAGGAGTTCAGCCCATATATCAGACTCTTTGAATTGCTCAACTTCTGCCGACATTGACCATCCTCAGTAGCTGTTCTGTAGGAATGTCTGAGAGCTTTAGCACATTGATATTGTTAGTAATACCTGCATTATTAGTTAACTTCCCGATCCTCTTGTCCAGGCTGTCAAGTGCTTCGGTGGCAACCTTGTAGGCGGCTATCCTGTCCCGCTCGAATTCGGCTGATTCAGCGATACTCAGGAGACCTTTGACAATGTCTTGTCTATCTCGTATAGTTGAAATCTCAGCTTCAGTTACTTTAAGTTGAAGAGATTCCTTCTTTTGGATAAGTTCAGCTTTTACCTGGACATCATATTTAAAAAAGTTGGACAACGTGGATTTTGTTATCTTTTGTCCAGATTCTGAAGAAAGGATATCTGACATATCTCTAAGAGATACGCCGTTTTCTTGCAGTTTACGCGCTCTGTTTTCTAATCCTAGTTTTTCTATTTTTTGCACAAGTAAACACTCGGGGTTGTCCAATGATGTCCAATAAAAAAAGTATAATTATAAAATGCGTTAACTGTATTTATTTTTTCCGCATACAGGATTTGCACCATGATCCCAATTTCCCATTCAAAACAGGAAATCTCTCATTAGGTAACCATTGCCTATGGGAGGGACATTTACATATCTTCCCGGTTCTCAGTTGGCAGGGCATAATAAAGCTCCCTGCTCGGTGAGTTGGACTCTGAGATACTTTCCTTGCATCTCGACTGAGACAAGCCCGTTGGATTCCATTTCTCTTATGTAGTTTCTCACTGTGGACCGTGGCTTTTCAAAATGTATAGAAATCCTTGTGACATATACGCTTTTTTGAGAGCGAATGTATCTAAGAAGATCAGGAATTGAAAGAGATCTATACGGCTCTACAGGAATGAGCCTGAAGCCTCCTCGTCTGCCTGCTCTCGTGTCACTGAGTGTCTTTTGTATTTTGTAGGGTTGCCCGCAGTTTTCGCATACACCTTCTTTGGAATGGATGTATTCCTCGAAAGAGTGGTTACAGGAGGGACACCGTTTTGAAGTCATGCAAACACCTTTAATCGAATTCCATGCGTGTTATCATGATTTGGATTCTCAGAAAGAGTTTTAGAAACTCGGATTTTCTTGCCGCAGTGCTTACATATGACTGTTTTATAGTCCTTCCTGAGAATGACCTGTTTTTTGCATTTTGGACAGCGTTTCTTTATGGTAATCTTGGCATGTGACTTTTTTTTGTATTCAGTGACCTTTTCTTTATGAGAGTCCCGCCATTTTTTCAGGTATTCATATCGCTCCACTCTGTTGGCTTCTAACCATTTTAGATAGTCTTCTTTGTTCGCGTAAGGCATGCTATTGCTCCGTTCTTTTTTAATGAAGATTAATCAAAAATCTGATATTTACATTTTGGACAGTACCAACCTGCTCCTTTGTATGCTCTTGCTCCGGCTTCTTCTCTTGTGTAGAACCTTCTCATGATCTTGCTGCATTTCGGGCAGGTTGGTTTTGGAATAGCTGTTGTTCCATCAGGTTTTTTTTGTGCTTGACGTGGTTTCGGCATTTTTGGACACCAAAGAAATTATTCGAGGAGATCTGTTAATCTCCCTTCTCTCTTACCCACGTTATAATATGCAATGCATACTGGATTGAGATTTAAAAGATCTCCATAAGTGACAGTTCCGTCAAATGTCACTATTTCCCCGATGTTCCCAGTGAAATATGCTTTAGGGTGTGCGTCTTCGAATTCCAAGACTCTTAGTGTTTCTATGCCAGTTTCTTCCCATGTTTCCACATATGGGATGTAGAGTTTTGTGTGTGTGTTGTTCATTGATCTCATCCTCTTTTACTACAATATACTACATGGTATACCACGTATTTATACTTTACTATTTGGTATACCGCGATATAAACTCTAATTCTAAGCCCTTCTGCCACAAAAAAAGTATTCCTAATACATTTACACTATTTTCATCTAAAGATTGATTCTGCGCGTTCTCAGTGGCGTCTCTTGAGCCATTCAGAGCACTCCCACAGTGGGCCAATTTCACTATAATAGTGTTCAGAACATTCTGGTTTTTTCCATTTTTGACAGTTTTCACATCTGCGTGGGTGGAAGATTAAGATCGAGAGTGCTTTTAGGAGAGCTTTAAAAAAGTTAATAAGTGAGTTAATCATTCTTCCCACCTTTGCGCATGTCATACCTTTTTTCAACAGTATCAAGAATAGTATCAATTACAGAGGACACCGTTTCAGCTTGTTCTTTGTAAGATTGTAATTCACGTCCCATGTTTTCATTTTCCCTCATAAGATCAAATATGATACCAGGGAGTTTTTGTAACTCTTCGTAGTTTTTAGCACGTCTTCCCCAGAGGCGCATGATACTTGGATACGCGCTATTTATTCGTTCAATGACATTATAGACGGTTTTATATTCTTCTTCGCTTCTTTTTCTATTGAAGATTAGATCAGAAATCATCTGATTCCTCCGGTTTTTCCTCGAAATCAATTTCATCTCGCTTTAAACCCTGTCTAATCGGTTTGGATCTCCAGTACTCAGACATACATGGAGATAGAGGACATTGCCCTGCTGGAATGACATAGTGATCCAGGGAAGGATAGGACATCTGGAAACCTGCTGTCATTCTGAATCCTCCGGGATTGGCCCATCTGCATTTCGGAAAA
>Ga0209318_1001649_pt1 | contig 13075 bp, 14 predicted proteins | sample RifGroE1_FD_183999 | JGI IMG/M metagenome (GOLD analysis project Ga0209318, IMG submission 183999) | Groundwater microbial communities from Rifle, Colorado, USA - Groundwater E1 (SPAdes) (version 2) | ecosystem: Environmental > Aquatic > Deep subsurface > Groundwater | place: Rifle, Colorado...
CCCCAGCCGGCGGCCGTTGTGGCCGGGGAAGTCGGGGCAGAGCTGGCGGGTGATCAGGGCCATCGGTTCACCTGGAGCAGTTGGCCGACCCCGCCACCGAAAGGCGACGGGGCCGGGATGGTGACCGGGTAACCGCAGTCGCCCGGGGTCCAGCGTGGCCGCAGCCAGGCCGGCGGAGGTCAGCCCGGCGGCGCGCCGGGGAACTCCTCGACGAGCACGCCGAGGCCGATGGCCCGGTCACCTGTGGCTCCGGCGCCGGGCATCAGGCCCAATTCCTCGTCGATCGTCCGCTTGAGGTCGTCCGGCAGCAGCTTCGGGTACTGGACGATCAGCGCGTCGACCACCCACTGCAGCTTGGCGTGGCTGTCGGTCTTCTGTCCGGTCTTGAGCCGTCGGGCCGCCCACTCCTCCGCACCGGCGATGGCCGCCCGGATCGCGCTCCGCAGCATCGAATCGCGCGTCACGTCGATGTTCAGGTTCAGACGCTTCTTGAGCAGCAGCAGCAGCCACGCCCCGAGGACGGACAGCAGCGATCCGGCGATGGGGACGACGTAGGAGAGCACCTGACCGCCGAGGCCCTGCCAGATCGAGGGCTCCGGCGCGGGCGGTGGGGTGGCCGGGATCACCACGGGGGGCATGGCCACGTCGGCCACGGGCACGACCGCCACCGGCAGCACCACCGGCGACGGCGGCGCGGACGGGAGCGTCGCCGCTGCGGTCACAGCGACGGCCGGCTGCTCGGCCACTGCGGGGACGTCGGGCACGGGCGGTCCCTCCGGGCCGGGCTGGGCCAGCGCGGTCAGGGGCAGCAGCAGCAGGGCCAGGAACAGGGCCAGGGGTCTTCCTCGGTGCATCTCGATTCTCCTCTCCGCCGGCGTGCCGGACGGCAATCGCGTCAGTACTGAACCCCGACCTGGGCGGGATCCCATGCTTCGGGAATCGGGGAGCCGCCGCGCAGGGTGGGAGCGGTGGTGAGGCCGAGCTCGGCGAGCAGGGGGAGGGCGACCTGCCCCCAGATCGCACTGCCCGGGTCGCTCTGCTTCTCGGCGTAGGACTGCCGGTGCGCGGCGAGGTACCGCACCTCCCCGCCGTGAGCGGCCACCGTGGCCACCGCCAGCCGGATCGCCTGCCTCGCCGCCTCCGCCTGGTCGGGGGAGAGCTGCTGCTCCCTGGCCCGCTCCCCCGTCGCGCCGCGGGGGGTCCAGAGGGTGCTCGGATCCCCGGCCACCCCGGCGTACCAGCCCTCGACCTCGATCCCGACCGAGCGGCCGTTCCAGCCGTGGCCGTGCCAGAGCAGGGTGTCGCAGTCGTAGAGCCAGGCCGCCACCCCCGACCGAAGCGCGGCGAAGTGGATCGCCAGGTCGCGCCACCTGGTCCACGGGCCGGGGCCGGCGCAGGCCATCTGGTGCAAGACGACCGTGTCGATCTTGGCCCAGACGTTGCGCCCCTTGCGCGCCCGGCCGGCGTGCTGATCGCGCACGTCGAGGATCCGATCACCCGGCAGCGCGGCGGTGAGGTGCTGCGTCTGGCGCTCGAGCAGCTCGACCAGAGCGAGGCCCTCGAGGGCGACGGTCTGCGTCTGGTCGCTCTCCCATGCGGCGAGGGCGGCCGAGGTCTCCGACCCCCAGTGGCCATCGGCTCCCCACCGCGGGAGGGGGTAGCCCAAGGCGACGAGGGCGAGCTGCAGGCGGAGGGTGAGGGCGGGGGTCACTGCCCACCCCCCGCGGGCCCGGGGCTGGAGCGCCGGCCTGCCTCGAGGCGCGCCAGGGCGACCCGGTCCGCCTCCCGCTCCCGGTGCAGGTCCGAGTGGCGGGTGTCGCAGTCCCTGGTGTCGGCCTCCCGCTCACGCAGCAGGTCCATGTGCCGGTCGTTGCAATCCTCTTTGGTGGTCAGGCCCTTGATCTGCTCCTGGACCTTCCCGACGGCGGCGCTGATTTTGAACTGCAGCAGGTAGAGTCCGCCCATCCCGCCAAGCACCGTCACCAGAGTCACTGCCTGCAAGTCAATCATCACGCCCTCCACGCCACAAACACGGTTCAGGTCGCAGGAATCCTCACCTGCGCCCAGGCCAGGGCGGGGCTGTCCCCACCGCCCCCGAACTTGAACTCGCAGACGGTCGTCGACCCCGGCTTGCGCCGCGCCCGCCATCCGCCGGGGGGATCCTGCCCGCCGGTCCACTGGACGATCACGCCGGGGCCCACGCACGACGGGAGCCACACGCTCGCCACGCCGGGGTCGGGCTCGACGATGGCGTCCAACACGATCGCGTCCGCCGCCGTGGCGTCGCCCCCGACGGTCCCCGTGATCGTCCCGGTCCCGGTGTCGTTGGTGATCGTGGTCCCGGCCGCCGGCATCGCACCGCCCCAGTCGACGAGGTGCCCGCTGCAGCCGCCTCCGGGGAGGAGGGTGTCTCTGAACCAGGCCGACCCCCACAGATTGGTCTCGGCCAGTCCGTTCTCGATCAGCGCCGAGAATTGGATGTCGCGCTCATCCAGGGGGTAGGAGTCGATCGTCAACTCAGCGATCTCGCCCATGCTCATCCCCGGCGGGAGCGCCGCCTCGAATACGGTGTAGCCGCCGGGGGCGCCCTCAAGGGCGACGACCCGCAGCGTAAGAGCGACGGCCGCCGCCTGGATCGCGCTGATCTCCGCCTTGGCGATCACGAAGAGCGCCTTGATGGCAGCGAAGACGGCGCGCACCCCGGCCGTGGTCGCGGTGACCGCCGGGGGCTGGGTCGTGTCGATGGTGTTGGGATCGATGCTGCTGGGCATCAGGCTACCTCCGGCGCGGGCGAGTGAGGACGTAGAGGCTCTTCTGGGGGACCATCGGCAGCGCCAGCTCGTCGACCCGCACCGTCGAGTCCGCCACGGCGAAGGGGCGGTAGATGGTGTGCGGAGCGAACTCGCCGCGGTAGAGATCGACGATCCCGGGGTTCCACGCGGCGACGATGGCCACCCGTCTGAAGGCCGCGACAACCTTCGCGATCGCCGCGGCGTGTCGCTCGGCCGAGGAGAGGTGGAAGAGCACGTCGAGGCAAAGGACCAGGTCGGCCTGCGGCAGCTCGGCCACGGTGAGGTCGAACTCGCCGTACGCCATCTCGGGGAGCGCCACCTTGCGGGCCTGCTCCAAGGCGGCGGGGGCCTGGTCGATCCCGAGATAGGTCGCCCCCGGAATCCGCTCGACGACGGCCCGCCCGACCCGACCGTCCCCGCAGCCGAGGTCCAGGATCGACTCGATCCGCCGGCGCTTGCAGGCCTGGACGATCTGCTCGACCTTCCACGCGGCCTCGGCACCACCCGAGCCGGGGCCCGAGTCTAGGCCCGAAGCGTAGCGCTGCTGCCAGAATCGGAGTTCATTGTACGTGGTATCCATCTGCTTTCCTCTGGTGGCCAGAGCTGCCAGGGCTCATGGCTCTGGATCACCTCAATTTCGATCTGCCCCTTGTCCTTTGCGCTCCCGGTCCCCTGCTCTCCGTGCCTGAAGATCGAGTCGAGGTAGCAGCAGTCGATGTCCTGCAGCCATCCGGCCTCGCGGCGGAGGCAAACGAAGGGGAGTCTCTTCTGCTGACCGAGCGCAGCGAGCCAGACGTCGGCCATGTTGGGCACCCGGAAATTCCCCCTGCTGACCCGGACGGTCGGGGCGTGCCAGCCAGAGACCCCCGTCCCCAGGAGGTGGACCTGCGTGTCCTCTTCCAGCGCCGAACCGAACCGGAACACCCTGCGGTCCCGGCGATAGGATTCCACGTGAGGCCGGAGCAACACCCCGTGGTAGCCGACCACGACCCGGCCGCCTCTCGACCGGATCCCCTCGACGACCCGCTCCGCGTAGTCCGGAGGGTAGAGGATGTCGTCATCGCAGCTGAGGTGGTAGCCGGGCGCCTCGTCGACCCAGAACATCTTGCCCGCGTCGCCCAGGTCGCCATGGTCCTGCGAGCGGGCGACCACGACCCGGGGGTCGCCGAGCAGGCAGTCGGGCACGTCCGGCCAGCCGTTGAGGTAGACGTTGAGCCGGTCAACCTGCGGCAGCAGGCTCTCGACGACCCGGCCGAGGATTTCCCGCCGGCCCGGGATGGCAGCCAGCGAGGCCCACACCCGATCCCGCCAGAGGGGCCCCTCGATGTCGCCGGGGACAGACTCCACCTCGACGCGGGGGACCGGCTCCCCTTTGGCGTACTGCTCCCGCCGGCGGAGGATCCAGGCGGCCAGGGCCTCCCGGATCTCGCTGCCGCGGCCAGTCGCCGACGAGCGGGTGAGCTGGGCGCCGTGGGTGCGCGCCAAGTAGAGCGGCGCCCGGTGGATCTGCCAGCCCGCACCGAGGGCCTTGGCCCGGCCCACCAACTCCGAGTCCGCAGCGCAGGGCCAGGGCTGCCAGCCGCCGAGCCGCTGCAGCAGGGCGCGGCGGAAGAGCCACACCCCATCCGCCGGGCCGTTCCGGGTCTTCGTCGGCCGCAGGGTCTCGGGGTCGGCCTCGGAGTAGTAGCTGTTGACCATCCCGAGCCGGGGGTCCGCGGCCATCAGGAAGGCCAGGGCCCCCAGCCGCCCCGAAAGCTGGACGTCGTCGGCGTCGGATCGGGTGACCAGTTCGCCCACCGCGTGGCGGAGCAGGGCGTTGGCCACCGCATAGGTCCCGACCGGCCGCGGCATGGAGACGATCCCCACCCGAGGGTCGGTCGCGCACCGCCGGGCCTCAGCCAGGCTCTCCGGGCAGCCATCGATCCCGAGCAGCAGCTCGAGCCGCCAGCCCTCCGGGAGCTCCTGCTCGAGCACGGACCGGACCGCCTCGGCGAGCCAGCGGTGGACCGGACCGACCGCCATCAGGACCGAGAGCACCCGAGGGCGACCGACCGGCCGAGGGAGCAACTCGGCCTCCGCCGGAGCGCGACGCGCGTCACGCCGGGGTGTCCCGAGGGAGAGCGCCCGCTCGACCACCTCGGGGTAGGCCTGCGGCTGCAGCCGGACGGACTGCGCCTCGAGCGCGCCCTGCACCGCCTCCACCCAGGCCCGAGCCGGGGCGTCGGTCGGGAGGTAGGTCGCCGCGTCGCCGAGTGCGAAGAGGGGGCCCGGGAGCGACGAGGTCACCACCGGGATCCCCCGCGCCGCGGCCTCGGCCATGGCCAGCCCGTAGGTCTCCGCCCTCGTCGGCGACAGGACCAGCCGGGCCCGGGAGAGCCAGGCCTCGGGGGCGACCCCGGGGGGCAGCACCGTCGCCCCGAACTCTCGCCAGGGCTGCAGCTCTGCCTCGGAGGCCCGGCCGGCGAGCACGGTCCAGCGCAGCTCCGGGATCAGCCGGGCCACCTGCAGGGCCACGGCCCCACCCTTCGCCCTGCTCACTCCCGGAACCACGATCTCCGCCCCGGTCCGCTCGCCGCCGGCGCAGAGCGCCCAGCTGGCGGGGGGCAGGACGAGCTCCCGGCTCCACCCCCGAGCGCGCTCCGGCGAGGGAGCCACCCGGGCGAGGATCGCTCCGCACCCGGGGGGCACCGGACCGTAGTGGTGCCAGAAGACCAGCCGGCCGAGGGCCCTCGCCTTCGTCGCCAGGCTGGTCAGGTGCGGCCAGCTCGGCGCCGAGGTCGCGATCGTGAGGTCAGCCTGCCAGTCGTCAGGCCCGTCCGCCGGGGAGCGGTGCCGCCACTCGACCCGCTCGTGCGTCCAGGGGACTGGCTCCCCGGTGGCGAGGTAGCAGACCACCTCGTGCCCGAGCTCGGCCAGGGTCCAGGCGAGGTACGAGACGGCGACGGACATCCCGTCGGGACCTCCCCGCGGACCACCCCAGCGCCGGGACAGAAGGGCGATCATCGGCAGCGGATCGCCCGGGCGTGGGTGACGGTGTAGTGGGTCACCCCGTCCGCCAGCGCGGCGAACAGTCGCGGGTCGGTGTGGAGCAGGACGCTCTTCAGGTTCTTCGAACCCGCGTCGTCGTCGCCCGTCACGAAGAGGGTCTCCTCGTCGCAGCAGAGCCACAGGACCTCGGTGGCCGCCCCCCCGTCCCACTCCAGGTCGACACACACCGCGGTCGTCGGGTCGGCCGCGGCGACGGTGTCGGCGAGGACGAAGTAGATCTTGCCGTCCAAACCGGCGAACACGACGTGCTCTCCGGTCCAGGCCAGGGCGCTTCTGGCGTTGAGGGTCCAGTTCCAGAGAAGCCCGATCCCTCCGTCGAGATTGCGAAGGAATCCGCCGTAGTAGAAGTTGCCGGGCGAGTACTCATCGGGATCGCTGATGTAGGCGATTCGCCCCGGGCCGCACATCTTGACGCCGCGCACGATCGCAGCGTCGACCAGCGAGTAGCTTTCGAGCAGGGTCAGCCCATTGGTGAAGGTGCGGATCTGCCTGCTGTCGCCGGCGAGCTGGACGTTCCCCCCGGCCACCACCGAGTAGCCGTCCGTGTCGATCGAGGTGAAGGCGACCCCGTTGTCGTAGCTGGTCACGATCGACAGTGCGCTGCCGTTGTCGTCGAGCTTGTAGATCTTGGTCCCGGCGCAGACGTAGATGTAGCGCCCGTCGCAGACCATGTCGGTGACGGCCTCATCGCCGGCGAGGGCGATGTAGTAGGAGCCGGAGACGGAGGCCAGGGTCTCTCTGTCGTGGGCCCAGACTCTCGTGATCGCCGTGTTTCTGTCGGCCTGGTAGACGTGCCGACCGAGGGCGATGGCGGGGTAGTAGCGGGTCCCGGCGCTCGTGGCTTCCTCGGTCCCGGCGGAGCGGTCGATCTTGGCGAGGGCGTAGGCGTTGGCCCCGATCTCGATCACGGCGTAGAGCCAGGCACCATCGGTGGCCACCCGCACCGTGCCGGCCTCCTGGGCGGTGAACCCGTACCCGAAGGGGCGGTCCTCGCCGGCGCCCGCCACCGGCTGGACGTAGCCCAGGTCGTCCTCGCTGGCGATCATGGCCTCGAGGCTGGCGTAGCGGCGGATGATGCCCGCGCCATACTGCTGCAGCAACCAGTTGAAGTTCTCGTGCGAGGGCTTGCCCTTGAACGCGTACCCCGCAGCGCGCAGTCCGGAGGTCGGAACGACGACGTCGGCAGGGTCGGCGGCGGTGGCCCATTCCTTGTTCGAAGCCATGGTCTACCTCACGGGATCAGGCGAGAGAGCTCGCCCTCGTCGAGAGCCGGCCCGGTGTCGAGGGTGAAGGCAGCGGGGGTGCTCTCGATCAAGCCGAGGCCCACCCCCGCTGGGGTGATCGACACCATCTGCGCGGCGATCCGGCTGGCCATCGCCGCTGCGAGGGGCGTGTCGCGGGTGACCGCCAGTTGGCAGCCGGCCGGGTACTGCGGCGCGTACGCCACGTCGGTCCCGGCGGTGAGGGGGCCGGCCAGAATCCGCAGCACCTGGATCAGCCGGTCGGCCTCGCCCTCGCAGGTGTTGCTGAGGATGCGCGCCTCGACGAAGCGCCGGAAGTCGGCGTCGGCCAGGGCCCCCCGCAGTTCTCCGACCAGGCGGCCGTACTGGTCCAGCTGCGCGCCCACCGCGACGGCGAGGGTCCGCTCATCCCGGAGGTCGAGCAGCGACTCCTCGAGCTCCTGCAGCTGCGAGCCCAGGCCAGCGCCGAGGGCGGCCAGCCGGGGCTTGGTGCGCAGGTACGCGATCAGCTCGCCGGCGAGCTCGCCCGCGTGGTCTGCCTGGTAGGGGTGGCTCCCCATCGTGGCCCCCTAGGCGCGGGTGATCGTGATGACCCCGCAGACCGCCTGCTCGAAGTCGTCGACCGTCCCGGTGATCGTCAGCGCGGTGACGTTGGCTACCCCCGCGAGCGCTGCCAGGCCGGCATAGAGTGGGAGGGCGATCGGCTGCTCCCCGACCGTCAGGCCGAGCACGTAGGCCTCGAAGACGTCCTCGATCGCTGCATCCGTCTCAGCCACGTCCCCGTCGACCACGGTCACGGCGAAGGCGATCGTCCGATCGACCGCGGTGGAGTACTTCACCGTCTGGCTCTCCCCGCTGTTGTCGGCCACGGTCTCGGTCACCCCGCCCCCCGCGCCGGCGTCGTCGGCAGCGAGGCGAGCCCCCTCGATTCCGGCGGGTGCCGAGGCCCAGATCGCCGCGGCCACGTCATCCTTGACCCCCGCGGTCAGCCCGTTGGGGGCCACGACCACCCCGTAGGAGTGCGACGGCAGGGTGAGCTGCGTCGTCGTGCCGAGGATGACCGCGGTGTCGGTCCGGTTGGTCACCACGCGGCAGGCATCGATCCCGGTCACGTCGAGGACCCGGGCCCGGATCGCGTCCGGCGCCGAGGCCCCGCTGATCTGCAGGCTCAGCCGCCGGCGGCTCCGCAGCTCAGCGTCCGTCTCCCGGTCCCGGCCGAGGGTGGCGTCGGCCGCGTTGGTGACCGCGGTCCAGTGGGCCACGGGGGTCACGATGGTAGTGAGGGTCGCTGCCGTCGCCGGGATGGCCCCGGTCGCGTCGGGCTGCGCGAGCACAGGCGCCGTCCCCGCACCGGCAAAGACTACGTCGACCAGGGTCGCCCACTGCTGCCCGGTGCCGTCAGCTACCAGGGAGCCGGCGGGGACCGTGCAGGCGGCGTCGGCGGTCAGGGTGAGGGTCACGCTGCTGTAGCGGGCGGCGATCCGTCCGGAGAGCCCGACCAGGCGGGCCAAGTTCTCGAGGTAGACCCCGGTTGCGTTGCGCTCGTCGAAGGAGTCGAAGAGGTCCTGCGAGGCCTCGGCCATCTCGTCGAGCCGCGCGGCGAAGGAGTCGAGGAGGTTGCCCAGGACGCTCCCCTCGTCGAGGTTGACGCTGTCGCCGAGCCCCGCGGTGAGCGCGTTGAGGTTGGCGCGGAAGTCGACCCGGAGATCGGTCTGCCACTCGGCGAGTCTCTTCGCGCTGTAGCCGGTGGACGGGAGGGTCATACCGTCTCCTGGACGGGGAGCAGCTCCCCGGTGTCGGTCCTCACCACGGCCGAGATCGTGACGGCGGTCCCGGACCGGGAGATCGTCACCCCCGGGTCCTCGACGCTGGCCACCCCCGGCACCTTGAGCAGCTCGGAGCGGATCAGGATCCGGGCCTCCTGGACGACCGCCGGCGACCACTTCCGCTGGTGCCAGGCGAGCCAGGGCAGCCCGCGGGTCGAGTCGAGGAAGTACTCCCCGACGAAGGTGTGGATCCGCAGCGCGATCTCCTGGCCGATCGCTGCCTCATCGCTGGCCAGCGCACCGCCGCCGACCAGCTCGAGGTCGCCGTCGCTGTCGAGCAGGAGGTCGCGGACGGTCATATCGCCTTCACCTTCGTCGCTGCGACCGCGGCCAGAGCGCCCACCGGGATCAGCCCGGGGACCGGCGTGGGGACGACCGGCGGCCCAAGCGCCGCAGTGGCGTGCATGTGGGCGTCGAAGGCCTGCTGCAGAGCGTCCAGCCGAGCACTGACAAGGGAGGCCAGGGCCACGAAGGCGCTGGCGGTCTTGTCGCCGAGCCTCAGCTCAGCCCCGGCGATCACCATGGCCACGGCGTCGACCTCGGTCAGCGGGTCGGCCGGGCTCCTCACCCCGGGGTAGAAGGTCGCGTCGGTGAGGTCGAAGCGCCGCGAGTGCTGCGGCTGCAGACCGGCGCCCCCGACAGCGCGCCACTCGTCGTGCGACCGCTCTGCGACCCGGACCATCCCCTGATTCCCGGCCGCCAGTGGCCAGGTGATCGAGCAGCCGCCCCCTTGGGGGAACTCGACGGGGACGTTGACCAGCTCCGGCAGGTCGTAGAACTCGACCCCGCCCTCCTCGGTCTTCCTCCTGCCCTTCACCACCGGACGGATCGTTGCCGTCTGCGTCACCCGGTCGTAGTCCACGACCTGGCCGACGAACCCGATGTGGACCCCGACGAGGGCGCCGCGGGTGGCCGCGCTCAGCACGTCTTCCAGCGCTGGCCGATCCTCGTCCACGTCGCCCCCTAGACCGGCGTGCCGGTGATCCGGGTGTAGAAGTCCGTCTCCCAGCCAGAATCCCCGACGTGCTCGACGTCGCGCGCCCGGTAGACCCCCCGGAAGTCGCGGGACTGCAGGAGGAAGCGCCGGCCCGGGCGGATCGTCGGCTGCAGCAGGGCGACCAGCTCGACCCCCTCCTTGGTCTGGACCGGTGACCCGACCAGCCCGGTGTCGGGGCTGAGGATCACCGCGTCCTCGGGCGTCGTGCCGGTCGGCGAGAGCAGCTGCAGCTCCCCGTCCTGCAGGCTCCACTCGGCCCCCACCGTGCGGGCGAGGGTGTCGAGGCAGTCCCGGACGGGCCCGCAGAGCGTCAGGCCGGAGGTGACCCGCACCGTCGGCAGGGTGCCCACGTGCCCGAGGGAGACCCCCGCCGCGGCGGCCAGCTCCCGGAGGATCTGGTCGGTGTCCGTCCCCGCGGCGAAGGTCTTCGAGATCCACCCGCTGCGGAAGGCGCGCCCGCCGTCGGCCGCCTCGATCCTCGTCTCGGCGTCGACCCCGCTCTCGTTCCTGACCGCCCGGTCGATGGCCCCGGTGAAGATCTCGGAGGGGGCACCGTAGCCGGCCAGCAGCCGCACGATGGCTCCCGCCTCCTGACAGGCCCGGGAGCTGTCCCGGGTGAGGTTGTAGACCGAGACCTCCGCCTTGTTCGGCGTGCGCCCGACCCCGCGCTTGACGCTGAAGCCGACCCGCAGGCCCTCCCAAGCGCGGCCGGGCTGGCCAGCGAGGCCCACCTCGACCCGGACCACGCGCCCGAAGAGGTCGCCCATCAGGGCACCTCGGCCGCCGGCACGTAGACCAGCTGCAGCCCGTTGCCGAGGTCCAGCCGGACGTAGTCGTTGCTGTCGTCCCCGATGGCCCCGGTCTCCACGACCAGCAGCAGCCCGGGGGGGGCCATGTCGCTGTCCGCCAGCAGCAGCATGTTGGCTCCCGCCTCCAGCCGCGCCCCGGTCAGGATGGCGGTGGTGTCCTGAGCCGCGAGGTCCAGGTACCAGGACTCGCAATAGCCGCGCCAGGTCAGCCGCAGGCGGTAGGTGACCTCGTCGAGGATCACCTGCTGCTCCGTGTCGGGCAGCTCGGGGCGGCAGCGGATGACGTTCATGGCGTGGACCCGGCGAAATCGGTCAGATACTTGAGCACGGTCCGGCTCGTCGCAGCGGTCTTTGCGCTGTCCGGCGTGTCGGTCGGCTGCTTCCCCAGATCCTGCTTCTTCGGCGCCGAGGACCTCTGCTGCACCTTCCGCACGATCTCCGGAGGCAGGGTCGCCGTCGCCTGCCGCACCTTGCGGATCTCCCGCAGCTCGAGCGACGGGAGCAGGTCCCCCCCCTGGCCCGCCTCACGGGTCACGCTCGCCCGCAGAAGGACCATGCTGGGGTAGGAACGGAGGGTCGTGGAGACCTGGAAGACCGAGCCGACCATCGTCTCCAACAGACCCCAGGCGTCCAGCTCCCGGCCGAGTTCGGCGTTGGGATCGCCGATCCGGTAGGCGGAGACCACCCCCTCGACGACGAGGGTGACCGGCAGCCGACGCACGTGGTCGGTGACGTCGACCCCGTCCTCCACCGGGTGATCGGTCGTATCGGCGGCGAACTCATGCCGTTGGCTGTAGCTGGCGTCGAGCGTGAGGATCAGCTGGCCATCGGTCGCGGTGAAGGCCGGCCCGCGGAGGATCGCCGTCTCCTGGCTCGAGGTGGCCATGCTACTCCTCCGCCGGAGCGAGGTTCCGCAGGGCGTTTCTGAGCATCGGCAGGAGGCCGTCCTGCTGGGCCTGCTGGACCGCCCGACCGATCTCCGCGGGGCTGGCCCCGGTAGAGGCGTTGACGGTCACGGGGCCGGAGGTAAGGCTGAGGGAGGAAGACCGGGAGGCAGAGGGGCTGGCGGCCGCCGGCAGCACCCGATCGGCGATCCACGTCGGGAGGATGCTCCGCGCCCCGCTGGTGGCCCCGCCGATGACGCTGCGGCCCATCTCAGTGGCCTTGTCGCGGATCAGCGCGAGCGACCGCTCGACGAAGGAGACCACGGCCGTCCAGGCGGTGGTGATCGCGCCGGTGATCGCAGTGCCCACGTCGGCGGCCCAGGTCTGCCAGGCTGCCCGAAGGGCATGGATCACGAAGAGGATCGGCGCCAACGGGGTGATCAGCATCAGCCGCCAGTCGATCATCTTCCGCAGCTTGTTGCCGAGATTCCTCACGAAATCGCTCGGCTCGTCGAAGCCGTAGGCGATCCGGTGCTTCCGGCTCAGCAGGCCGAGATCAGCGAGGATCTGGGCCAGCAGCGTGCGCATGAAGTTGAGCTTGCCCGACTCCTCATCCCAGTTGTCGAGCATCGAACCCAGCAGCGAGTCCTTGCCCCGCGTGTAGCCTTGGATGTCGTCGAGGGCGAGGGCGGCCCCGAGGAGGGCGATGGCGATGAGGACGATCGGGTTGACCACCGATGCGCCGCCGAGTCCCTTGAGCGCGATGACCGCCTTGCCGACGGCACTCCCGATCTCGAGGAGGCTCGTCGCCAAACCGACCGCCTTGAACGCGATGATGGCCACGATCAGCTTGCGCAGCGCCGACTCCCAGCCGCCCAGGCCGTCGACGATCGGCTGAAACCGGGTGTGCAGCTCCCGGGCCCACCGGACCAGGTCCCGCACGCCGACGACCAGCCGGTGTGCCCACTCGGCGACCTTCTGCCGGAGCAGCTGGCTGTTCTGCCGGGCCCAGGCGACCAGCTGCCTGGCCAGTAGGGCCACCTCCGGGATCAGGGCCTGGCCGAGGGTGTAGACCAGCCCCTTGCCCGCGTACTGCAGGCGGGAGAGGTCGTCGTTGAAGGCCTCCATGCCACGGGCCGCATCGTCGCTGATGACGATCCCGAGGCCCCGGGCCTCCTCACGCAGCTCGGCGAGGCCTGCGGCCCCGGAGTTGAGGAAGGGGATCAGCTTGGCTCCGCTCTTGCCGAAGTACTCCTGGGCCAGGCGGGTTTTCTTCATCCCGTCGGGCAGGGAGGCGAACTTCTCGGCGAGGCTGGCCAGGGCCTTGTCCGTGTTGTCGAAGCCGCCCTTCTTGGCCAGCCGGGCAATCCCGGAGGCGAACTCGGTCGCGCTCACGCCGGCGAGGTCGGCCACGTAGCCGAGTTCCTGCACCGCCTCGGTGGTGAGGCCGAGCTTGGCCGCGCTCTTGACCGCCTCGT
>Ga0209318_1001651_pt1 | contig 13064 bp, 31 predicted proteins | sample RifGroE1_FD_183999 | JGI IMG/M metagenome (GOLD analysis project Ga0209318, IMG submission 183999) | Groundwater microbial communities from Rifle, Colorado, USA - Groundwater E1 (SPAdes) (version 2) | ecosystem: Environmental > Aquatic > Deep subsurface > Groundwater | place: Rifle, Colorado...
AAAACCACCTACAGGATAATAAGTACTATAAGCAAATAATAGATATCGAAAATTTACCATATTAATATCCTCCTATTCCATCTTAAAATTATTACGAAATCACGGTTTGATTATGATATTAATTCTTCAATTAATTTATCATAGATTGCTAATTGAACATTAGTAATACTTAAAGATGGATTTTGTAATTGAGATTTTCGTAAAATATCTCTAACAATTCCACTTACTAATATTCCTGTTTTTGAAAGTTCTTTCAATTCATAATATGCAATTTTCATATCCTCTACTGAAAGTTTATCAACTTCTTGATCTAGAACATATTCATTCATATAATTCACCATTCCTTATTTTTTATTTGAATATTTTTCAATACAAATCATATTCAACTAAATATTGATTATTACATAATGGGCAATTTATTAATTTACCTTCAAATTTTAAACTTTGAAACATAGACAAATCTTCTTCACACCATGCACATTTTTCAATTATTTTATTCATAATATCTCTCCTTATGTTTAATAATTTACTTTTCTTTATCACTATACAATTTATCTATTTCTGGTTTCAATCTTTCGGCAATCTCTTTAATTTTATCATGGTCAATAGAAATAGACAATTCAGTTTTATTTACAACATTTATAACATCTTCTTTACTAAATGTATACCAAATAAAATCCTCTTGATTAATATCCCATGTATCACCTTTGGTATTAATATCTATGTTAGTCATACCTCTGGTCAAATAAATTCCTTTTCTTTCATCACCATTATATTGCTCTATTAATCTTTGTTTAACTCTACCAAGTGATTCATCAACTATGATTTCATGTTGAGTGTTGCTATCTAATTCTTTTAGTATAATAATTGTGCCTAGTTTATTATTACCTTTTTCTTTGATGCCTATTAACTCACATTTAATTTGTATTAGTTTCATTATAATAATCTCCTTTGCCTTTAAATTTTAAATTAAACTTCCTGCGCAAATTTCAATGTATCCATAACCATTTGAAAAACCCAATCTTTCTTCTTATTAGATATTGTATCACTATTCATAACTTTTTCAAACTCTTTAATTAAATCTTTTTTCATTTCTTTCCTACATGCATTTTTATAATCTGTGTTTAATTGTTCTCTTGTCACAGTCTATTCTCCTCTCTATTATATAAATTTATTATACTTGCAAATGTTCTTTACTTGATAACTTAAATTTAGATAACATTTCTTCTTTTGTCAGATACAATTTATCACCATTATTATCAATAACAAAATATTTAGTGCTATAACCACAATCTTCTTTACCTAAAATATATTTTTTTCCTTTAGTTATTAATTCCTTACCATTACTAGAGATAGACTCTAATGCTAACATATTTAATACCTCCCCTTATTATACATCTAATACAGCCTTACTATCAACTAATTTATAATCATTAATTTCGTATCATTTTACATCTTTTATATTATTTTTATATTGTAATATAAATTTAATAATATCATTCTTATTCATCCTTAACAAATTCAATTTTCAAATTATTATCTTCATCCATAAACACATTAACCTTCCCAGTTACATCTTCTTCATTACCACAAGTTAAACATTGAATCACAATTTTCTCTGGTTTAACAATCTTCACTGTATCTGTTGTTAAATACATGAAATTTTCCTCATATTCTACTATCATTTGACCACTAATTTGTATTTTAATATTATGTGGTGTTGTGTTTCCATTATCATTATTACAGGAAAATGTTTCATCATATTCAAAGTTTTTAAATTTTTTGATGTTGGTCATGTTATGTAATCTCCCTTCTTATCTTAATAAGAAAAATTAATAAATTTTGGCAATTCTTTAATTCTATCTTTCTTAAGCATATGCAATACCATTCTCTCTGCTGATTGAACCTCTTGCGACTTTAGTCGCAAGATTCTTCTTTCATAGATTTCGCAATCTACTTTCTCCAGAAGCTATCCCTGTAGTTCCTACAGTTCATCAATATTTGTTTAACTCACTAATAATCTTAATCCTTCATTTAAAATATTTTTTGCAGCGTTTATGTCTCTATCATGAATACTACCACAGTTTTTACATTCCCATTCTCTAATATCCAATGTTAAATCATCATATTTAAAACCACAATTTGAACATAATTTACTACTAGGATAGTATTGATCTATAATACTTAATATTTTATCATTCCATAATGTTTTATATTGTAATTGTCTTTTAAATTCATAAAAACTTGCATCTGATATAGATTTATGTAAATTTTTATTCTTTTTATTATGTAATATTTCACTAACTTTTAAATCTTCAATACAAATAATATCATTCTTTTTAACTAATTTAGTAGTTAACTTATGGAGAAAATCTAGTCTTGTATTATGTATTTTCTCATGTAGTCTTGCTACTTTAATACGTTGTTTGTTCCTATTACTACTACCTTTTTGTTTACTTGATAATTTTCTTTGTTTTTTCTTTAACTTTTGTTCATATTTCCTATAATATTTTGGATTATCTATCTTTTCACCTGTATTAAAAATAGCAAATTCTTTAATACCTAAATCAATTCCTATTGTATTATTTGTTTGTCGATATTTTTTACTTTTTACATCAGTACAACATAAACTAACAAAGTATTTTCCTGAAGGTACTTGTGATATTGTTGCTGATAATATTCTACCTTCATATTGTCTTGAATAAGCAATTTTTACTTTTTTAATCTTAGGAAGTTTAATTTTACAGTTTTGCTTTTTATATTTACTTGTTGATGTATATTGAATTTCTTTTTCTAAAACTTCTATATTGTTATTAGTAAAATTCATTTTAACTGATCGATGATTATTTTTATAAGATTTAAATTTTGGAAAACCTCTAGTTTTCTTAAAATATTCTTGAAATGCATTATATAGATTTTTTAATGTATTTTGTAATATAGATTTTTCACATTGTCTTAGCCATTCTTGTTCTTTTTTCAATTGAGTAAGGAGCGAAGACATTTGATAATATGTTAATATTCTTTCATTATTTTTCAATCTTTCTTTATTTAATGCTAAAAAATAATTCCAAACAAATCTTTTTCCATTAAACATTATTTTTAATTGTTCTTGTTGATTTTTATTTGGATAACGATATTTAAATCCTTTAATTAATCTTCATTCCTTTCTTTTATTTATATTATATTTTTTATATCTATATAATATATTTATTATATTAAATTATATCGTCCTTAACTCTTCTTTTTCTTTCATAACAATTCACTCCTATTCCATAATTAATACCTTATCCTCAATCATATTAATAATTCTTTCAAATTCATCAATAGTCAATTCATCAAAAGCATTCCCACCATCTTTTAATTCTTGTTCAGTTATTAAATATTGTGCAAAACTTAAATCTTCTCTAACTTCAAATGACAATATTGTATTATCTAATCTATAATCCCAATATCCTTTACTTTCTCCTAATTCTTCAATAAATTTTTCTATTATACATTTATCTGTAAATTCAATTCTATACCATATATTAGGCTCTGGTTGTGTTTTATAAATCACACGTTGAAAACCTTTGTTTAAAAGTTTTTGGTATATTCTCATTGTTATTGCTGAATCAATTTGTTTTAATGTATTCATGTTAATATCTCCTTTTAATTAATTATTTCAAATAACCACCCAACAAAGGCATTGTATTAATTAATTTTTTCATACTCAATTCAGTCTCACCAATACTCAATCCATATTCTACAATATCACTAATTATACTTAAACATTTAATCTCTGATAACGATATTTCAACTGTTTGTTGTGGTCTATTTATAAATTTTTCTTTACTACCCATATACTCCATAAATGGTTTTCTATCAACATCTACTTGCATTCTAATATCAGCAATACATGCCAACAACAAACCAGCATTAGATTCAAAGTTATTAATAAAATATAATATATATATATGGGTATTTACGAAATAATTTTTCCACAAATTTCCGAATTGCTTTTATTTCATATATTTCTTGAGGCGTATCATCATATCCCATAAAAGTAATCATAACTTTTTGACGAGATTCTGTTTTACATTCACGTAATAATTTAATAAATTCATCTAATCTTCTAAAATCTCTGGTTAATATTTCATCTTTGCTAATGCCAACCATGCATAATGAATACGCATCTAAAATATCACTTTTCTTGGGTAGTCCAAACATATAATCGATCATATTTTAATCACCTTTTTTAATTAAAATCTAATCCCATAATTTTCATTAATTCTTCATCAGAAAATTCACTAATAAGTTTCTCTGTACCATCTGGCATTATTATAACACATTCATTCCCATTTGTTAATTCAATACCATATAATTTTGCAATGTCGATTAAATCTTTATCCAATGTATTCATCTCCTTTACTATATTTTCCTTTGTCTGTTCTATGCTACTCTGGTAAAATAAAGTCCAGAGTAGAAAACAATAGACTACGTTAATTCAACTTCACAACCATAATATTCTGAATCTTTTAAAGCAAGCTGATTTGCAAAATCTTTTTCTAAGTATGTGCCTAGATGATATTTACAACCATTAGCAGTTAGAATATAACCTCTCTCTGCTTCAACTACTTTAATCTTGATTTTAGTTTTTGACATATCGTTTACCTCCTTTACTTAGTATTATTATATTTGCATTCTGTTAAAATGTCAAGAAAAACTTTTGATTATTTTTCTTATTTCGCTTATTTTTTATTAATCTTCACGTTTAGAAATATTCCAACTTAGCACTTCTTCATCCTCAATAGGCAATGTGCTATGATAACATGCATATGCTAATATATCTTTATTTTCTTGGGTTAATTCTTTACCTGTCATAGCACTACGGATGATTTCAATGAATATATTTTTTACATTGTTAGGTAGATTTGATAATGCAAATGTTAGGTTAAATGATTTTGTTGCGTCCATGTTTGTATGCACTCCTTTATTATTATTTACCACCGAATATTGCTAATAAAATAATGCCAAGTATAATAGCACCCATTTTAATCACTCCTTCTATTATATTAATGGAAATATTATACCTATTCAAACTTTAATAGTAACTTTCTAGCATTATCCTTCTCTCCCTCAGTGGTAGATTTATCATTAATTAATGCTAATAACTTTTTACGTTTATCTGCTTTTTTTACGATTTATTCTGTCTTTAAATAATGCTTCATCCCATTCATGTGAAAATATCATTTATATCAACTCCTTTCTATGTGGATTTATATGTATATGTATTAAGTTAACTTTTACCTATTCCATATTACTTATCATGAAATTTTCCATGGCATATTTCACAAAGCACAATTAAATCTTCATCTTTTTCATTACCTCTATTATCATATGTATTATGATGCACTTGTAAGTTTTCTTTACTTCCACATAATTGACATTTATGATTTGCTCTTTTTAATGCTTCGTATCTTTTATTCCTCCAATGCTCTGTTTGAAGGTATTCTTGATATGGAATTGTTTTAAGTACATTAATTTCATCTAATTCTTCTTGTGATAATATTTGTTTTTGTATTATTTCTTTATTTATTTTTTGTTTATTATTTTCTTTTGTATAATACTTTTTATAATAATCATTACCTGGCAATTTACTATTTACAATATAATGATTAGATACATATTGATATACATTATTTCCATTTTTATCTTTACATAATAACACAGGTGATTGTGGAAATATTTTAATTAGTTTTTCTTCTTGCAATAAATATAAATAAGTTCTTACTGTATTTTTATCTCTTTTAATAACATCTTTCAAGAATTCTTCTGATGGATTAGCAAAATTTTTATTAAATAAACTACTTAAAACATACAATAAACTAAATCCTATATGACCTATCATATGTATTTTATCTAAAATTAAATCGCAATTAATAGGTGCGAATCCCTTTTTAAATTTTAATCCTATCACATCAATTATCATATAATCATTAATTCTAATTTTATCAATTTTCTCTATATCACCTTCTATTTCTATTAACTTTTGTCTGCACAATAGTTTTAAGTATTTCTTTACTGTTCTTGTTTCTTTAATAACATTAATATAATTTGATTTGATTTGTTTTTAGAATAAGTTATTATTGGTCTTTCATTATAATTCCTACACAATATATTTTGTATTTCTTTTATGGTTACTTGAAATTTATTTTTATCACCTTTTATGTATAACAATATACAATATATAGTAAAACCTTCTGTTCCTATATGTGCGAATAAATTATCTATGTTTGTATCAGTTAACCATTCATTACTTATTTTTATAAAATTATTGTTCAATAATATTTTTCTCCTTATTATTTATTTTCTTATAATTATAGTAATTTATTATACAAGCGATAAAACCACCTCCTTTCTTTATAAAATTTATATGTATATGCAATTAAATATTACCTATGTATATGTATTTGATTAAAATTCATCTGCATAATCATAATCTTGATTATCTCTATATTTCCTAGCTCTTTTATCTAATGATTTTTGATTATTTATACAACTTTGACAATAATTTTTTCTATTAGTTGTCTCAGTATATTCTTTTCCACAGATAATACACTTTTTAACTTTTATTTCTGTTTCTAATTCTAATTCATCGTCCCAAATATCATTGATATTTATTTCTTCTAAAAATTTATCTTGGAGTTGCTTAGTTAATTTTAAACTCTCAGGAATAATTACAGGAGATTCATCTTCTATATTATCATTAATTGTTTCTGGCATTATGTCATCAGGATTCATTTGATCTTCTTTGTATTGATTAGAACCATAAAAATCATTAATTGATTCAAAAATTTCTTTATCTTCTTGCTCTTTATTCTTATGATCAACGTATTGCATTGACTTATATTTTTCTACTTCAGCTTTAAGTTTTTTAATTTCAATATCTTTTTCTGCAATAATCTTATCATCTTCTATCTTTTTATTTATACTGTTTATTTTTTGCTTAGAACTACGTTTTTCATTTGCCTTAGTTTTATCAGTAAAAATATATCCTCTGTTTTTTGCTTCTTCTTGTACCATTTTATCAAACATATCATTATTATAATTTCCTATAAAAGTAGTACAATAATGTTTTTCAGCAGTTAAATAATCACTATTAAATTTAATTAACTGTAAATCTTTTAATATTTTATTATATCTTTGAATCGTGCTACTATGATTAACTAATTGTTTAAGTTTGCCTTGCGTCAAGTATCCAAAATTATTATTATTTGATACTCTTTTACATGCAACAAAATATCTAATAAGAGAAAATTTATTTATATTCATATTTTGTAGATATTTGAATATATTATCTATATCAGTATCTTGTATTTGAAAATAATTATTAACAGGTGGTTCTTCAGCTAATTCAACATAAAATATGTCATTTTTAATATTATGTTTATTTTTATCTTTATTCTCTTTGACATCTTTAATATCATCAATTGAATCAATTATATTATAATGTATATCATATAAATTAGTTATATAACCTTTTTTGATTAAAGATTCTATTGTATTTTTTATAATTCTAATAATATTTTTATTTGAATTAGAATCAATATACATACTTTTAGCAAAAAAATCTAACCCACATATTCCAATAGATTTATATTGCATATAATTTCTATACAATAATATAAGTATAGTTAATTCTTCATTAGTTATATTTTTATCATCGTACCAGTCATTAGGTAATTTAATATAACGTGATTTTATCCTTCTTTTTTCAATATTTTCCTTACTCTCTTCAACTTTCTCTTCAATTTTTTCCATATATTATATATTCAATTCTCCTTCATCAATTTTTTATAATACAGTAAAATAAATAATATAAAGTACCAATCTGATTGCTTTAGCAATTATATATTATTTTTTATTAATTAGTTTACTATTCATTATTAGTTTACTCTTTATAGTATATTACTCTTTATTCTCTTCACTCGGCATACTACTTTTTTGTTACTTTTCTAAACTGCTATCACTGTTTTGGTGTTAAAATTTCAAAGTGTCTTCACTACTTTGGTGTTACTTTTCAATATAGTATGAATTTTAACACCATTTTAGTTATAGCACTAATTCTGTTTATATTTTATGTATTCATCTGCACGATTATTAATTTTATACTTGTTAATATTCCTGATTTTAGTTATTTCTTGTAAGTCGGTTTGTAATTGCTCATTATTTTTAAAATGAAATAATAAGAATCTGCCATTCTTATCTTGTGTTATATAAATAATTTCATGACCTTTACTTAAAAGTATATTTGCATCATTCATATTTCTTATTACCTGTATTGTCTTATTCATAATCAATCTTCCTTTCAATCATTTATAAATATTTCTCTCTCTAACTCTATAATTGATTATATTATATTATCAAATCATAATATTACCTCCCTCACTTAATATTTTACAAAAACAAAAAACATAGAGCAATTTCAACTCTATGTGTATTATAACATTTATTTTATCATTCTGTCAACATTTATTTTCATTACTTCACTCAAAACAAACGAATAACTTCATGTCAACTTATTCGATTATACTCCTATCAACTCTAAAATATAAATTTTAAACTTATTAATACTTTTTAATTGCTCAATAATATTTTCTTCGTAAATATACCAACCATAATTATAATATTGCATTATACTTTCTGCTATCTTTAATATTTCTTTATCCTGTTTTGTAATAGCAGAGTTATTACTAAGAATAAAATTTTCTACCTTACAAAGTTTTTCAATATCTTTAATTCGTTTTATGTTTTCAATATTCATTATTTTATTACACTCCTTCTTTCTAATTTAATTATCATTATATTTTGTTTTAACATTATATAATAACATTAACAATTCAACGGCTTCTTCTTTACTTATTATACTATAATCTGATAATACAGCAATATCTCTGTCTATTTGTTTCCTTAATTACTCCTCAAGAAACCTATTTTGTAAATCATTAATACGATTAATAACTTCTTCTTTAATATTCAATTTAGTATACCTCCTTATTTTTATTACAACCTTATAACAAACGTATCAAAATAATAATTAGTATCCTTAATTTCATAATTTGCTAAATGTGGTATTTTCCTTAATACTTCACCTATAAATCCACTAGCAATTTCTTTATCATCCACAAATATTGATAAACCTCTTACTGGTATTTCATTGAAGTTAATTTCTTTTAGTTTCATGTTATTCTCTCCTTAATAAAATTTCACATGACTATATACTTTAAAATAAATTCCTTCTTCATTCCTTATTCCACTCTCATCAAACAAACAATCTAATTTTATTAACTGACTCCTAATTTTATCATAGTAATCATTAGGTACATAAATATTAAATTCATATAATGTATCTAAATATTTATAAATATCTTTTAATTTATTATATTCACAAAGTAATACATCAATATATTCCTTAACATTTATATTGTTAGGACCATCAGGAAATTCTACACTAAAATTTGCATTACTAATACATATTTCTGCATTATTAATTTTATAAACTAAAATATCAGTATGCTCAGTGGAAAATTCATATAATATATCGTTATTGTCTATAGTATTTTTTATGTTTGACATAAATTCTTTCTTAAAATCATTGACAAATAGTGGTAATTTTGCATTAAAACTTATTTTATTTCTCATTATGTATTCCTCCTAATTATATTTTTAAATTCCTTCCTAATTTCATTCCTCTTCTTAACAAATCTCTTTATCATTTCACTTTGTCTATATAATCTATTTTGTATATTTTCAGCACACCTTTCAGGATTATTATAATATTCAGAACCACCAACAGTTAAACCTTCTAATGCTTTTCTGTATCTATTGAGTAGATTATTATCCATGATTTATCACTCCCATATCTTCTCAATCTAATCGTCAAATCTATGCTTATCATCTTGTTTTATTTTATACTTTTTCAGTATCGTTCCACAATTAGGACAATATTTAATAGGACATTCATAGTTATAATAACCATCTGTACCAATTTCTAATTGTATAATTTGCATATCTTCTTTTTCTTCGTTAAAATCTTTGCAGTATTTACATTTTTCCATGATATTTTCCTCCTTTTTTAATATTAATAAACACTCCAACCATTTTCTTTCCACCATAATCCATTTTCAAACCAATCATTAAAATCATAACCTTCTTCTGATTTAATATTGTCATCTACCATATACAAATATTCATCTGGAGCAAAGTATCTATGAGTTATTTTATGTCCTTGTTTCATTGCTTTTAATGCTTCTAATCTAGTTATAATAATCTCTCCTTTTATCTATTATTAATTTTCTTTTCTGTTAATTCCACCTCAAATATATCTAACCATATCTTAGGAAATTTTTTTGATGATTTATTATCTCTTACATAATCAGAATTATTATAATCGGCAATAATATCTAAGCAATATTTGATGCCATTTTTAGCTTTATCAATTGTATCATAGATAGTTGCCTCAAAGATATTACTACTTACACAAAAATCATTACATACACCATAATTATTATAAAATTCTTTTATGTATCCATTTCCATAAAAATTACTATTTATTTTTAACACGTATTTTATCATTAATGCTTTCCTCCTTTAAATGTTTGTGCATAAAAACTCTCTTTTATCATGATTTTATATCTATATATAGTATGTGATATTATTTTTACATACTATATATAGATATTTTACAATTAAAATCCACTACGTTTTTTCGTTTTCTCATAATCATCAAATCTAATTTTTCTTATCATACTTCTATCTTTATTTCTTACTACAATACCTTCTGATTTACCTAATTCAGAATCAATTATTGCTTTGCTATTTTCAAAATAACTTAGAAATTCATATGTTTTTGATAAATTCACAGGTACATCTATACCATTTACTATAGTTAAAAACGGTACTCTTTTTACTTCATACATATTTGCAAAATTATTTAAATCATACTCAGGAATAAATAATTGTCCACCATTGTCTCTCCATGAAGCAATTTTATCTCTGTTCATATTCATAACTTTCTTTATAACTTCAGGTTTGATAACACAAACATCAAATAATCTAAATGACCATGTTTTTGAGTTTGTATATTGTTTGCTTGCTTTCGTTACATTACCACCATAAACTTCAGAGAATATTATATACATATGATCTTCACTTATTAAATCAAGACATAATTTATCAGTAAAAGGTCTTAATGTATCAACAATCCCTAATGTTGAATTAACTATCCTATCACCTTTGGCATATAAAATATCTTCTCTTGAACCAATCATATAATCACCATTATAAATGATTGCACGACCATTTGTACCATCAACTTTTTCATGAATATATACTTCTTCATTCTCATCAAATCCTTTATTTTCGCAAAGAGATTCTTGAAGCATACCCTTATCTCCTAATTCATGGTATGTAAGAATACTTGGATATTTAGTCATAGAATTTAATTTTTGTAAATCAAAAGAACTTAAATTTTTCATGTTAGTCTCTCCTTTTTATTTATTTTTATATTATATTAATTATATCACACTTAAATTTTATTTGCAATATTATTTATTCTTCTTTAAATCTATTTTCATAAACCATCTTTATTCCTTCTCTGATAATATGCTCAAATGTATCACCTGCAACATCTACACTAATACCATAAGCAGTTAACATTCTAGCAAATAATGCTCTTTTATGCATACCTAAATTAACAATTATTTTCTTTGGTATTTCACATTTATGTACTTTGTATTTAGTCAAAATAACCTCTCCTTTCTTTTATGTTAATTTGAATATACTACATTTAAAACTATTCTTAAATCATTTACTGCTTCTTTTAAATAATTCCATGTCGTTGTTTGATCTGATATATTACTCATAACTACAGTTATATGAGTAATTGCTTCTTTAATGTGATTCTTTTCTTCTAATTTACTTAATCTCATTTTAATACCTCCATATTATATTATAATTTATTCAATTCTTTACTTTCTGCCATCATTCTCATAATATCGGCAATTTGAAATCCTATAACCTCACTACCTTTAGGATATTGTTTTTCACATTCTTCAAGCATATATAAACAATAATTTAAATATTCTTCAATATCCTTATTTTCTTCTTCAAAAGATATATAATTTATAAAATTAAGATTATTAACTCCATATTTATCTAACCATAATTTGTAAAATATAGGTGCTATTTTATAGTAATCATCTATGAAATTAACAATCTTTCTTAATATTTTTTGAGTGTTATTCATAATATTTACTCCTTTAACATTAACATTTAAATCCATTCATAATAAACTGGCATACTTTTGCAAAATCACTAAGACTAATATTATTATTTTTGCAAAATTTTTCTATAATTTCTTTTTGCTTTTCCCAATTCATTATATATCCTCATCCTCTCTATTCACACAACATTGTAATATTACCACTACTCACTTTTAAAAATCCATAGTGAATATAATCATTATTCTTATCAATAAATTCAGGAATAAAGAAATCTGTGATATAAAAATCTACAGTCTCAGGTACTAACGCAACTAATTTAACTACTTGATTATATGCTTTACCTATGTATTTTTGATCATTCTGAGGATACCCTGTACCATCAGAAATTTTTGTTATTGCTACTCTTTTACCTATCATAATGAATTATCCCTCCTTTACATTTTACAATTTTAATAATCTTCTTTCCAACAACCATATAAAGCAGTACATTGCATAATCCATTCTTGATTAATTTTTACCCAATTATAATAAGAATGGATTATGACATTTTTCTTCTGATCTACCATAGCAAGAATAACCATAGTACCCATTTTTTTCTATAGGTGTATTCATGTTTTTCTCCTTTATAATGTTTTTAAGTTAAGATCAAATCAATCTTTGCTCATGATTTAATCCATTAAAAATTTAATTGTATTTTCAAATGATTTATACATTAAAATTTCAATTTGTATAAATAAATTATCATTATTAGAAGTTATATAAATACTATCATTACAATTGTCTGTATGTAACATAATTTTA